>Ga0209589_1000885_pt1 | contig 45730 bp, 18 predicted proteins | sample CowpeawhiteBW_FD_187525 | JGI IMG/M metagenome (GOLD analysis project Ga0209589, IMG submission 187525) | Root nodule microbial communities of legume samples collected from California USA - Cow pea white BW (SPAdes) (version 2) | ecosystem: Host-associated > Plants > Roots > Nodule | place: USA...
TCATCAAATTTTATTTGGTATTATAATCTAAAATGTAAACAATTATAATTTATTTCAAAGTATTTGATATCGAAGAAACAACCATACTCCTAATATTGAATATTTAATAATATTATGTTTCCTTTACTGTAATTTTTTATAAAAATTAATTAAAATTAATATTAAAGTAGTAAGAAAATGGGTATGGGTATGGGTACGAGATTATACCCGATACCCGGTGGGGATGGGGATGAGACAAAAGTTTGATATTCGTTAGGTTTGGGTATGAGGATGGGGATGAATTTTTTTAACGGAGATGGATATGGGATAGTGAAACCCGTCCCCGCCCCGCCCCGTTGCCATCTCTACATCGGAGGTTCGATCACAATCAATTAATAAAACTACGCTTTTATTCCAGTGTTAACCAATGTAATGAAATGATAATATAAATTCATTTATAGATAATAAAAGAAAATATATTTTACACTAATAATATTCGTAAGTTAAACTACAGTTGAAAAAAGTACTTGTTATAAAATCTTTATTAAGGAAAACAATACTATAATTTTGCAATGCCTTAATAGCTTGATATATTTTTCACCTATCAATTTTCTTATAGTAACTTATAGATTTTTATTCTAGTTTTTGTTTTAGTGTAACACTCTAATTTAACTCTTATATATTTTTATTTTAGTTCTTGTTTTAGTGTAACACTCTAATTTAATAGGATTATCTTACTAATTATAACATTACACAATTGATAAAACAAACACAAACAAATTTAAGTATATAAGTTAAATTTACTATTCTTCATTAAACAAAAAAGAGTGAAACTTTCAAAATATAGTAAATCTTTTATTAATTAGGAAAATCTATATATTATGAATAATTTATATACCTAAGCAACAACTACTTCTTATCAACTTTCAGTAGTCTCAACACTACTTATCACTCTTACATGCATTATCCTCTACTCACGTATAATATATGATAATAACATGTGGACAAACCACAACACAACACACAATAGGGCGAGCTAAAATAAATTAAAACTTACCACTAATTTTAAATACTAAATTTTAATAAACAGGCACCTTTTTACAAATAAAACATCAATGTTTAAAGAATATCATACATATAAAGACCCTTGTGGCTTTTCACAAATTTTAAACACTAAATTTTAATAAACATACACCTTTTTACAAATAAAACATCAATGTTTAAAGAATATCATACATATAAAGGCTCTTGTGACTTTTCACACACAGATAGTGCCATATACCATAGGAGCTCATCAACTTCATTTTTTTTTTCAGTGTTGTGCCCAATGCTCCCTTAACACCGCTCGACACTATATCAAAAATTAAAGAAAAAACAAACACGTTAGTTTGCTCAATTAAATCTAATTAGTGTTTTATCTCTTTTATAAATCATAGTTGATACCAAATCAAATTGAAATATCCATTAAAAGTTAATTGTTCAAACCAATTTGCCCATTCTCAATTATTCCACAAATCAACATTCAATTTAACATATTTTATCATAATGTCACAATCCAAAGTTCATCGAGCAAGGTTCTTCGTAATTGAACTTCTATCAAAACAACATCACACCAAATCATCATACAAGCTTATCATAGATACACATTTGGATTAAAGACAAGCACAACCAAAGGTAATTATTTCTAACTTCCCTTGTCTAGTGTAGAAAAACCCTTACTCAAGACTGTCCCTAAAATTTTAGTTCTCACAAGATGTTCTAACTACTTATACAAACATCATATCATAGGTATAAGCATATCATAACGATCATAACTAAACAAAAATCCACTTTGAGCTATTTTGAGTCATAAGATAGACCCTAGAACCATGTATGTCTAAAAAAAATATGCTAAACTAACTCAAGAATAAAGCAAAAAGTGAACTTACAATGTTTTATATTCCAATCGATCAGAAGTATAAATCTCTCTGTCGTGAATCGACTGATAGCATGAAAGATGAGTTAGAAAGTTAAAGAGAAGGCAGAAGAAACCTTAAAAAAAGTTTCTAAGAATGACAACATTTATAAAGTGAATCTCAATTAACATTAAATCTATTTCTATTTGAATTTTGTATGAATAAAAGAATCTAGTATCATTTTTAAAATTGCTACAACTCTCAAACCATTATCTAGATCCTTATATTTAATCTTTATAAATCATTATTTTTTTCTAACTTCATATCATAATATCATATGAACAATTTGTTTATGGTAATTACACTTAATTTAAAATAGACAATATATATATATATAATATATATATATATATATATATATATAAAAGGAGTGAAGATAAATAAAAGAAGATATGTCATAAAAATTAGAGGTGTCGAAAGCGGGCCTAACCCATCAAGAAAAGGGTGGAATGAGTTATACTTTTCAACCTACTAACCTGGTTTGGCCCAATTTGCCTACTCGTCAAACTGATCGACCAAAGGATGGCCAACACGCCCCTGACTCGCTGACTCATTTTTATTTATTTTTTATTTTTTTAAATTAAAAATAATTAAAAAAGTAAATTTTTTATATTATATTTTTGTATAAATGTAAATATGTAATACTATTATAATTTAAATCATTGACACTTACAAATTAAGTTCCAGTTATTAGTTATGATCGAGTAATTTAATATGTAAATATAATAATTATTTTAATTTATCCAACTAAAGATATTAATTGATCAATTAAAAGCTTAGAAAATATTTATATGATTAAATATGCTTTAAAGATTTATTTATAAGTGTATATATATAAATAAATTTTATAAATAAAATTTATTTTTCTTTTAAAAAAAAGTGGTGGGCCAATCCACTAATTCGTCTCGGCGAGACGAGTTGTAATTTCTGATCCATTTTTCGGTAAAAAACCAACCCACCCTAACTTATTTTTGACAGACTAAAGAGAAGTGAGTTAAAACGGATCGCCCCTGATAAAAATGGCTAATAACAATGGTAAAAAATTGAAATGAGTTTTTGACAAGATTTATTCAGAAGTCATAATTATTTAAAAAAAATATTACAAGATAAGTTTTTTAATTCTTGAAGAAATGTTAATAGGTAAGAACTTATGATGCATTGATATTTCAACTTAGATTACGTATCCGTATCCAACACGTGTCTGTGTCCATGTCCAATACTTTAGGATACTTTATCGATACTTATCAGTGAAGTATTTAATTTATAAAGTCGTAGTACAGTACAATAAAATATTTGAATAATGATTAATTTTAGTGACAAAAAATAATTAGTCATTATATAGTGACCAATTTAAAAATTAAAAATTATTAACTAAAATAGTTCCAAAAAATTGTAATTTGTCTCTAAATAGATAATTAAATTTGTTTTTATTATGAATTGATTTATAAATTGGTCACTACAATTAGCTACCAATGTTTTGAGTACAAAAATAATTGGTTTTTAAGTAGGAAATTGGTCTCTAACATATTTTTTGTAATTGAAATTGGTCATTATTTGAGAGTTTTGTTATAGTAGTACTTCTACGATGACAATAATTAATATATTTTTTATGTTGACAACTTTAGTACATGTAGTTTTAATTTGGATTCACACAATAACAATCATATATTTATTATGTTTGTAAGAATTAATATACAATTTTCAATATTCATATATAGCGTATCTATCAAATATTATATCCTATTATTTTTCAAAATAAATATATCCACGTGTCAGATAACTGTCGTGTCTGACACACATATCATATCTGTACATCACATCATAGGTGAGAACACTTTTTCTATCATTCACATGTGCCAATAAATATATATATATATATATATATTATAACACTTTTTCTATCTTTAACACTTTTACTATTAATTAACATCGAGTAAAAATAAAATTTTATAGATTTTAAAATTCCCGTACAAAACCAATCTAATGAAAAACAAGATGTTTCAAACTTCGTGATGTTTTCAGAAACTCGCACCAACGAGTTTTTATCAAAGAACGCTAAAAAAATTTGATTTTTTTAAAGTTTTTTAGAAAGAACTTTGTGTTATCTCTTAGCAAAGTTTCTGTTTCTTATTCATGTGTAGGAAGTAGCCACCTTCTCCTGGCTTCTTTTGCTGCACCGAGCACACAGTGAGTGTACAAACCTACCAACTTGGTGAGTTCTCTCTGGATAAGACCTTCGTTTGTTTTACCCATCCTTTATCTTTCACCCTTTTACTCAATCTTGATGTTTCCTCAAAAAGCTTGTATTTTTCACCACCATTTCTCTTTTTTGTATCTTCTAGATTGTGGGGTTTATAATCTGCAAAGACGAGGTTTTGTTAGCTAATGTTAGCAAAACTTCTTCGAGAGATTCTGGAGCACTGTTTCTATTGTTCCTCTTTATTTTAAATTTCACAACTTTATTGGTGGTTATTTCTGATTTTTATTTTGGGTACATGTAGTTATTCTAACATTTTAGTTTCCTGGTGCAAAATTGAAAGCTATGCTGTTGGGTTAATTCGAATGGACCAAACAAAAACCATTTCCTTTGAATTCAAGCATTTTCTTGTTTAGATTGAAAACTTATTGGTGTTCATACCGAGCTAGGCAAATTGGAAGTACTTGAAATTTGTGTTGCAGCTGATAACAAGGATTTCAAATTAAATAATCTCTCTGAAGATCCGGTCTTTTTAAGTGTGTGCGGAACAATGTTGTGTGATCCGTGTACTTGACCTCACTTACTGGGATAAGAATTTTGTTATTAGAGGTCCTAATTGAAAATTTGTTATTGATTATATAGGGCTGGGAAAATTGGGGCTACTTGGAATTTGTGTTATATATTCACTTGTGGTAACATTATGGTGCAGCAGGTTAATAGAGCTGAAAGACAACAGTACACTCGTCCCTTACAAATTTCTCACACAATCCATGATTGTCTTGCACCCTTTTGCTTTCATTCCTTCTTGCACCACCATTACATGCTCGAAACCTTTTTCTCATGACAATCACTTTGTGCCATCTCCAATGGCTCTCCGGATAGTCCCGAACAATGCCAGGAAAAGAACATTCTTATGTAGTGCTAGTAGTCAGCCGAAAGATTTGAATGGTATGGACTTCAATCTAGACGTCATTAAGGAAGATTTGGAGCTCCGGGGTGATGGCGAAGGTGCGTTTTTGGGTCAAGGTTTGAATGCAACAAGTGATGAAAAGAACATTGTTGAAGAAGCAGCACAAGATGGTGAAGATGATGATGCTGGATATTCAGATCGAGGATCATATACAGGTAGGCCAGAGAAGGATTATGATAAAGATCCAGAACTCGGTACAATTCTGGGGAGTTTTCTGGAGAATCCCCAAGAGGCACAATCCCAAGTAAGCATCACTGTATTAATGGTTTGACAACTTCAGCCTTGCATTGTAGACTTTATCTTCTTGTGGTGGTGGTGGGGAGGAGGGGTATTTTTTTTCTATGTGTGATGTTTGTTACATTTGTTGTTGTTGAAAAATTAAAGAATAGCATCTGTGTGCTACTTTGAATTCTAATACCGAGGGATATTATTTGTGCTTAAATTAATCGACTGAGCTTGATATATTTGCAGTTGGAAGATAGATTAAGAAAGAAGAGGCACAAAGTACTGCACACAAAGACTGGATCTGGTAAACCAATGAAAGTGTCATTTAACAAGTAAGCTCAACCATGCATATATGTGTGATTATATCTTGCAGTTTTCTGTTCTTCGTGCAATTTTGCTTGTGTAGTTGTGTTTTTCTTATTCTGACGTTCAAATTTCTCCTCAGTTTGGTGTGCCAGAATTTACTGGTGTAATAGCCTCTCATATTTATTTACTGGTGTAGTATCTTTGTGAAGTGGTAGAAATGTACAGTTGAGGAATGATAGTTGTTGTTATTGTTAGTGTATGGTACGGTGGTTGAGATTTGTCAATATATACTTTCTCTTTCATATTGTCTTTCCAACTAGCATGTATAGGACATTGATGTAGTCTCTTTGTTGATCAAAGTGATACGATATGCTTTACATGGATATTTTCAAGACTTTTAGGGTGGAATAGGAATAAGTTTTCAAATTAGTTTCAGATTATGCACTTGCCCAGGGCATGGTCTGAAGAGAAACTCAAATTCTAAGAAGATTATGCTCAAAATTTTGGTTCTGGTTGTATTATGCAAATACCTTAAGTCAAACAACTTTAGAAAAAAACTGAAGTGCAGTGGTTTGGGTAGAGGGCAAACCTTGATGCAAAGTTATAGTTGTTTCTTGGTGACTAATTGAACATGGGTTTGAATTTGAAACCAACCTCTTTGCATATGCTAAAAAGCCTTATCACTGGGGTATGGTAGTTTTATTTATTTATATTTAGTTAGTGGTTTGAGAGATTTGCATTAAATTGTTATGGACGTGGACTGATTAGTTAAATATTTGAGTTAGTTGCCACTGAACTAGCTCAGATTCAAGTTAAATCTTTGACAGAAACCTGAAAATGCTGGGTTAAGTCTATTTAAGGTTAGATAAAAAGGCTTAGTAGAATGACTTGAGTCAATTTGATGTCTGTAAGGAAAAAAAGGATTATTTAAGATGATGATGTTACCGGGATTTTCTAATTCCTACTTTGGATATATGAATTATTAATTGTAGCCTAGTGTTGCTATATTTGCTCTCTTGTGTTCTACTGGTAATTGTAGCCTTTAGGCATTTACTAGTTAGATGTATGTTTATTCTTATGATTAGCATGTAAGTGGCACTATAATGAGTTAAAATTAGCTTATGTACTTAACTTTTATAGAAGGTTTCTCATTTAACTTTTCCAAAAGCTGAAACGCGCTAGTTGATTTTAGTTGATAGGAGAAAACACAATTCACTTTACCTTTTTTCCTTCTTCTCCTATAAGTGGTTATAGAGAAGTTTATCCAAAAACAGGGACTTAACTGTTAGTTTTGTTTTGAGATGTTCCTAAACTAAAGAATTGTGCACCAGACTCTTTGTTAGAAAATAACTGATGAGAACACGAAAAAGAAAATTCCGGAGACGTAAAAGATCACTGTCTTTAAGGATTTATCTGTGATATATGCGCAAATCCTACAATATACAACATATTGGATCTCTTTAAAGATTCAGAACTAACAAGAAAGAACTCTTTTAAAGAGTAAATATGAACTCAGGATTTTCTAATTCCTAAACTCTAAACCGTAAACCCTAAGATATACGTGAGAGTTGTGTGTCTTTAGAGGTGAGAAAGAGCACCTATTTATAGGTGGTTAGTGACTTAAAACAACCCACAAATTGTGGAAACAGAACCGTAACTTGCAGTTGAAGCTCCAATGATATGTGCAACAATGACACTGTGCAGTTGGGAGATATTTTGCAATACATTGTTAAACTCAATTTTTATAACACTCTTCAGGGAAGTGTCTACTGTTTAGCCTGTTAGTTAAATTATGATGAATTTGTATGGTTTCGTAAAGGAATGAAGATCTGACTAAAATTGTAATTGGTGTAACAATCGAGTCAAAAACACATGATGCAAAAATGATATATTCTGTGTTTTTCTTCTTTATCGAAAAAGTATTTTATTTATCTACAGTTAATGATGGTATTTCCAGATTTGATTTTTCAAACTCATTCATATGGTTTGAATTCTACAATGTTCCATTGGCCAAAGACATCTCCTTAATTTGTGATGTAAGGAACTTTTCTGTGATTAGTTTGTTGTTCATTCTCCATGATAGGCACGTACAAATGCTTTAGTGAAATTTGTGTTGAATTGGGTCTTTGCAGACAATTCGATCATGGCACATTATTGGCCGTCTTGGTGGATGCAATTCCATGAATATGCAAGTAAGTTTTTCTCTTCTGCGGCTGATACAAAAATTTTCATTCTCCTTTTCCCTTTGTAGTTTAACTTTTTGTGAACTTTTTAAACATTGTTGCTTATAGAACTAGCATTTGTACGTTTAGCTTTCACAGTCTCCATTGGATGCACGACCAAGTTATGATTACATTCAAGGAGCAAATGTTGAACCAACCACATTTTACAACATTGGGAATCTTGAGGTGCAAGACAACTTGGCTCGAATATGGTGAAGTGTCAATTGCATTTTCCTTGTACATGTTACTGTAATGGTGAACTGCAAATGCTGATAATTTCTTCTTGTATTATAATAGGGTGGATATTGGAACTGTTGAACCTTTGCTTCTGGATGTTTTGGTAAATGCTTTGACACAGATAAGCTCCGAGTATGATCTCCACTTTCCTTATTCTATCAATTAATCACTTTGGTTCAGTTATTTCCTCAAAATTACCCTATCACAAGAAGCCACTAACCAAAACTATTTAGGGTTCAATATGTTTTTAGTACCTAAACTTTAACACGAAGTTAGAATTCATTCATGTTCCAAACTTTGATACTGTTTGGTTACCAAATTTTAAAAATGAATAGATATAGTTCTCTTAACTAAATCGAATGAAACTTGGTGTGTCAAACGACATTTCAGGCTGGCCCAACGTTTGACATGTTCCTGTTTCGATGCAAGCCTATATAATGTTGTTTAACATGTAAAAGAGGTTTAATGTCGTTGGTTTAAAATGACTATATTCATTTAGTTTACAAGTTTATAAATAAAAATATATATCAAAATTTGAAAAATAGATGAAATTCAGTTTTGTGTCCAAGTTTAGGGATTACAAACATATTTAACTCAACTATTTATTTAGGAATGAACAGTTTTGATTCGTTCTTGTTAATGAGATAAGGTGTTGTTTGTTTTTGTTTTTGATAGTTTTGTTGGGATCAAGCAAGTAATGTTTGGTGGAGCAGAATTTGAGAGTTGGAACGAGGATTTGAAATCAGAGGAGGCAGGTTATGGTGTTCACAAGATCTAGCCATTTTTTAAGGCATACGAGGATTTGAATGGTGAAGTATAGTTTTATTTATGAAAATGGTGATGAAACTAAATAAGCATATTTCCTCTGGGCATGACTGTTTCAAGTTCAGTAGTATTGAACTCTCATAGGAAACAAAACAAAGTTCCCCATGTCACTCATTTTAAATTCACTTACCATTCAATTTTCCTTTCACCATTAGAAAGGAACAGTAGTTAAGAATAATAATTTAAATAATAACAATAAGAATATGGTATGACAAGAAAAAATATAATATAATAATAAAATAAATGTATTATATATGAATAATGTTAGGATACAATGTAAATTATATTTAAATAATGATTTTCACAGAAATTGTTTACAAACACACACATTTACATATGGGTGTCCACATTTATACTTATGAGGTGTATTTTTTTTCACATTTATTTTTTAAATATAATTTTTTTTAAACTAAAATAATTATTTTATCAATTTTATTCTTTAAGAGATTTCTTTTTAAAATTTAACTGTTTTTCAATTTGATTGTTTTTTTTAATTTAATCATTTTTTAATTATAAAACTACCTACAAAATAAATAAACTATTTTTAACAAAGTTATCCAAATTATTCATATTTAATTTTATAATTATAATAACAAAATAAACATTAAGTATGTTTTTTATCTTCTAACTTTTAGTGAAAATTAAAATTAGTATCTTTTCAAAATTTTGAATTAACTTAGTGAATGTGTGGATTAAGGTCTTATAATCAAATTTGATATATTTATATGATGTTTCAAATACATACTAAACAGGGGCAGGGGCGGTTCAAGAGTTTGAGAGGCTTAAAATAAACTTAAAGAATGATGTCTTTTATTTTAATTTTTTTTTTGAGTTTTCTTATGCAAAATTATTTATTAAATTGTCATAATTTCATTTAACATGTATTTTTTCATAGATAATAGGTTTAATTCGTTTAATCTATCTTGAAAAATTGTTGATTTTAAATAAGTTTTTATTATTTTTAGCGTTGAAAAATCTCTTTCGGCTGAAGTGATTGATAGTGGAATTGTTAACATTATTCTATAAGTTATATATGCATATGAAAAATAATCAATTATTTTTATATAATGAAGAATGTCAATTGGTTTATCATTTTTCAAATCTATAATTTTCCTTAAGATGTTTTAAAGATTTGTTAAGGTTTAAGCATTTTTCTAATTCATTTTCCTTATCTATTTTGATAAATTTATTTATAGTTCCTATATGTGATGCAGTTAAAGCATCAATTCTTCTCCTTTGAATTGTTGAATAGTCTGATCCAAATTTTCTAGTTGACATATGTATATATTTTTAAATGAAATTGTTTCTGCAAAGAACAAACAAGATAAGTTAGGCAGAAGTGTCACCTTATTCACATAGTCCGTTATCTCCTCATGCCTCTTTCCCGGTTGGCATATGTCAGCTTGGACCGGGAGGGATTACCTGCAGAAGGGACTCTGAAGCTTAAGTCAACCAAAGCTCTCAAAAAGTCAACTCAGGTGATTAATGGAGTAATGAATGCGTACCTTTAATTACTGGGGTCCATGCGTATTTATAGAGTATTAATTATGTCTGGCCATGTCATGGGTTGGGCTCTAGTTTGGGCTGTAAGTGGGCCTAGGCCCTAGCCCATGCCCTTAGTTCGATTATTGTGGGCTTATTGGATATCAGAGGGATTTGATTTAGCTAAGTGTCTTAAGGTTGTCGGCCTGAATCGACTACTCTCTTTAACGGTCCGCATATGCTGTCTTAGGTGGGTTATTCCTCTTAGCGTCTTATGTTACCGGTGCAGGCCGACTAGGCTTAGGTTAGCTCAGGCCGGTTACTTGAATGATTCTGCGTGTAAACATGGTGATCGTTTATTGTTATTTTACTAAGTTGGCTCGGTGTGGTACACCAGTCTCCCAACCTTTGCCGATATAGATATGTCGGTCAAGGGTGATGTGTGTTGATATTCTAGCGAGGCCGGCTAGGTGTGGTAAAAAATAAATAATTATAATATATAAAATACTAACAATTAAAGATAAGTATATAAAACAAATGAATTAAAACAATAAAATATGATTTTGGTTGTCAAAAAAGTAAACTTGATAGTAAAGTTGTAATATCTTGAAGTCTCAAGTCTCTTTTTCAAGTCTCAACTTTTTCACAAATATATAAAGATTATTTTAAAATTAATCATTAATAAAAATAATTAAACAAAATTATGTTTTTCTCAACACTATAGTAAATGGACAAGATATATGCAAAAAAAAACTCGAAATTTGTAAATTGAAAATTACCGAAAAATAAAACTGGACAAAAGAAACAAATTTTTAATTCTAATACAAATCCAAAACAAAATAAAATTAACAGCAACACAAATAAAAAGAAAAAGAAAAAACATAATAACCAGAAATGAGGATGAAAGCATTAGTACACACATACAACATGAAATTCAAAAACAATATGATATTTAATGTGAGATTAAGAAATGTAATATGTTAAATCCCTACGAGAATGACTTGTAGGAAAGAGGAAAGTAAAGAGAGGTTAGACAAATCACATATAAATAAAATAAGAAAATAAAAATAGAATGTAAATGAATTATAAGAGAGTAAATATATTTAATCATTCTCTTTTTCGTAAACAAATCATAATTTACTAAAAAAAGTTTTAACTCATTAATTATCAATTTTAATACCAATAAAAATTGACATATAAGAATAATTTAACTAAATCTTATTCTCCAACATAAACTTATAGTTAATTAATAGAGCTATATTAGTAATAAAAAAAATTGAGTTTTTTTTTTCTTACACATATTTTTATAATTAATTTAATACTCTTATAATAGTACTAGAAAAATGTTTGAGACCTTTTTTCTTAAATATAATTCTATAGTTAATTTAATAGAGCAATATTAGTAATAAATTTTTGTTAAGGCCTTCTTTATTAGAGGTCTAAAATGAGTGTTTTACTTATCTTATCTTTAAACCAACTCTTATACTAGTTGAGTTGTTTACACTTTGTTTAAAAAAACTAGATTCACATTTTATTTTAAATTGAAAAACTAAATTGAGTTAAAGTTTCAAAGACAAATTAATTCAAATTTTTAAGAAAATTCAAAAGGATTATAAGGGATAAACAAATATATTTATAAAAGTACACTGCCAATGTAATACGGGTAGTTTTCATAAAAGTAATAAAATTTTAAAAATATGAAAAATAATTAGTTTTATACAAAAGAAATGTATGTGAGAATTAGAAAATTATATTTTAGTTATGCAATTATTTTTAGATGTATCACTAGATAACACATAAGCGTAACAACGTTTATATTTGATTTTTAATTTTTAAGAAATTTAAGTTAAGATGAATAACAAATATGTAATCAATTTTTAATATAGTTGTTAAATGTAAAATTAAAAAAAAAGATATGTGAAAAAAAAATTAAATAATGGTTTAAGATAAAAAAGATTTTTAGAATAACGGTTAAAAGTAAATTATTTATAAAATAATTAATTTTTAAAGTAATGAAGGATAAAACTGATATTATGAGATAGACACAAGATAAATATCTTTATATATTGTTATAAATTCTCTAATTTATCACAGAATAAAAACGTTTTAATTTAATAAAGAATAATTTGTTCACATTGAAAAAATAATACCAGTAATGGTTAATTTCTTTGTAACAAAGGTAACATTTAAAAAAAAAACTTTTAATATGAAATCATAAATTATGAAAATTAAATTGTAAACGTATATTTCATTTATATAACAGTTTTTATATCATAAAAACTATTTAAGATTTTACAATGATAATTAATATCTTAAATTATCTAAATGATTATTTATTGATTTAATACTCTAATAAATATTATAATTTAAATTTAATTATAAAAATAATTAATAATATAAATATTGCATAAGATAATATATACATATATTATGATATATATTATTATATGAAATAATATTAACAAAATTGTATTTCATTTATATAGTTACTCTTTCATAAAATTTATATCTATACCAATTCCATTTATAATTGTTCTTTATGTTCAATTCCTTGCAATTTTGCCTTTTCTAACTGTTTTTTATATGCATTTTTAAGTTTTTTTTTATCCTTTTAAATCAAATCTAACTTTATTAGTTTTACTGTTAAGACGAAAATTATACATATAAGTTATAAAAATTAATAAAATTGACTTATTTTTCTAGATACATTATTTATGTTCACATTTAGTTTTGTATTTTATCTCTTAGATAATGTTTTTTAAATTAAATTAATTATTTTACTAATTTATCTGAAATTGACACTTTTTTAAAATTTAATTATTTTTTCTTAGATTTGATATATATTTTTTAATTAAATTAATTTTTTAGTCTAAAATAATTATCTATACTTTCTTTTTTATGAAATCAATAAAATTCACTCATAATAAAAATATAATGTCTATTTATATTTTTTAATAATAACAATAAAAAAGTGAACATGGTCTTTTTATGAGTTTTAATAATCACTACAATCTATGATGTACATATATGATATAAGACACATATATGATACACTTATTTTAGAAATAATAGAATAATAAGATACATGATACATGATAGATACATGATATATGAATATTTAAAAATTTAAAAATAAATAAATTCTTAAAAACTTAATAAATATATGATTGTTATTGTGTGAATCCAAATTAAAATTATATGTATTAAAGTTGTCAATATACAAAATATAGATTATTCTCATCATAAAACTACCACTACAAGAAATCTCTACTTTTAAATAATGACAAATTTTAGTAACCAAAATATGTTTGAGACGAATTTAAAGACTAATTATGTTGGGCTGTTGTTAGTGAGCAATTTAGAAATCAATTATTTGGATAATCAACACCACATCTTGGTAGCTAGTATTAGTAACTAATTTAAAAAATTAATTCATAATAAATACTATTTTAATTATCAATTTAGAGACCAATTATAACTGGTTGTAACTATTTTATTTGCCAATAATTTGTATTGGTAACTAGATTGGTCATTGTACAGTGACTAATTAGTTTTTATCACTAAAATTAGTCATTATTTAAATATCTTCTTCTACTGTACTACGACTTAATAAAATATCTTATATAAATAAGTAACTCAACTTGAAGTATCAACATATCTTACGCTACAATCCTTTCTTTTTTATATTTCTATAACCATTAATAAATGGAAATTATTTTTAATAATTACTGCAATACTTCCTTTTTTATATTTTTCCTATAAATATTAATAAAGGAATTCTTCCATAATTAGTAGATAATTGTTTTCTTATTATACATATTTCATTATCTATCTCACCCTTATCAATATAAACTATTTCATTTTACCTTTGAAATTTATAACTATTGTTTATTGTTATTTTTTGAAAATATAATTTTTATTAATAATTATATAAGTGTGTCGAAAATCGGTCTATAAAATTATTGTATATTGATAGCTAAACTGATTTTTGTTATAGGGTAATATCTTATTCTCTAGGTTAGATTTATTGATACTTAATTTTATTGAATTATAAGATTTTAATATATTAAAAAGTTAAAGTTTTGATAAAGATTAAAAGAGTTGTCAAATAATTAAGCGTATAATATGTTACAATATCTAAAACAAGTAAAATGCCCGTTATCTATTAGACTGAGTCCAATGAGATCACACCAAGCGTGTGAAATGTATCAAAAATAAAAAAATAGGTTACAAACACATTGTGATAAGAGACATGTAGTTAGTTTGTTATAAATGATAAGAGACACTCGTGTTATCTATTTTGTTATCCATATTTTATTTCGTAGTAGTAATATATTTTTTAAATTAATTTTACTAATTTTATTATTAAGTAATCTTTTTTTTCTTTACTTCAACCTTTTCTTTATTTGACATTTTTTTTAAATTTAAGCATTTTTAAAAATTAAAATAACTGATAATATAATATCTATAGAATAAATAAAAATTATCTATAATAAAATTATAACATTTAATTATATTTTATTGTTATATAAAAATAAAGATATTTTGCTATTTCTCCTCAATCCTAGGCACCTATATATAGAAATTTAAGATAGATTTAAGAGATACATTACTGTGAGAGAAGATTAAGATTTTGCTATCTCTTATTTAAGTTATCTTTTGCTATCTCTTATACATTAAAGTTATCTTTCTACCAGTGTGATCTCCCTCTATTTATTTGATTGATGAAAAACTCATTCATAACTATCCTCACTCCAAATATCGCCATTGTTACACACACATACATGCACAGTGAGATCTTGGTATCTAGTTCAGTCAATTACAGGTATTTCTCTCATAATTTTCTGTTTCAGTCAATTATTCCATGTTTTTGTTATGTCAATGCAAAACTTTTCTTCATGTTCATTGAAATAGAAAAAAAATCTTCATACAAGAGCCCTAAGCCAGGATCAAGAATGGTTGAAATTGTGATTATATGTGTGAAATTAATATGACATATTTGCTGCATAAAAATATGTGTTTCTCAACTATTTACTTGAAACTGCTAAGGGTTCTGTTCACATAACTTTTTGAACAAAAATATTATTTTTTTTGTTCTTCTTGCCTTTTCATCCATGGAATGATAAAGGTCTCAATAAATTTTTATTTCACGCATGTCTTTGTCTTTATTAAATTTCACTCGCGTAATAATTCAATTTCATGCAATTCTTGTTTTGTATGCCGTATCCTTTATATCAGTATTTAATCTCACAGTACATGAGTGAGAAACTTTAACTTCTTTTTCAAATTTTCAAATTTTCAAATCTGCATCTTTGTTGAGTCTACAAGGTTACATCTCTGAGTTTTTGTAGTTTATTATTATTAATCATTAGTTTTATCAAATTTGAGTAGGACCCCTTTTCTCCATTATTGTCTTGATGCATTTTCTGTCAAAAATCATAAAGACACAACAATCAGAGTCTGTGTTTTCTGGTTTACTGTTACTATCATCATTACTTGGTACTACACAAAGCTTATGTTGTGTTTTTGCTATATTTACAAAATTTTTCTAAGGTTTATAAATTATAATACATTTTTTTTTTATATATGTACACTCTTGAAATTTTATATCAACATATTCATATCATACGCATAGACTTGAATGTGACTGTAGCAATAAAAAAATTGATCTTCAATGCTGCCATTTAAGATTTTTCTATGGTGTTAACATGCAGTAAACTCCTCCACCAGCTTCTATTGAGTATTTGAGTTTGAACCTTGGACAAAGATGGAGGTGAAAAACTCTTTGCCGAGTACTACAACTGCACTTGTTGCTTATGATGAAGATGGCCATGTTAAAAGGACTGGTAAGAGTTCATAGCAACATAACCACCCCATTTTCATTTGCATGAATTTGAATAACAGATCTTGATTCTGCCATCAATTTTTACAGGAAATTTATGGAGTGCTGTGGCTCACATCATCACTGCTGTTATTGGATCTGGTGTTCTATCTCTTGCATGGAGCACTGCCCAATTGGGATGGATTGGAGGGCCACTTGCATTGCTTTGCTTTGCAATCATCACCTATGTTTCTTCATCCCTTCTCTCTGATTGTTATAGAACTCCTGATCCTGTCACTGGGAAAAGAAACTACTCATACATGGATGCTGTTAGAGTCAATCTTGGTAGTGAACTCTCCTTTATTCTCTCATGCAATCATTGTTTTTAGGCTCTTTATCATCGGAAGTTCCATGTCGACTAGAGATAAAACCAATTCACATATATAAGTGGAGTGCATACCTTACCTTATAAACTGGTTTTGTGAGGTTGAGTTAGGCTTAAAGTCCACTTCTGACCGTTATGATAACTTACAATTGCATTCTTTTTTTGGTTCAGGTAAAAGAAGAACATGGTTGGCTGGATTTCTTCAATTTTTGACCTTGTATGGGACTAGTTGTGCTTATGTACTTACTACAGCAAATAGTTTAAGGTACTTCCCATGTTAAATGAGGAAATCACTACTCAGTATTTCTGTGAACATGATAGTAGAGAGAAAGTGCTGAGTTTTTAGTTTTTTCTTACTCATTTAAACACTTTGCTAAGAATTTCAGATAATCTTAATCATCTTGTAATATCCAAGTATCTGTCATAATGAAACTTGTTTATTCTGCCATGCAGAGCAATTCTGAGAGCAAATTGTTATCACAAGGAAGGGCATGAAGCTCCTTGTGTTTATGGGGGCAATATTTATATGGTGATGTTTGGAGCTGTTCAAATCGTAATGTCATTCATACCAGACCTCCATAACATGTTATGGGTCTCAGTTCTTGCAGCAGTTATGTCCTTTACATACTCTTTCATTGGACTAGGACTTGGCATGGCAAAGGTTATAGGTAATTTCTCTTGCAATGCATTTATTGTTGGTTTAATATTTAGCTTATTTTTCAATTTCAAGCTTTCTGATGATTAAACCAACAAGGTGAAGAAAGAAAAATAATATCATTCTAAAACTCTTATGTTTAGCATCACATGAATATACACTGCAAACATCACTGATATTTCTTGTCCACACAAACTCCTACAATTCCATTATGTTATGTCTTTAGTTACACAGTAACACAAAAATTCAGTAGAGAATCTGAACTCTAAAATTTTGTACTGGCAGGAAATGGAAGAATTATGGGTAGCATAACAGGGATACCAGCTACTAACACTGCTAACAAGTTATGGTTAGTGTTCCAAGCACTTGGTGACATAGCTTTTGCTTATCCATATGCCTTGCTCCTTCTTGAGATACAGGTAACTTTATATTTTCATCTTCCTATTTGATGATAAAAAAGGTTGGAAATAAACAAATCTTGTGTCTAAAACAAAGCATTGAATTTTTGTGAACACAGGACACTCTGAAGTCTACTCCACCAGAAAATCAAACCATGAAAAAGGCTTCCATGGTTGCAATCATTGTGACAACATTCTTCTACCTGTCTTGTGGATGCTTTGGATATGGAGCTTTTGGAGATGGTACACCAGGGAACATCTTGACAGGGTTTGGGTTTTATGAGCCTTATTGGCTTGTTGCCTTTGCCAATGCTTGCATCATTCTTCATTTGGTGGGAGGATATCAGGTACTACTATTACTATAACCTTCCATTGTTGATTTTCCTTATTTTGAAGACATAGCAGATGAACAGTACAAAAAAAACTCAGCAGAGAATCCAAATTCATTCTTTTACTGTCTTTACATGTTAACTAACCATCCACACTTTTTGTTGATGTTTGTGATGTTTGATCAGATGTACAGTCAACCAATATATACTTATGCTGATAGATGGTGTTCAAGAAGATTCCCTGAGAGTGACTTTGCAAACAAGAGTTACAAAATAAAGTTGCCTTTAATCCCTGGTTATGAGCTGAATCTGTTTAGGTTGTGTTTTAGAACAGTGTATGTGATTTCAACCACTGGGATTGCAATTTTGTTTCCTTACTTCAACCAAGTTCTGGGAGTGTTAGGAGCCATAAATTTCTGGCCATTGGCTATATATTTTCCAGTGGAAATCTACTTGCAACAGAGGGAAATTGGAGCTTGGACCAAACAATGGATTCTTCTTAGGATCTTTAGCTTTCTTTGCTTCACTGTCACAGTTGTGGGTCTAGTGGGATCAATTCAAGGAATCATTAGTCAGAAACTTTAGTTTTCAGAACATGTACTTAATTTGTTTTAGTTGATACATTCTTTGGATAATTTTAATCAATAAATGTTATTCATTCTTTATGAGAATTTGTATTTGCAAACTTATCAACTATGCTTCTTAAAAGTACTGCACATAGCTGAAAAAAAAGTGTAACATAAATCAAATTCACCAATTTCAGTAACATGCAGACCAGTTTTAAATAAAGATGACAATGTTATTATTTTAAATAATTTAGATACACATTCAATATTTAGAAGATAATGTTGTGTTGACTACTAATTAGTTTATTCTATTGCTATTTTAAGATGATGAGTTTATTATATTTATATTGTTATCTAAATTTTGGTTGGGTTATGTATGCGTGTCATAGTGAAATTCTCCCATTGAAATTTCATTTTTTTTTTTTTGGTTCCAAGCACATGGTGTTTGTACAGGTTACTGAAAAATCTCTTTCCAAGTTCAAAAACGCATGATTACTATAATTGAAAATTTCAAGAAAATATAAACTTAGATAACCCTTAGATGCACAATGTTTCTCATCTTTCTTTTTTAATTCTTTTACTCATTTTTTTGAAGAGTAAAACGAATTCCAAACTTTAAAGTGAATCAACATAGCGGCATCTTTTTTTTAGAAAAAAAATCTCTTCACCTTTTGTTGTATTCTCAAAACTTTGAATTTTTGAAGTTGTATTTTTATAGACCAATTCGTTAATATGCCATTTTTTTATTAAACATAATTATATCTTTTTGTCATATATAACTATCTCTAAACTTTTATTTTATTTTTTCAAATAGAAATTAGATTAATTTTTTGGAATGAAAGAAAGTGACTCAGTATACTTAAATAAATAAAAAAAACAAGTTTTTTGAAGCAACCTTCTCTTCTACTGAAAATTTGTTGTTGATAGAAAAAAGTTTAGGCTAATTTTTCTATTTTATTTAATATAATTCTTTTATTTATTATCTTTCTTTTATTATATAAAATATATACAAAATAAAGTGACAGGAATTTAAATCTCACATTAGTTTGAATGTACCACATAAAATTTTATATCGAATAGATAGTTTGTTTTGATACATCTAACAAGACTAAAAGTAATTTTGAATTTTTTTTTCTTTAATTCTTTTAAGCGCCTTTTAGAATAAAGTATTATCGGTTAAAATAATAGTTTAAATATAATAATTGATATTAACAATATGTTCTAACTTATTTCAGAAGATTTTTTTTTTTTATAAATAATGTTTAAACATTGCAATATGATATTATTATATGGAGTCATGCATCATAACGTTTCTATCGTACCAAAACATTTGCCACATGAAAAAAAATCAATGATTGATTTGAAGTGTACATGAAAAAGTGCCAAAGAATGTTTATGTCAAAATTTTAATGATATAAGGAAGATGACAAGTGTCACATGGTTGAGTGTGAGAGACAAAGATGAGAAAAAAAAATTGGTTAGAAAGTTTCAAACCAATGACTATGCTCCACATTTATAGATAATGATGCCACCAAAACATGTTTCTACATATTTCCATAATAATACAGATTACTTTTCAGATTTTAACAAAGAATCACTATAATAAATTAAACTTCAAATAAAAACAAATGTCCAACTATTCGATATTCAAGTTAAATTGCCTATTTTGTTAAAAGTAGAAGGAAATAACGTGGAAAGTAGAAAAAAGAAATGAAATAAAAAAATATTTTAATTGGGATTTAAATGATAATATTAGAAAATATTCAAGAAATACTATAATGATAAATACTTAAATTTAGAAATTTAAACAACACCTTAAATATATATAAAAGCTTTATATATAAGAACCCTTTTAACACCTTAAAGAAAAAGGTCATATAATTCTAGAATTTATGTTTTTTGTTTTATACACATCAATAACAATTAAAAAAAACCTAAAATTTAGGTTTTAATAGTCTTATATTTGGACAGACCAGAATACTGTTTTTCTTTTCCTTATTGAACGTCTTTGTTACCGTTTTCTATGAAGTTGTGAAAACAATGTACTTTTGTTTTTCTCACAATGTACACAATCTTTAATCATTACATCAAACACAATAGTAAACAAAAGTTAAAAGGAAAGGTGTACTAATGGAAAAACATTAATCATTAATACAAAATATTAAAAATAGTTAATATTTGAAATAAACCTCCAAAAGTGTAGTTTATTAATAAATTTGATCAAACACCAACTTTTGGTAAGTATTTAATTGTATGATTTTAGTCCTTATAAAAATTTAATATATTTTTTTTATTTTTATATTTTTACAATTAAATAATTCTCTAATAATCATCAAAGTGAATGTATTTTCAAGATGTTAAAGATAATTAATGAATAAGTAAATAAGATTTTTATTATTCATGTACGTGTCAACATTTTAACATACAATATTATATCAATAATGAATTAAAATTTAAAACTTTAAAGAATTAAATACACAACCAAAGTTTAATAGAAAATAAAACTACAAATTTGCATGGTTTTAAGCCATAAATTTAACATAGTTTTAGATTTAATTTATCATCATCATGTGGATAGGAAAAACTACAATAGTTACAAAACAAGAAGAAATTGATGCATAGTGGTCATGGTTACCGAAAATAAAGGCGAAAAACCTAAACAATGTGTATTGAAAAAAACAAAAAGAAAAAAAAAAATCACTCTCTCACTATATAACACGTTATTTGGACACTTCCACAAGTAATTGAGAATTTGGATTTGTATGTGGCAAAAGACAGTTTCATGTCAGTGATCTCACTCACCCACAAACCAATCAGAGCAAAACCAGATTCAAAGATCGTTTCTTTTTCAAAAAGAAAACTCCTTTTACTACCGATTCTTTCAGTTTTCCGATGAACAACTACTTCTGAGAGTGAACAACAAGAAACCTGTTTGATCCATCCATTGGGTTTAGGCCATCTGATCAAGAACCATGAATGATCGAGAAGGTTCAGCAACTGACAGCACCCCATTGTTGGAGACTCAGTATTTGAACGCTCATCATGTTGAAAGAACTGGTTTCTCTTCTTCTCTCATCTTAATCATTTTTTTATTGTTATTATTTGAATCATACTTCTGCATTGTTACTGTCACATGAATCTTGCCAGCTATTTTCTTACAAGATGGTAACAGGATTCTCAATCTTGTATTGTGATTAACAAGATCGTCATTCACCAATCAGAAATAGACGAATTTACTGAATTTTGTCTTGGAAGTGGTATATCTTGAATTGATGACTTCTTATTGTTTGATTGATTGCTTGTGTAAACTATGATAGAATTAATGACTTCTTATTGTTTGATCGATTGCTTGTGTAAACTATGATGGGAAATTGAGAATTGAGAATTGAATTGCATTGAATTGTTGATGATGGATGTGAGAGTGATTATGTGTGATGTTGTGAATGATGGAAAAAAACAGGAACAGTGTGGACTGCAGTGGCACACATAGTGACAGGAGTGATAGGGTCAGGAGTGTTGTCATTGGCATGGAGCATTGCACAGCTTGGTTGGATTGGAGGGCCTCTCACAATCATTTTCTTTGCCTGCATCACTCTTCTTTCTGCTTTTCTTCTCAGCAACACCTACCGTGGTCCAGACCCTGAACATGGCCCTCATAGGAGCTCCTCATACCTTGATGCTGTTAACCTCCATAAGGGTAACCTTCAATACTCTGCTTTTACCATTTTTTGTTTCTTTCTGGTGTTCTTGTTTTCGTGCTGGTGTTTGCTGTTATCTGCTTCTGATGACACGTGATTGTGTGAAAAGGTTGAGGCAATAATGGGTCAAGATTTGTTTTATTGATATTTTGCAACGGAAAAAAAAAACTTTTACACATTTTTACACTCGATTAGATGAATGTAAGTGTATAAAGCTACCATTGTCCCTTTGCAACAGATGAAAATTGGAAAAAGCGATGTGTGACACGTCTAAGTGAAGTAGTTCAGTGTGTCACGGAAACAACATCTTTTGATTTTGTTGTGTTCAGATTCAGATCACAACTTCACCCTTTTGAATGCTTCCACATCTTTCTCGTTACACTTTGTTCACAAGCCACACCAAACCACGTAATAAATAACAAGAGAGAGAATACGAATCTTTAAATTAATAAATTGTGTCTGATAAGTTTTTGATATATTTATCGGATTCGTAATTTGTGACTTCTCCAGATCTATGTTTTACCTGAGAAATTTAATAAACTTGGAATGTTTGAGATTTAGGTTTTGTTTTTATCTATTTTATAATAGAAGTGTTTTTATGTGATTTTTTGTTTTTTTAGATGATTGATTTGAGTAAATTCGTTTAAGTGTAATATGATAATTTAACTTTTATTAAGTATAGAAACAAATTTAAAATATATTTCAAAATTGAATTCATGAAAATGAAATTTAATTAATTTTAAATATTTAATAATAAAATAATGTTTAATTTTGTAAAGATACAAATATTGACATTTTTACCTCAATTTTAGAGTCACATCTAAAAGTAGATATGATTTTATTTTAACAATATAATTTTTTTTTCGAAATTGAAATTTAAAATTTAAAATAACTAAATTCTGTTATAATTCTTTTAAAATTTTAATTTTAATATATGTTTTATCCAAATAAATATTTTACTAAAGAATAATTTAAAATTTCTAATAGCGAATTGCCTTTTTTAATTTATCATCCAAATATCTTAAAATTCTGAATCTTGAAGATATTAATTTTATTGTTAAATTATAAAATTTTAATTAGTTCTCCCTATAATATATTTTATTATTTAAGCATCTCTTTTAATTTTTATTTTTATTTTTCAGAGTGTATTTGGCAGATGATTGAATTCTGAGCTTTTATATCCACTAATTCTTAATAATACAAGAACAAGAGATATGTATTCCATGTTGGTATGGTGATTTTCTAAGGTTATACTTTATTGTATTTATTCTTGTATAAAAACAATATATTACTTTTTGGACCATCAGGGTTGTTGATACCAAGTTAAAAACTCAAGCAAGAAAATTATAACAATTGACTTTAACTAATTTAATATTGAGAAACATCAACATCTTTATGTGATTTAGGGTGAATTATGTGTTTCAATTTAAAAAAATTTGGATGTTTTGAAGGAGATTACAATTATCTCCTCGACTCATTTTTAATTTTTTTATTTCACGTTAATAATTATTTTTACAACAATGATTAATATCCAAATTTATAAATTATTTATAGAAAAGAAAAGTTAAAAAAGTAAATATGTATATTTTTATTATTTTTTTAATTTATTCATTTAAATATTTTTTATAAAATAAATCTAGCTCATTTAAATATAAGTTTAGATTATTTTCAACATTAAAAACAATTCTATAATCTTGTTTTTTTTTTTCGATTAAACTTAATTTTTAATTTATCACATCAATTAAATCATTACAAACTTTACTTTTAAATTCACTCGCTCTCACTTACATATCTCTCGAAAAGAACAACACAAACTTCGTCTTCTAGTCTACTCAAATCCATCATCTTCTTCTTTTCCAAATCAATATTTATTTTGATCAAATATGCTAGCAAGTTTGGAAGATCATGTTAACCTGTTTCTTTGGACGATGCTAAATGGATGGTTACGTTACAGGAGAAGGGAATAGCCGTTTCTGTGGTGTTTTTGTAAACGTGAGCTTATATGGTTTTGGAATTGCTTATGTCATTACTGCTGCTATCAGTATGAGGTGTGTTCACTAACTTATCAATGGTTTCTCTCTTGTTTTGTTATTTCCATTTCCTTGATTTCTGCTACTTGTTGCAAACAAAAATTTATTTCTCACATGTACTACGTCATGAAAACATGAGGGTGTTCCCAAAATATCAACTTCATTAGTTTGGACTACTGTGTGTGATCGCAGAGCAATCCAAATATCAAACTGTTACCATGGCCAAGACGATGAAACAAAATGTGGATTTGATGGTGCATATTTGATGCTTATTTTTGGGGCTATCCAAGTTGTTCTCTCACAGACACCCAACTTCCACAATATTCAGTGGTTGTCAATTGTAGCAGCAATTACGTCCTTTTTTTATGCTTTCATTGGAATGTGGCTTTCTGCTGGACAAATTACGGGTATGTTCATGGACAGTTGTTTGAAAGTATATAATTGAACCATTATGTTTTTGATTTTTTGCAATCATTTGATCAGAAAATGGACGAGCTGATGGTAGTATTAGTGGAATCCCTACTTCCAGTAGAGTTGATAAAATATGGCTGGTTGCTCAAGCGCTTGGTGACATAGCATTCTCATATCCATTCTCGGTGATTCTTATAGAAATCCAGGTATGTATCTCTAAGATAATCAGAAAATGTAACTTTATCACATCTTTTTGGGAAAGCTTTAAGAATTATAAGGTTAATATAACTTGGTACAATTGTTGAAGGATACTTTGAAGTCGCCTCCACCAGAACACCTAACCATGAAGAAGGCGTCAACAATATCTGTCATTGTGACAACATTTTTCTACCTCTGTTGTGGGTGTTTAGGATATGCAGCCTTTGGTAATGATACACCAGGAAACCTTTTAACAGGGTTTACATCTAATAAACAGCATTGGATTGTAGACTTTGCCAATGCTTGTATAGTGATTCACCTGGTTGGTGCATATCAGGTACATGCATAAATTTTATTACAGTTCTTCCATCTGGTGTATCTGCTATCCTTGCACTCTCCACCAAGTGTCATTTGTTTTATGTTGTTCTGGTGCAGGTGTATAGCCAGCCACTTTTTGCCAATGTTGAAAATTGGCTACGTTTCAAGTTCCCAGACAGTGAATTTGTGAATCACGTATACATGTTGAAACTCCCATTGTTGCCAGCTTTCCAACTAAGTTTTCTGAGGCTTTCTTTCAGAACTGCATATGTTTTATCAACAACTGTGATTGCAATGCTCTTTCCCTACTTCAATCAGATTTTGGGAGTTTTGGCTGGAATCATCTATTATCCATTGTCCATATATTTTCCGGTGGAAATGTACTTGAGTCAGAGCAATATTGAGCCATGGTCGTCTCAGTGGGTCCTGCTCAGGGCTTATAGCATCGTTGGCTTTGTGGTGGGACTGTTCACTCTCGTTGGATCCATTGAAGGGATAGTTTCTGCAAAACTAAATTGAGGAGCTTTCAACGGAATTGGAAGTTGAACTGAGAAAATAGATTGTGGTTGCATTTTTTGTGTTGAAATTCAACGTTAATCAGCATTTGATGAGTTCAAGGTTCTGCTGCTCTTCCTGTTAAGACGTGACGTAGTAAAGAAGTGTAACTGGGTTGCAGAATTGCATTAGTTTCTTGGGAAACTAGTTAGTTCCATCTGTAATACTTTAGTTAAACGCAATTTTTTGTCATGGAATAAAAAAGTTGAGCAGGTCCGGTTTTTGAAGCAGGTTTTGTCATGCCTTCATTTCACTTCATACTTTTGGAAATCTGTTCTGTACCTGAACTGCATTATACTTTCCATTCCAGTCTGGTAAAAATATCCGTGTATTTTTTTTCTCTTTAACTAAGATTTCACTAAATTAACAGTAAATGAGGATATAATGACATCACCAATTGGACGAGGAGCACATCATACAGTACTAAGATTTGTTGCTCAGTAAAATGATAAATAGAATTTGATACAGGTTGTGGAAGAGAAAAATATATTTGTTAAAAAATTGAAATTAATATACAGTTTAAATAAAAAAAATTAGATGAAAAGGTTTTTATGAAAAAAGTTAATTTTATATTATTTTGTAAAAGCTTTTGGAAGAAGCTCCTTGAAGATCCTAATTATCCATGCTCTTGTGCTCTGATTATTGCAGAAGTATTGTGAAAACGAACAAAAGTACACATGGAGTGTGGTGGGATCGGTATCACTTTCCAGGGTCTCTTCTGCTGCCATAGTATAGTAAGAAGGAAAATTGATGATCAAGAATGTTATGTAAGACTGAAACGCCGCACGTGAACCTTGACATAAGTAACTGTGAAGAAAGATGAGGAGGTTTTGTGTGATCAAAGCATAAACCTACCCAACAGATGCATTAAGCACACAAACAATGAGCAAAGCGGTCAACAACGAAAGAGAAAGAGAGAGAGAGATGTTGACCAAGCATCTTGCGGGTGAGCTACCTACCTTCCCTTCACACGCTCAATGGCGTTGAAATTCTTTAACAAAATCATGCGCCTTTGATGCCTTTATGCCATGCAATTCCAATTGGCACCCCTTATATATATATATATATATATATATATATATATATATATATATATATATATATATATTAAGAATAACAGGCCTACCAGAAAAACAAAAACCAACTCAAACAAATATTCCACGTCTTCCCTTTTGGCCTCAAAGAATTCAAAGACGGGTAGAGAGAATTCACAAGTTGTGTTGAAAGAAAGAAAACACAATTTCTTATACTCAACACTGACCTCAATTATTCTAGTCCTGAAAAACCTGAAAAATAGGAATTTGTTTGGCGTAGGAGAATTAACAAACTGAAAAGGAAAAATAATAGCAGACATGGGGCGTATTCCATGCTGTGAGAAGGACAACGTGAAAAGAGGACAGTGGACACCTGAGGAAGATCACAAACTCTCCTCCTACATTGCTCAACATGGCACTCGCAACTGGCGTCTCATTCCCAAGAATGCTGGTTAGTCTATCTCCACTCTATTTATATTGATATCACTCGTATCGTATCAATGCCAACACAAATATTATTCATTTAAATAGGCCTCCAGAGATGTGGGAAGAGCTGCAGGCTAAGGTGGACTAATTACCTTCGTCCTGATCTCAAACATGGGCAATTCTCGGATTCCGAAGAGCAAACCATTGTGAAGCTTCATTCAGTTTTCGGTAACAGGTGCATTGAGCGTTATCATGTATTTAAGTTATTGTTAATAACGTAGTTAGTTGACTGATAATAATCTTTATGTTACTTAAATGGATGTTCAGATGGTCACTGATAGCAGCCCAGCTGCCGGGACGCACCGACAATGATGTAAAAAACCACTGGAACACCAAGCTGAAAAAGAAACTGTCAGGCATGGGTATAGACCCTGTAACCCACAAGCCATTTTCCCATCTAATGGCCGAAATCGCTACCACATTGGCACCCCCACAGGCAGCTCACTTGGCTGAAGCAGCCCTTGGCTGTTTCAAAGATGAGGTGCTCCACCTTCTTACCAAGAAGCCGATTAACTTCCAGGGCCAGCATTCCGCTGCAACACTGGGGAATAACTTCACTGATTACATTAATTGTAAGCCAGATGAAAAGGACGCAACTGTTGAGAAGATCAAGTTTGACCTATCTAAGGCCATGCAACAAGAACCTGAAATGATGCCCTCCAATAAACCTTGGGACTCCACACCAAATACATCTGCAAGTTTTGTGATGCCTTATAGTGTTTTCCCTACAATATCTGCTTATCAATTCTCTCCACCATCTTTCGCCAATAAAGGTGATGCATCTCCATGGAGCCAGAGTGTATGCACTGGAAGCACATGCACAGCCATGGATCGGCAGAGCCAATTGCATGAAAAGCTTGAAGAGGAACATGGTGATGATTCTGAGGCCACCAAGGAAATTAGAAATCTATCCAATATATTCAACTCAGATTGTGTCGTGTGGGATCTACCAGCCGATGATTTAATTAACCCCATGGTTTAAAAAAAATTTACAGCGCAGACGAAAGTTATAAGCTCAACTTCTGAGACTAGACTAAGGAATAAATTACTTGAAAAGAATATCAATGGTACAAAATGTAAATAAAAACTATTTTTACAACTATGAATGCAGTCAATAAACAAAAAATGAAAAACATACTTTCCTAACTATTATTTTCAGTACTCTCTCCCAATAGCATCTTTGTATTTTTAATCAAGCAAAATAAGATGACGAAGACGATGTGTCTGCCAGAATCTGTGAATACGGAGAGAAAGTTAGCAAAAAAAAAAAAAAAACTAGATGAAGAACCAAAAAACCAAAGTAATAATCAGAATTTTAAACCACATAATATGTTTAGATTTTCTAGAGATAAGTACCTCAAGTTGGTCTTCAGTAAATAATTCTTTCTGAACATTCCATGTATCAGCATGGGTCCGCCTGAACTCTGCAACTGCTTTAGTAACTGTAGATTTGACAGGGGATGGCTCCCCACTAAAGCGGGCCAGTAGTGTAACATGTTCAGGCAACCAACTGAAAGAAAGTAGTTAATGCTGTCAGATAATTACAAGTAAAGGAATCAATAGACACCTTCCTTCGTGCCCAAAACAAAAATAAATTCATGTCTTATAAATCTAGTACAGAGATGAAGAGAGATGCTTATAGCTCAAAATATACAAGTAAAATTTGTTTATGATTGCAAAAAAAGTTTATATTAGATTATGACCGTAAGACTACCATTTAAGTCATTCATTGTAACAGTATAGGAGCATCACATATTTTTGAGGTTTGGTATTGCTCCTTTATATACTCACAAATGAACTCAAATTTCCATCTGATGCAGAAATTGAAGACAGCAGTACCAAAATATTGTATAAGCCAGGGATTTCACAATATGAACAAATAAGCTTTTGTTTTTTATTAAAAAAAAAATCAACAAAAAAAATATTAACCTACAACAGCATCAAAAGTCTTATCCTAGTAGGATTGATGTAATGCTAACTTTTTACAATATCTCGTAAGTGGACTTCACTCAATCATTACAAGCATTCAAAATTACCAATATAAATCATATGCCATGGATGACTGGACAAACCTGGGCATGTCATATGGAGCAGATAATACAGAAGCAACCAAAGCGAGTACAGCGCCATGAACAGATGCTATTGTTGAACCAGAACGTGCATTTCTGTATTACAAAAATGCTCCCCACTTTAACAAACTTGGCATGTCAGAGCTAATAAAAAATAAGACTTTGCTAGATGACAACAACAAAAGTGTTAGTAAATCCATCTTGTAATAACTATGGCCTACATGTTAGATAAAATGTTTTCAAAGACAATAACTGCATGCATACCATGACTTCTTTTTTTCATCAATACATAATATCCTAGAGTTAGACAATCAAGCTTATCCTTCACATGGAGAAACTGATAGGAACTTAATTTATTAAGAAATGAATAAGGAAAATTCCATAGAAGAGAGTTCTGATTAAAAAGGAAAATGCAGTACCACAGAAAGCTAGGACTAATAATAGAAATCCAATAAGAAAGCCTTCTCTTCCCAAAGGCAAGAGCCACCCAAAACTACCAAACTGCAAAGCCAACCTCTCATTTCCCTGCTATTCCCTTGTAGCCCGCCATACAGCCTCTAACATAAGCACAAGGCTTCCCGTTGCTACATATGCAAGTTTGTCATAGCCTATGCAATCCCTCTTTGTCCTTACCAATATTGGAGTGCGTAATATAGAAACCTATAATATTTAGCATTAATAGTATTTTAGTTATATCTCTAGTTGTGTGGGACTAAACCACCGCTCTTGATGTTGCCATTACGGCAACCTCCAAAGAGGCCAGAACTAAGGCAGATCAAGGATGACCACAATTAAGGTGGTTAGGCAGCAGTCTAAAATTAAACTACAAATACTTCGTTCAAAAGACCATGCACAATGGATGATGATGATATTACATAAAAAGAAATGAACCAGAATGTAGGCTTGCTTTGAGGTCCATTTCTGTACAAAAGTAACTAAACTTTCGAAGATTAAGAGGCAAAGAATAACCTTGACTTTCTTCTTTTATGTACATTATTTGCCTCTATATATGCTCTACCACGGAAATCTGTAGCCAGGTCTTCATCTCCGCCCTTCATTAAGCCTGCTAAAACGGCTGCAGCATGTTCTCTTACCTGGTGAAAAGATTAAGACTGAATGTAAATGGCAACCATCAATAATGAATGGCCTCTCTAAAATATACGTTGATATGGATTGTCTGCAAAAGGAAAACTGCTATTGGGAACAACATATAAGCATTTTAAGGTATATCATGCTTTCCTCTACAGGAAAATCACAAGCTCCCATGTATTGCTATCTAAGTCCTGTCCACAACTCAGTTTATAAAGGCACGACAGGTACCTCACTGCTAAAAACTGCAGTGTTGACTAGGGTAAAAAGAGTGTAATGATAGCATGTTCTGTAAAGCACAAGCATCCCAAGCTATATTACCCAAATTTCTTTTTAAAGTTAAAAGAAGAAAAAAAGTATTCTGCATTTCTATTCAAATAACTTCTAAGAAAGAACTTGCCTCAATTTGATTGTCTACTAGTAACTTCTCAACAGTTCCCCATATTTCTTTCTTTTTTGAACTTGAGAGAATAAAAGTGTGCCTGTTAAAAGAGGAACAAAAAATTTTATTTGCTTCAGAACAAACAAAAGTGTGAAATCAATGAGAATAGAATAATCAGTGTAAAAACTCTGTTAAGTAAGTGTTGCGGATACTAAAAACATGGATGCAAATACAATAACTGTTGAGAAAATATTATCTCATGAAGCTAGATACATATAATAAGGCATTCGTAGCCATTTAGAGTATGGTATGCCAAAGCAAACCTGACACAAGATCATGGTACCTGTACATGAAGGTACGCAGATATGTCAATGTAGCAGATCTAGTCCGCCAGTTGGAATCATTGGCAGCAGAGAGAATCACAGATACAGCCTTCTGAAGGTGAGGTTCCCAAACGATCATCCATTTAAGCAATTCAAATGCTGCCTTGGCTAATGTTGATAAATCCTTATTTGATGTTTCCTTCAAAAGAAAATAAAATTATTCAGAAGTGTGATAATTGATACCTTCTCTACTTGAGTGATCATAGAACCAAATAGAATAGGTATTCGAGAATTGCATTTTTTACACTTTTAATTAATACAGATGCTCTACAGGTCAAAGAATGTGAAAAGTATCACCTTCATTAAGTCTTCCAACGTAAGCAATCATAAATTAACACTTATATGTCTGTTTTATTGATCACCAAACTTGTATTACCATAAAACTACACCTCAATTGAAGTGTCCTTAGATGAAAGGATTCACAAGTATTCGTTCAGTAGCCTCAAAATATTAAGAGTTTCAGGAACATATATTCTAGATGTAACTATGGTCAATCTTATTACTGTTTAAAACATTGGAAGAACTAGAATCTTGTAGGTAAGTTAACACCAATGGAAAACCAAGTCAACATATATCAACCTAAAATTAATTCCTGGAAAAAGATAGATGCCCAAAAGTTTGGAGTTGCTAAAGAATCAAGTGCAAAAATCTCAAGAAAATTAAAAGCATACACATAAAACCAAACAAAATGTCAAAAAGAAGCATAAACCAACGAAAATCACATGTTAAGAAATCAGATAAGTTACAATGACGTCAAAGTAAAAGTTCAAATAACTATAGTCAATATATAGCTCAAACCTGCAAGCAAATCACAGGATACAGAAGCCCCACAAGCACATCAAGTAGATACGAGGATCTCCCTGACTTCAAGGATGAGATGATGAAGTAGAGTAGCTACATATGTTTGGAATGGTAAATAATTAGCAATAATTCAAAGTAAAAGCAAAATCTAAACTCAGTCATTTCATTGGTACCGTTTCCATCCATTTCATGTCATCTTGTGAATCACCATCCACATGCCCATTTTGAGAACTTCCATCTACAGGATTCACTACTTTATCCGACTGTGTAGCAATCTGAATGTTCACGACTGCTTCAGCTGCTCGCTTTGTAAGAAACTGAACCCAGCTTTCATCTTTCATCAAACTATCAACATTGTCACTTCTCCCATCCTGATGACTCGAATGGTATAGCCTAATGTTAGAGCACAATACAGAAAGGGTAACCCCTAGAGCCTCCCTCACCTGTTGCATAGACAAATTGAAATAGGTCAGAACCACAAACAATTAAGAAACTAGTTTCAACTTGTATATTCATATTACTTAACCCAGAAAAAGTACACCATACACCATTTATTTGCACCACTATGGTATTATCCAAATGTAAAGCAAGGATGTGTTGAGAAAACAAATGGAGATAATATATTTCATATACAACCAGACCACACTTAGGTTAAGAAATTGACAGACTATTTTGACAAATTTCTTGCAAAGATTTCCATTTTTTGTCTAAAAGACCTTATGAAATAGCCTAATGTGAGGACTATAGGTTAATTTAAAACTTTAAATAAAATATATTAACTTATAATCCAAACCAAACCAAACCTATATATATATATATATATATATATATATATATATATATATATATATTATATTTAATTCTAAAGTGAGATAAACAAAAAACACAGCTTATATACAAGTGAACACTCAAGGATACTTGCTAGCATGAGCCTAAACAATCAACCAAGAGTGATTTCATACGCCAGCAAAATCACCTATCGCTTAATCCTCTTTCTTCAAATAAATGCCAAAGAATGTAATCCATTAGTTAATGACATAACAAACTTAAACATCATTACATTAATTTGTCCATGAAATAGATCACATTAATCAGTCATAATGTTACAAGTGCAGCCTAAGGTTCGGTAGTGTTTTAAACTATTGAATGACCATCTAACATAAATTTTAAACCTAATGTGTTTCTTGATTACAAAAATCCATTCAGATAGTTTATTAGTATATCAATCAAACTATACCAAATTAATATCCTGAATCTAGATCAACTATCCAGCTTGGCAAATCCTATCAAGGTATACAAATAAGTCCAATATGAATTAACTCTGAACAATCAAGGTAATATAATTGTCAATTGATGAGCCACTTTGAACAAAGCATGGAGGACCAGAATTCAGTTTACAATTTAATACCTAAGACAACAAATCGCAAATATAGTTAGTGTAGAGGCTAGTTGTATTTCAAAAGGATGCTGTTGATAGTGACACTGTATATGTTAGATAAAACTATTTAAATCATTATGTATTTCAAGAGTAGTCAATCCATGGTTTTGTAGTTTTATTTCCTGTCTCCAATTGGCTGGCAACAGATAGGAGGGAAGATAACAGATAAGGAGTATTGGAAGGGATATATTCAATTCAAGATTTATTGCAGATATGAGATCAAAGAGGATACTTACTTGGGCTGATGAGTGGTGCATATTTCCAAGAACTTCCTTCAGAAGTGTATTGTGGAGCTGGATTTCAGATACTGGCATTTTCTGAGGGGATATTTCTATAAGTGCAGCTGCCAGAAAAGCATATCGCTTGGCTGTAACAGTGGTAGCTACTGTTGGGGGTAAAGATGTCATCAAAGAATCCAGAATTTTTTGTCGCAAAAGAGGAACTCTTGTTCCATACTTCCCTTTACCAGTAACTGCATACCGTATGCAAGATGCCCACTCTGAAACTGATTCAACAGATTGGGTTAAAATGATATTCTTCAACTGAGGCATCAGCCAACTTTCCCATGTTCCTGATAAACCATCAATATCAGAATGTAGCACACCCGCCAATGCTTCAGCAGCCACACATTGTTTAGACCTCTCCTTAGCAGTTGTAAACTCATCTACTGCGCCTTTAAGAGCCAACACAACAGGCATGCCACATTCTTGTACCAGTCGTTTAAAAATACGTGCAAAACTTGAGTAGAATGTATCACTTCCTAAAAATGAGATCCAACTTGGTGTACGTGGCCATGAAGCGGAAAATTCAAAATAAAAACGAGTTATGGATTTGTCTGCTAAGCTTTGGAAACTCGAATCTCCCTGACTTCCTCTTGAAGCAGTTTCAGTATCAGTTATTATATGAACATGAGAAAGACTAGTCAGTGTCTCATTGAAGAAACCCTCTTCCTGAAAAGTTTGAGTTAAAGTTCCTTCAAGGGATGATTTGACATGCTCTTGCAATTCCTCAAATTCAGCCGATTTCGCACCAAGAGACGACTTATATGGTGATTCCTTTAATAGTGTATTCAAAGCTGAAATTGCAAGTATCCTTGTCTGAGGAAGTTGACTTTTCAAATTCTTCAGAAAGTGTCCTATATGAGCAACAACATGAATGACATAAAGACATTGAAAAAAATCAAAGCAGTAATACTACTTGGAACTGCAAAAGGAAAGTTCAATAAAATAAAATACAGAGATCAAAAAGAAAAGAAGCTATACAAACCAGCAGTTTCACTCAGAATTTTAGATGATGAATTTGGATGGTTCCGAGATGCCAAAGCCAGAAGAAGCAGAACTCTGTTAGCCATCAAATTATACCTGAAAAAGGTAACTATTAAATCAATGTTTTAAATATGAAAGAATATAAACTTGTTAAAAAATTGCTGGGCAGCATGTAAGCTATGACAAATAAATAAGAAATAGCAGGGAGACAGAATCCAAATATGCATGAGGAACTCATCTATCATTAGTGTCAAATGATTTTCGAGCTAAATGGTTCACATTTACCTCCAATGCAAGCCAGTAGAATCAAAACTCATTGAACCAATCTGAGAAACCAAATCTGAGAACCCCAGTCCACCAGTATGATTTTCTTTGTCTGAGATCCTGAAGAAGCTTCTAGATACTCCAGAAAATTGAATGTTGTACTTCACAAAAAGCTGTTGAAACCATGGAAATGTTGAATCATCTATAGCACATAATGAAACTGTGATAATCCGATGCAGGATAAGTTTACCTCATTAATTGCTTTCTGAGCTTTCAAGGATTCATGATGAGAACTTCAAAAAGAAACCACGAAAGTATTATTCTCTAATGTTACACACCAGAACAAAATTCATCCAAAACAGTAAACAGAGAAAATGGAATTACCTTGAAAGAATTGCCAAGATAAATGAAGAAAATGACTTTGGATCCTGAAATCAAAGAAAATAATGAGACATAAAAGAATTAACCATCCAGAAAAACAATTTTAAGAACATCATCCTTGACAATTACTGTAGTCAGATGTTTGAGAACTGTTTGTGAGGCAAGGACTGAACAAGAACCCAAGACTGCATATTCCTCGGCATTGAGATCCTTCAAGTTGTTCGTAAGAGTGATAACACATTTTGAAATCAAAGATGGCCATCTCTTAATCAGCTTCACTAGAGATTTTCCTGCAAGCCTGGATTATATGAGAAATTTCAATCAGGTGTAGAAAAGTACTGTGCCAATATTAAGAAAGCATGTTATATAATTGAATGAGAAACTGTTTTAAGTTATACTTTTACAATTATACTTTATTTTTTTGTGTAGGTAAAATAGGTGAGAAATTTAGAGGAGAATGGAAATATGAGGCAGGTTAAAAATTCGAGCTTTTTTCTCCCTTTTTAAGTTTGAACTAATTTCATTATTCTATTTTTTCCTCCTTCAAAGAACTCGGGATTCTTTGATTGTTCATTGAATATGGCTAATCTAACTACTAAGATTAAGCATGAGAATTTACATACATGCATATATATATATATATATATATATATATATATATATATATATATATATATATATATATATATATATATATATATCTCAAATGAAACGCTAATGCAAAAAAGTAGAACATATAAAACATTAATGTTTCAGTTAGCCAAGGGTTTCTCACTAACAGGCGAACAGTTTCATAGCTATGCAGCGAGAGAGTCAGCAAATCGTCCATCAAAATAGTTACGTGATCAGATGGGCAGAAATTCCCATTTGTACGGTAAAGATGATAGGATGCTTGTGAAGACCTCCAGGTACTGTGCATAAATGCCTTATCGATAAGTGCCCACCTTGGTCTGGATAGACACCAAGCATCAGAGATTTATTAAAATGGTCTTGGAATGGAACACTGTTCCTGTAATCAAGATAGATGAGCTGTCTACCAATACCTTTTCTTTCCATTAGAATGAGATGATACAATGAAATTAATGGGTGGTTCTATTATGGCAGCAGATTCTAATTTCCAGGCCTGTCTATGACTAGACCACTCATCAAATTCCAAACTTCCTGCGGATAAACGGAATGAAACAAAATTAGCCAGCATATTTACAAACTATACAGATTAATATTTGAAAACTTATTCAGACACGGATACCATAGTTTCCTAAAGCATCAATGATGCGAATAATCAGTATCAACAGGATGCTGTCATCTGATTTTTTCTCCAGGACATATCTATTAATCCAAAAAAAGAAAAATTATCAGGATTTGTGAACAGCAACATAAGTTAAAGAAACAATGTACAGCAGCATAGCATAATCCTTACTTGCAGGCTACATGTATAATCTCAGCAGCTTTTTCTCTCAGAGCAGTACTACCAACAGTACAACCTGTTGCCCCAGCAATTAAAAACAGATTGTTTGAATCTTCATTCATTCCATTTCTTGAGTCTGGAACAAAGTCAGGCAAACATGAAAAAAGCCCTTGCAATGTTGATTCAATACGTAGAAGAGTCACTTTCAAGTGCTCTTTCTCATCCCCTGCGTGACAAATCACATTCAATATAACAGTTAAAATTTGCATTAAGCTAGGAAGAACTTCCTTCATGGAACACTACCATCCCAATATGTCTGCATCATGATCAGCAGATTGTTACACTGGAAAGCAGTGGAGGAAATTTCTTTTCAAGAAATAAAATTCATAATCAATACCAGATTTTAACCATGTCATGTCAAAAGGGAACTCAAATAATTTATCTTGCTAAGGATGACGAGGTAAAGTATAAACTTTTTTGTTTTTATCAGCAAGAAATTATAAACTACTTGAGACATGCCTATTTCTCATACCTTGGTCTGCATGGATTTTAGACTCGCATATTTTCAACAGATCATCCAAAGCTGACTGGAAGTGAATGTCTATAAGATCATTTGCAAAATGAATTTCTTCATCACAAGGAATATGCCATTTTGGGATAAAGCTTTCCTGACTGGAAAAACCTTTTGTGCTAATCCATTCTTCAAGAGCAACAGCATCAGGGTGACTAAGAACACACCTATAAAACAAAAAATTTAACATTTAAATTTCCAGAGAAAGATATAAACCACAGAATGAGGACTGAAAAAAACTAAATAAACATAGTCAAACACTTATATATACATACTTATACTGGTCAATTGGATAATAATGAATCTGACTTCCTAGAAGAGACCGAAGAAGATGATCAGCAGCCCCATTAACCTATCATTGGAAGTAACAATCAAATAGATTAGGAACCAATGGAAACTCCACTATTATCCACAGAAATTCACGTTTATTTGTAACATAATCAACCTATTTGAAGAAAAATATAAGCATGGAAATAAAAAGACCTTCCAAGATGGTGAGTCAAAAGCCAAGAAGACAGCTTCTTTGAATTGATCCTTGTAGCGAAGGAGTGCTGGACCTCCATATGTGATGCAAACTGACAATATCTTAAGTTGATAGTCAATTGCAGCCTCAAGAGCTGGTGAAATTGTGGACCTAACCTGAAAAAAAGTGCCCGCTTTCAAGAAAATCCAGAAGCAGTATAGCAGTAAAAGATAATCACAGGACCAAGAAAGGTGCCTTTGGTGAAGCAGACGCATCAAAAGTCCCTCCTCCTCCAAATCCAGTGCGTGGTGTTCCTTTCAAAGAAGATATCACAGACAGTAAGATTGGCTCAACAAGTTGACTAACTGCTTCTTCTGGGTTCGAGTGAACACAGGCACAACAGAGCAGTCCAACCTCTGCAACAGCACCAGGAAGAATATTTGTCTTCACAAACTTGGAAATTTTCTTCAGAGCCTATTGACATATCCGTGAAATGCAAGACAATATATTAGCCGAGAAATTGAAGTAACTATTAAGTATTTTAAACTCACAAAGTAATACCTGATTATACAGTGAATTAGAAAGCCTCCCAAACAGAATTTCAAGCACACAGAAGTAGTATGGACCATCATCAACTAGGAAAGTTCCTGTTGTTGCTGATGACTGCAGACCCTCATTTCTAATGTACCAGAAACCAGTTACTCAATATAAAGCATAATAACATAAAAAATCCAGTTAAACATGGTTTTCAAATAAATTTAACATGCAACTGAGGGGACCTTAGCACTGTTACTTACATAACACTGCTGGGTTCCAAGTGTTGAAGTAAGGAAAACAGACGGCATAAGAACTCATCCAGCCACTCTGAAAAGCGGACCATAGGCATAAATGATAGGTCATCAATTTTATCATCCAATAAAGCCAACTGCATTTATAAGGTAGATAAGGTTAAGATTTACCTATATAAGAAGTTATTTATTCAATATGTCTAAAAGTTGAAAGCTTACATTTGAAAATATGGAACCAATTAATTGCATGGTAGCCAAGGTTTTTGGAGGGTCATTAGCATCCATGCCAAGTAATGCATTAGATAATGAAACCCCCATAAGATCAACGAATGTTTCATCACCACCACCAAGATCAAGTGGCTTCTTGGAGCAAGCTGATACAGATGTATAAAACAGTGAACGCCCAACAAATGCCACTGACATAACTGCAATTTTCAACTGGTGGGTGGCAGTCATCTGACTAGGCACAATGATTTTGGTCAGAAAAGCAAAGTAATCTTATCAAATATATCAATTATAGATTCAAAAGAATATATCATACAATCTGGACAGGCTAAAAGAATTTGATCAGGAAGAGAAACTAATATAATCAAATATATCACTTACACATTGACAAGAATATATCATAACCTTGGGAGACATTCTATAAAGAAAAAATATTATTCTTTCCATATGACATTGATCACACATAGCTACTCAACTTTAACCTAAAATTTGTGAAACATTACTAACCGTCTCAAGGGCCATATGGAACCGAGATGCCACAAATGGCAGAACTAATGAGGGTTCTACATAGGACAGTATAGAAGTTGCTGCAGCAACTGTCTCAGAGAGATGTTCATTCTTGCTGTATTGACCGCGGTCAATTAACTTAAGCACTGAATTAACAAAGAAAACCCTCTCTGATTCCCCAAGAAGCTGTTCAGTGGGTCTTCTATTATTTGTGCTCCTGTCATACAGAACCACTTCAGTTGCAGAAAACTGACACACATGAAAAAGTATATGACAATTTATAATTGATTCTTACAACTGTTCATTCTGTAGACGCTTTTGAAATTGAAACACCAAATGAAACAAAAGCCGTTCCAAGGCGTAGGTCCATCGACCCCCGTTTGAGGGATGATAATATCTACAAGAATAAATGCCAATAAAAAATTAAGTAAACAACAGAATTAAAGAGAAAGCAAGCTTAGTTAGGCAAAGTATTTGGAGCAATAAGTGAGTAAACAAACTGTTCCAAAATGTTGATCAATTTTTCAAAGTGCTGCTGTGATGGACTGCCAGGTTTTAGTAAATATACCTGCAGTTTCAATTAAAAAAATTACTAAACTAAAATTAAGAAATCAGAACATGGTTCCAATGTTAGAATCTCACAAAAGTAATAGCAACATATTTGCTTACTATTGATTTGGAGATAGCCTTTGCAGGAATAGAAGTTTTATTAGAGAACAAGAACCTAGTGTTTCTTGGGACATCTAGTGAAAAGGGGTATGAACCACTTCCATTAGCAACAGGTACCTGTGATTTACAAGAATGGTTTGATCCAAATTACTAAACAAGTTGTGAATCTCATAAGGTAATCAATGCAAATATAGATCAATTAGCTGAGGTAATACAATTTACACAAAACACAGCAGGGAAAGACAAGGGTGTATCAACAGATCAACTAATCATAATGGTGTAGCCAAAGGATGCCCAATTTACTTCTTACAGAAATTTGAAAATGCATTAGCTAGTTTCCCTAGCAAAGTAAGGACTTCACAACAAGAGCTAAAAGTTACACTTCACTGAGCCTATGTGCCTTCTGTGATGCTGCTTGGGCATTTGATGTGGATGATAGACGGCCACCCTCAGATGTCCGTCTCTTTCTAGGGCAGAATCCAATCTCTTGACACTCTATGAAGTAGACTTATGTTGCTTGCTTGAGTGCTAAAGCATAAGAATACAGAACCTTAGCCTTGGCAGCTACTGAAGTCATTTCAGTTCAATCTCTTCTTCGTGAGCTCTAGGTTCCTACCAGAACCACTATTATCTACTCAGACAATCCGAGTAGTGTGGCTCCAAGAAACAGTCATGTGCTTCACTCTTAGACTGAGCACACAAAAATAAATATTTTCTTTGCCCTGAAGAAGGTGCTGATAAATCTCTCACTCTTGACCATGTTCCTGCTTAAGAACAAGTTGCTGACATTCTCAGCCGGTCTCATCTAAAGAGGCTCAGTTCTAGAATCTAAGAGCCAACCTCAAGAGTTCTCAGTTGTTCGTAGCTTTCACCCTAAATTTGTAGAGGGGAAGAAAGTATATGTGATTGTATATTAGCTTAAGTATTTTAGCTTCTGTTGAAAGCAATAGATTAGCCTTTGCTAGATGTAGTTAGTTATGCCAGTTACAGTTTATTATCCTAACTATCAATTATGTCAGGGTCTGTTTGGTCAAACTTCTCCATAAAGACTTCCAGAAGAGAAAAATAAGAAGAAAAAAATGAAATAAATTTCTGCATAAGTTAAAATTAGTTCACGCACAAATTAAAAAGTAAAAATTTAGAGAAGTCACAGGAGAGAGTTTCTAAAAAATATGCATTAGGTGGGGGAGCCCCAACCCTTTAAGGTTTTCAATATTAATTTAACAAAGAAAGAGGACAGGAATATAACAAGATTCAAGCTTTAGAATAAACAAGTCTTCAGAGAGATAAAATGTATCTATTTCCTAATCATTTTCAGTTCATATACGCCTGATGCTAAAATATTTAATCAAAGTGTAAATAAAATCAACCTTGTCAGAAGAATGAAAAAATATCTAATCAAACATTCCCAGAAGAACTTACACACTCACCTCAAACATATTCAAGTATCTAGCAAAAAGCAAAGGCAAGAAGCAGTCCCAGTCAACATTGTGGTAATTTTTGATAACACGAGCTATGACATCTGCCCATTGATTGTTCCAGAATTGGCAATTTGGTATAGATTCCCACAAGTCTATACACTCTCTTATCCAATCACTGCCAATCCAATTATAAAATTTTACTCCACAGGAAGTCATGTCATATATGACACCAAAAAAGTCCTAAGAATTTTATGCTTCTTACTGGGTAAAAAAGGCCTCATTATCCATATTTGTTGGGAGAAAGAGTCTTGCAAAGCCTGAACCTTCAAAGGATGAATTATGCCACGGGTTTTGCAACAAAGATCTACAAATTATCAAATGACCCAAAGAAAAGGAATTAAGAAGAAAACAAATTAAATAATCTTAAATTGGGAAAAGAGTATAATTCCTAGTGCAGGTCCAGTATGATTCCATTCAATGGAAGTATTGATCCACAGGAATTTCATGTTAATTCAGCTCATCATCAATATCAATATAAAGTACAAAACAAAATAAAAGGCAAACTCTCGTAATAATTCAAGATTATGAGGAAACATCACCAAAGCACTCACTTAAACTCAGACCATATCTCAAAGGCAGAACCTGATGGGAAGAATCTCCGGCAGGACTGGACAAGGTATGTTATAGTTTCAAAGTGTCGTTGTCTTATTCTCCAACCTTCTGGACCTGTACTTCTGCAACGAGAATATAATTCAAAATCCCCAACCAACAATTTTGAAATCTCATATGCAGAAAAGAAATAAGCTGTTGAATATTTTCAATTCTATATTTTGATTAAGAGACAAGAGATTATTAAGTTCAAAAGTAAATGAAAAATAAATTACAAAATTGAATTCAAAGACAAACTTATGCTTATAGCAAAGGTAACTTGTGATTTACTGCAACCTCAAGCATTGAATCCTTGAGATTAGTCTTCATTTCTTTTATTTTTCCTTTGTTCTTTTTATTTAGCTAACTAAGAATCACAAATTAAGTACAGAATAATTTTAAACCAATTAAGGCTGAAGCAGAAACAGTACCGATATAAAACTCACCTAGTAAAGTGTGTGGTAATCAGTGTATCATACAGGGGCCTCCATCCAACACTCAGTGTAATCTTTTTCCTATATTTGTTGAGTAATCTGACCACTAAATTTCCCCATCTAACCTAATAAACAAAAAATGATACAATCATTTAAGAGCAAGCAGAGACCAAAAATAAACACTCCGTGTTTCATCCAAGATAAAATGCAGCAGCACCTGAGCATAAAGCTTATTACGGGCCACATGAAATATCTCAAGGCCCATCTGAGCAAGGTCGCGAACATCCTCCAAAGAAACATCACTTTTTGCCTTTATGAAACTGCACAACAAGCATAAAAGTTAGATTCGACCCAGCAACAAACTCTGTCTCTGAATACAAATTGAGTGGGGGAAAAACTCAAATCCACTACTAATAGATTATAATGCAGTTTTGGAAGCAAAGCAGAGCCATTACTTGCAACCAAAGATTTAAACAACAGTTCTCGAACGTGGTTTCAAATCAAGCAAAACAAATAAGGTTTTTTGGAATGACACCAACTGCAATTATGGCTGCAGCAACCGCGTTTGTCCAAAATTTCCCACAATCTCAAGGATTGTGATGAAACTAAGACTACAATTATAATTTAAAACCTTATTTATAAGAAAAGTGTTCCATCAGCTAACATACACCAAAACAAGTAATAACAGTATTACACAACCTCTGAAGAAATTTAACAGTTAATATAACAAAATACTAAGTCCTTTTTAGTGTTAATTAAGCACAAAATAACTTCACAACAAACAGCGGAAGAAATTACTTAATCTTGTTCGAATAATTTATTTAGAAGAGAAAAACAATCATCATTTCCTTGTAATTAAGCAGAATCAAACATGCAAAAACAATTATAAACGAAGTCAATCCAGCACTCTCCGGAACTATCCTTCCGTTCACATACTTTGCAAAACTGCTCACAAAAACCACGATTCTCACACACCTAAGCCTTTAAGTAACTTCTTCCCAACCTTCTATCACAAGTTCAACGTCATTTCCTAGTAATTAAGAAAAATCAAACATGCAAACCCAATTATAAACAAAGTCAAACCCCCACTCCCCGAAGCTATTCTTCAATTCACATAATCTGCAAAACCGCTCACAAGACCATGAATCTCACACTCCTCGGCGTTTTACTAACTCCTCCGAAACCTCCGATCACAAATTCAACAGCATTTCCTCACGGCACAAGCACGAAAAACCTCGCACCACAGCACTAGCTAAAAGTAAAAACTTAAAACGAAAAAAAAAAAATAAAAATCAATCGAGGCGATATTCCAGAATCTTCTCAATTAAGCCGTACGGCGGAGAAATACGCCGAAAGCGAAAGCTAAAAGAGATGAAATGAAAACAGAAATCATAAATTAATGATGAATTAGGGAAAAGGAAGAGACGGAGATTGGAAATGAGAGTAGAAACTGACAGGTCGAGGACGGATATGAATTTGAGAGTGGGGAAGACGGATTCGGGATCGTCGGGTCGGAAGGAGGACTTGACGGCGGCGATGACGCGAGTGAAGGAGTCGCGCTCTGCGGCTGTCTGAGCGGCCACCGGCGGCGGAAGCCATGCATTGTAGAGATGCATTTTGGTATCGGTTTCGGAGAAATGCTAAAAACGAAGATACAGAGAGTTTGGTGGTGGCGTTTGTTTGGGAATGCGTGCGTATATATAGGATTGAAGATTGAGAGCAACTTTGTGAACACGAAAAAGGTGAATTGAGTCGCGTCACAGAGAGAGAGAGAGTGTAAAGAGTTATTATTATTGGAGCAAGAGGAGACTTAATTAGGGGGTTTGCATTTTGGGATTGACTTTACTTCATTATTCAGTTCAGATTCAAGGTGCGGAATTACTTTAAACCTTTTTTTTCTTTTCTTTTTTTTTTTTTTTTTTTTTTTTTTTTCTTTTTTTTTCTCTCCCAGTTCTGTTCCGCTGATGCGAACCTATGTAAGATTCGAACAGTAGTAAATTCCAATATGATAAGTTTTTGCAACGCTCTGACATGTTTGTTTGAATGTAGTAGTATCTTTAATTATTTCTATCAGTTATATTCATTAAAAAAATTATATCATAGATCTTGTTCCTTGTATAAAAAACTTCTGAATAATTTTAACTGACGGATAAAAGAAATTAGTTAATACAGGTAAAAACACTTTTTAGTTGTTTAATATTATTATTATAAAATAGAATGTCCTTACTTGAACAACTATATCACCAATTACAATACTATAGTTATAATAGATATAAATAAAGGTATAACTCGTGAATTTTATAAATTTGTCTTCAATTTGTAAAATAACTAAAAGTTTAAACAAAACAAAACTATTAGTTTTCTAATGGAATGATACTTTGTATCTCTTTTAAATCTGTTAATTACTTTTAATTATAAGTAGAGGTATTGTTAGAAAAAAGCTACGCTAATAACAATAATACAATAATACAAAAAAGTTTAATTAAATTTTAATTAGATATTTATTGTTTAAGTTTTTTTTATTGATCAGATTATGTGGTTACTACCGAGTGGACGTAGTTGTTATCTTGTTTTGTTACATTGCTTAAATGTCTTTTATTCTATAATTTTAGAATTTTCTATAAAGGTTAGAGTCTTTAATGACAATCTCTACAATAAAAAAAATCAATCACTATTCTATCTCTCTATGTTTCTAAGAGCTATGTAACAATGTTTTCTTTAACACATTTAAGGGAACTTCTCATTCAAATATCAGTTCTAACTTATCAACTTCTCTTACAACAAGTTAATGAAGGAGTATTGTCTCTTTGAGAACGCTACAATATCTCTTATTAGATTCCCACCACATTTACAAAATCATACATTTGAATATTATAAATTGTTTCTCTAGTGTATTGAAGATAATGTTTTCTCGAGACATTTTCATTCAACCCCAACAAACAATATGTCAAAAACTTCGAATGTTTTTACTTGATGTTCAAAACATCATAATTTAAAATAAAACTGTGATTTTGATATAAAAGATATGTATAAATTGATGTCCAAAACATGCATGTAGGAATTATTAATAGATTATTACAACCAATCGTGCATCTTATACAATTTTTTTTTTTTATGTATGTTATTTAATTATTATTACTAATTTACTCGAAAATGTTTTGGGTGCGAAACATTATTGTTCAAGTATATAATTGGTCGTCCAATTCGTATACTGAGGTTTAAGTAAAATATATATATATATA
>Ga0209589_1000887_pt1 | contig 45721 bp, 39 predicted proteins | sample CowpeawhiteBW_FD_187525 | JGI IMG/M metagenome (GOLD analysis project Ga0209589, IMG submission 187525) | Root nodule microbial communities of legume samples collected from California USA - Cow pea white BW (SPAdes) (version 2) | ecosystem: Host-associated > Plants > Roots > Nodule | place: USA...
CAATTTAGTAACTAAGTTATTTTGGTAGCCAAAACTTAGGTAGCTAATTTTTAGTGACCAGTTTTCTTTGGTAGCCAAAACTATGGTAGCTAATTTTAAAAACCAATTTAGTGACCAATTATAATTTTTTATTCATAATAGTAACTATTTTAGTAATCAATAATTTTTTTACTTTGTAAACTTGTATCTAAATTAGTAATTATAGTAACTAACAACTTTTGGTCACTAAAATTAGTTACTAATGAAGCATTTTCTTGTAGTGCGTGTTATAATTTAGGAAAAAAAAATACTTAACTTATGTAAAAAAGTAAAAGTCGTGTGTTTGAATCATGGTTTCTATTTTAATATATGATATGCGTTTTGAAAACATGATTTCATTTTAAAGTTGTATTTTTAAAATATAACATCGTCTTGTTGTGTTTTTCTATTTTTGTATTTTTTAAAAAATTTGTCCATATAATAAAATTTAAATCAAAATTATACCTTTTTAGTAAATAACTCTTATATACTTGGATATGCATGCAATACTATTTTCAGTAGAAAAAACTATACAAGTGGTTTTTAAGTAATAAGATTAAATATGTGTTTTTATAAACTTATACGAGAAATTAGAATTTATTTCTCCTAAATTTTGATATATTTTAGTATTTGAACTTTAAAAATAACAAATATAATATTTTAACACAATAACATTAATTTTTTAAATTTTTTAAATAATATTTCAAACTAACATTTAAATTAAAACGTGTCAAATAATAAAAATAACTTAAACACTAACCATTGACGAAACTTAAATTTTAATCGATAAATTTTAATGTAATTGAATTGAGTAAATTAGACTATATTCATTCAATTTAACTTTCAGTAAAATAAAATTTAATAAAAAAATAATAAACAAAATAACAACATCATTAATCTTTGACATACTCTTACAAAAGTTACTTCAATGATAAGTCCCATAATACTCACTATTACAAAAGTTACTTACAGGATATGTCATATAATCTTACTATTGCAAAAGTTACTTGGATGATATGTCCTATAATACTATTTCCAATAGATAAAAACACACAAAAGTGGGTTTTAATAATCAAATTAGTGAGGTAAGCCTGGTGACATGGCATCACTGATGTCACAAAAAGCACTAGATCTCACTTTTTTTAACCTAACTCAACGTTTATGCCATTGCCATTACGTTATTATGGAAACTAAATAAGCTTTGTGTGCAGCTCTATTCTAAGTGTAATAAAGCACGTAAGGTAAATGAGTGAGCAGGGGCCACCACAGATAATTAAATGAGGTGTATTCTTATCCTAATGAATAGGGAACACATGAATCGCTTTAGCTTTTTTTAATACCCTCTTGCAAGCAAGGTACATGTTCAACAAAGCTTTATTCCACTTCATGTTCCTATATATATATATATATATAAGTTATTAGTACAACCACGTATACTCAAGCCAAAACCTGTTTTCTTCCCACTGTGTCTTCGCATATATCTCAACCCATTTCAGCAACATGAGTAGTCGCCAACTAACAGCTACTCCAAAGATGCATCAAAGGAAGGAGAGACGCATGTTCTCCACTTCTGATGACAGTGCCATGACCAAGCAGGTTCAGGCCACACATGCCCCAGATGGCCGTGAAATTGATGTCAAACCTATTCTACAAATCGTCGATGAAATTCTCGTTCGCTTCATTGCTCGCACTGTCGAGGGTTATGAAGTAAGACTTACCCTTTTATGCTACTACCACGTTTACGTTCTGCCACTTTGCATGCATGTGATAAATCATAAATGTTTAATTAACTCGTCATTTTGTTTATCTATTTGTTCTTGTCATTATTATTATTATTATAATATGTGGTTTTTGGGTAGGTGAAAAGAGACCAAGATGCACTCGAGATGACTGCTGCTCTGGCTGAATTTGACATGCTTGACTCGCTGGCCTACATCATAAACAAAATTTCGTGTGAGGTTGTTTTCACCTGAAAATCTTCTTAACTTTTATAAAAGTTACCTGACACTGTTACCAAGGATAGAGTGTGTTACCATGCAGTGATGTGTTGCATTAAAAAGAAAGTTATTCCTTTCCCCATTTTTCATAGAATATACTTTTCTTTGATTCTTATGACAGTGAATTGATATATCAGTCAACCTTCTTATTTACACCTCAATTTTGCATCCGATCTTGAACAATCAAAATTACCAGATTATTAGAAACATGTAAAGTTGATAAGACATATATATGTAAACATGTCGTCCTAAACTTCTTTTCTGGTTCTGTCATACGTGTCACTGTACTTTTACTGTCTAAATTCACCTCGATATATGAAATTAAGGAGCAGTTCCTGAATACATTGGCAGCTATCATGCAAGTGTTCGGGAGGTGGAGATGCACATTTATCAACAATGGTGTTACTGGGTTATATGTCTAGCTATGCATGGCATGCGAAAGTTGTGCTAACCTTAGCAGCCTTTGCTGTTATTTTTGGGGAGTTTTGGCTTGTTGCTCAGTTGAGTGCTGAAAATACTCTTGCCAAGTCTGTGGCCCTTCTTAAGCAACTGCCAGATATTGCTGAGAATTTCATGTCATTGAAACCCCATTTTGAAGCACTCATTAGGCTCGTGAAGGCTGCAATGGATGTAACCACCTGCATCGTTGAATTCAAGGAGCTTCCATCTGAATACATTTCAGAGGACACCCCTCCCATGTCTGTTGCCAGTACTCACATTCCTATTGCTTCCTATTGGGTCATCAGAAGTATCGTGGCTTGTGCCTCTCAGATTGCTAGTCTCATAGGCACAAGAAATGAGTAAGCAAGCATATATAGCTCCTTTTCATCATCCACCTCAAATTAATTTTCTTTTTTTGAAATATCAGTGACCCCAATTTTGTTAATTGCAGGTCCATTTCATCAACCACTGAGGCATGGGAGTTATCTAGTCTTGCTCACAAAGTTACTAGTATTCATGAGCACCTCAAGAACCAATTGGTTCTTTGCTACCAATACATAGGTGGGTAATGTTATATTATACTCAGCAAGTTAAATAATTTCATTTAGCCTTGGACTAATTTAAAGGATATTTGACAAATGCATATCCTTAACCTGGTGCAGATGACAAGAGGCACATAGAGGCATTCCATAATCTGATACGTCTTTTCGAGACAGTCCATATAGACAACATGAAAATTCTCAGAGCACTGATATATGCAAAGGATGATATCCTTCCACTTGTGGATGGAACAACAAAATCAAGGGTACTTTGATTGTTTTAGTGACATGTAGTCCTTATGTTAAATAAATCTCATTTGGTACCATGTTTAAAAAGATTGATTTGTTGACAAACAGGTTAGTCTGGAGGTACTAAGGAGAAAACATGTGTTGCTGCTGATATCAGACCTTGATCTTTCACAAGAAGAGATCCTGGTACTTGATAATTTGTACAAAGATGCACGAGCGAGGGGTGACACACACTATGAGATGGTTTGGATCCCAGTTGTGGACAAAGGGATCTGGAATGAGGTGAGCAAACAGAAGTTTGAGTATCTGCAGTCATTGATGCCATGGTACAGTGTCTGTGATCCTTTCATCATTGAACCATCAGCGGTTAAGTACATCAAAGAAGTGTGGAATTTCTCAAAGACAGCTATTCTAGTGGCCCTTGATCCACAGGGCAGATTGTCCTCCCCTAATGCAGTCCATATGATATGGATTTGGGGCAATTTGGCCTTCCCCTTCACAAGTGAGAAAGAAGAATCACTGTGGAAGCAAGAAATTTGGAGCCTTGAACTGCTTGTTGATGGCATTGATCCTACAGTTTTAGAATGGGTAACAAAATCCTCTGCCCATGAAAATTTTCATAATCAATTGTTTTTTCTTAAGAAGTAGGAGTCATACATCTAAACTAAAACAGAACATTTCTGACCAAGTGTGAAACTGAAAATCAGTTGATGTTTGTGTTTACAGATGGCAGAGGGAAAACTGGTATGTCTGTATGGAGGTGAAGACCTGGAGTGGATTGAGAAATTCACAGCAACAGCATTGAGTGTGGCAAAAGCTGGGAAGTTCCAGCTGGAGATGGCGTACGTGGGAAAGAGCAACGCGAAGGAGCGGATGCAGAAGATGATAAAAACGTTCGCCACGAGAAAGTTCAGTTACTTTTGGCCCAACGTGACTTCCATCTGGTTCTTCTGGACCCGTTTGGAGAGCATGCTGTACTCCAAGTTGCAGCATGGAAGGACGGTGGAAAACGACGAGATCATGAGCGAAGTGATGACGGTGCTGAGCTTCGACGGCAGTGATCGAGGGTGGGCGATTTTCTGCAGGGGCAACACTGAAATGGCGAGAGCGAAGGGTGACAATGCTCTGATATGCTTGCAGGACTTCGAAAAGTGGAGCGGTAGAATCGAGGAAGATGGTGTGGTGCAAGCCATGAACGATTACCTCAACAAAAACAAACCCCCACATCACTGCAACCGCTTGATCCTTCCCGGGAGCACCGGTGGCATACCCCAGAAGGTTGTGTGCGCTGAATGTGGACGCCAAATGGAGAAATACTTCATGTATCGTTGCTGTGTTGAGTAAGAGTAATCAGATTATCAAGTTAAGTGTAGTGTACTATCGTTACACACATTTTCTTTGCTTCACTATGTTTAATGTTGGTTTGAGAGTTTAATGTTTTTAGTTTCATAACACAGGTTGTTCCTTTGTGAGATATGTAGTGACATGTGACATGTGACATGAGATGTTGTTGTTGTTGCTGTTGTTAAGATAATGTTTATGTGTACTAGCTGATCTTGAGGCCTCAGAAGCACCGTCTGTTTGGGTAGCTAGATGAGACCCCTTGGTAATAAAGTGTGTTGTAGAAGTTTGATGTTATGACAGTGTTGTTAAAGCCTTGTGCAAGTTGTAAACATTTATTTTTCTTTGGTTTATGTGTGATTGGTCCTCTTTTTCATTTGTTCCAAATGTGAGAACAGTGGAAGTCACCGTCAGAAAGGAACAGAGAAAGATGGGAGTGGTGTGAGTGGTGAATGGGGACAGAGTGAGTAATGGAGAAGAACTTTTCAAAATAGAAGGAAAGGGACAATGCGTTTGTCCCCATTGTGAAACACACCAATCGGGACCAAGTCATGAGTTTGATTAAAAGTAAAGAAAAATCGAATAATGCGTTTAAATTAAACCACACAAGACTTGACTCGTTTTTTGGGATTTGATATTAGTGCCCAAAACGTACGTCCAACAATTTACACAACTCCGACCATTGACTTTCAACGACCATCAATTTATTAATGATCTGAAAACTTTTTTCTTTTTGATAAGGCATAATTAAAATCTAAATTTCAGTATTTTGATTGCAGGTCTATTGAAAAAGAATGAAAATTTATCTTTTTTTTATTGTATAATTGTTCCGTGGTAGAGGTTAGGTGGGCTAAGTCACAGTCCAAGTGTAGTTCTTAGTAAGACAATTGTCGAGGAAAAATTGTTACATGTGACGTCAATTGTTCTCAGAGGCCAAGTAAGTTGAGTCAGGATCGAATCATAGCGTTTGGACTGTTATACTCTTAATAAAAAAAATTACATCCTAATGAATAACTATAACTTTTAGTCTAGTGATATTTTATCCAACATTTTTCAATTTAGTTTACATTTTTAATATTTTTCGTGCGGTAATTGTATTTTCATCATCTTACTTAAGTTTTGTATTTTTAATATAACATGATATTACAAATATAAAATGATAAATCATTTTTATTATTTTTAATTCAAAATATCTGTTGCATGGTAAGAATAACAGTTATCATCTATATTAATGATGGTGACAACGATACTACTTTGGTGATAATACACAATTTCAGTGAAAACTCAATTGAAGATATCTAGTAAATTTCAAACTTGAGTATCCTTTGACAAAATATATAAATACTTTAATTACAATCCAATAATAATAACGTAAAAGTTGTTTACATAATCATAAATTATCTGCTAAGTGTTACTTTAAAATTTATTTTTCAAGTAATTTTAATTAGTTATGTTTTGTTATGCTTTTTTACTCGTGTATATTAATTATGTGATATTTATTTTTGAGATTTAATTATAGGATTTTTGTTTTTTCTTGGCAAGTATTATTTTTCTCCTTATTGGGACAGACACAGACCCACGTAATCATTGTTGGATTTTGAGATTCTAACATAATTGGAGTTTCCAAATTCTATAGTGACGAGTAGAAACATATTTTATATGTATAAAAGAAGACAATATAAAATTTGTTATAGCTATCTTCAGTCAAATTGCATAACTGAAATTAAGAAAATTGAAACAGTAGCATTGTGTTGTAATACTTGAAAAACCAAAAGTATTGCCAAGTCAAAAATTTGATTTACATATAGGAACTTAACAAATAGTGTTAAAATTTGAAGAACTTTCAATCCTATAGCGTCCCTATCATTTAATTTCTATGTTCCCAAATTCTAAAACAGATTGCATCACTCAAAATGTATATTATGTTTTAAAAAGGAGATTGTTTCAATCAGTTATTGACCATGACAAATATCACAGCTGGTTATGGTGTTTTATTTAGATAAATTGTGCAATTTTATTTTTGTGTGTGTTGATTTTAGTGAAATGGGAAAAGTTTAAAGATTTTATGTATAGAGGTATGTTGTCCTTACGAAGATTTTTATTGTGATAAGCTACATTTTTAGTTTTTTTTTTCTTAGATAAATTTTATTTGAAAACATGATTTGAATTTTTTTTAATAATTTTTATACATCAAATCGTGTTTCAAAGAAAATTTTGTGTTATTGTTTATTTTATTTTAAAATCATGTCGTGTTTCAAGAAAATTTGTGTTATTGTTTATTTTATTTTAAAATCATGTTTTAAAGTATGTTTTTTACTTTTTTTACTTGCAATTTTTTTAGGGTACCCGCAATGGAGTATAAAATCGTGTTTAAACTTCACTTAAGAAATGTGCTAGAAAACACGATTTAAAAAATAAGTAAAAAATATGTTTCAAAGTATGATTTCAAAATAAAATAAGTAACAAATTGTATTTAGAAGTAGAGTGGTATTACTCTAAAATAAAATAAAAAGAAGTCATAAATTTTTTACTCTAAAGTATTTTTTGGTAAAACGTAATTTGTTAATGTAAAAGTTGTGCCTAGATCTAATTTATTAATGTGTATAAATTTATATTTAAATTTACTCATTCAAATAAATTTACTCATTCAAATTAACAAACTGCACCATCATTTACTTTAAAAAAAAGATATGTACTATGCGCATGCTATATTATTAAGAAAAGATAAGATTCTTAGCTCGTAAATCTAAAGTAAACTATAAAGATGACTTAATTAGAGATGATGACAACATGTTTGATTGTCTTTATCTTTTTATTTAAAGTAAAAATTTATTCTCGTATTTAATATTTAGTATGACACTTATGTTCTATTTTCATTTATATATAGAATAATGGATATACCTGTATCCCTTTTATTATTTTAAATATTTATTTTGAAAATATAATATTATTCAGATTCAATCGTGTAATAGTTAAATATTCTTATGTAAAATAAATAAAGAATAATAGTATTAAAAGAACAGAAATAATTAAACGTGTGTCATAAAACTATTTGATTTAATGTGACGAAAGTTTGTGTTTTATAAAATTTTATATATTTTTTGAGTGAAATTGTAATAAGAGAAAAATACTTTAAAATTTGAATGGATTTTTTGAATGTTAAGTTTTTGAAACAAAGATAACAAAAAATTTTTGAAATAAAATAAACGAAGGATAACATAATAGAATTTTAAGTTGTCTCATCGTTTATTAGTAATTTTAAGTTATCTAATAGTTTATTAGTATTTTAATAATTTAAAATAAGAATATGTATAAGATGAAAAATAACAATAATATATTGAAATAGAGATAAAATGGATAAATTTAATCCTTAATTTGATCTTATATTTGGATTTTATATTTGTTTTGACTCTTATATTTATTTTTTATTAAATTAAATTAAATTTTTGTTAATTAAAATGAATGTGAACCCTTTAATTAGATCGACATTAATCTCATTTGGTATTAACTTGATCTTTATATATTTTTTTTTCTGGACTGAATTGAGTTTTTATATTTTTTAAATAGAGATAATGTTATTTTTTGTTTGTTAAGGGGTGACTACATTTGATTCCAAATTCTTTTTTCTAATTCCAACTCCTTCTTCTTGGACAACACAATCACATTGAAATTGTCTAATTTAGATTCAAGATTTCTTTATATCCAAGATATAAAATCCAATATATTCATGTTTATCTAGTACATTGTTGGAGATGGATATATAATCTCAATTGTAACTTTGAATTCATTTCTAATATCCACAGATGACGATGTTAATGAAAAATAGACCATATTATCTTCACATAAAAGATAGAAACTCAATTGAATAAAGAAAAAACATAAAAATCAAATTATTAATTAAAAATTTTATTCGACTAACACATAGTCACCTAATAAAAAGAAGTCTGGCTAACAAAAATTAAATCAATAGAATAAAAACAAATATAGATTAAGCGAAAAAGATATATCTGTATATCTAATTTTAAAAAAAAAGTAAATTTTATTCATTCTCATATTCATACTTAACCAAATCAATGCAGTATTTGAAATAAAAATCATAGTAGTTTGGGATAATATTCAGACATTTATTTTTCCATCAGGACCTTTAATCCGGCAACGTATGTGAAGGTGCGAGCAGCTGTAACTAGGAAATGATGAATGTAGGACCGGTGGGACCTGTGTGAGTCTATTGCATTGTAGTTTGTCATTTGCTGAAACAAGATAAACGAAACGAGAGCAACAGTGAACCGAAGGAGAGAAACATTATTATGAATAAATAAATAAATATAAACCAATGAAAAAGAGGAAGTAGGAAACTTACAGGGTGGGGTGTGGAGAGAAAATTCAAAGAAGAAGACGGAGAAGAGCAAAATTTTCCACACGGTTTGGCGCTATAAGAGTAAGAAAAAAAACGATGCAGAAGTGAGTGCGAAGCACAATGGTTGCCAAAACTCACTTATTGCTTCTTTCACTGTTTTTCTTCTTAATCTCCATCAACGCCAAGCTTCAACTATATCCCTCAGACTTCAAAGCACTATTGGCTCTGCGAAAGGACTTCGGAGTCAACGGTCAACTGGACCCAAATGAAGCATGTTACACGGAGGGTGTGTTCTGCGAGCGAAGGCTCTCCACCAAGGAAACCTACGTGCTCCGAATAACGAGGTTGGTGCTGAAATCCAAACATCTCGAAGGTGTCTTGTCCCCCGCAATAGGACGCCTCACCGAGCTCAAACAACTCTCGCTCTCCCACAACCAACTCGTTGACCGCCTCCCTCCCCAAATCGTTGACTGCCGCAAGCTCGAAATCCTCGACCTTTCCAACAACCTCTTCTCCGGGGAGGTCCCCTCCGAACTCTCCTCTCTCACGCGCCTCCGCGCGTTGGACATCTCCTCCAACAAATTCTCCGGCAACCTCAACTTCCTCAAGTACTTCCCCAACCTCGAAACCCTCTCCGTCGCCGACAACCTCTTCACCGGAAGGGTGCCTTCTTCCGTCCGCTCCTTCCGCAACCTCCGCCAATTCAACTTCTCCGGCAACAGCTTCCTCGAACCCTCTCTCCACTCCTCATCAGACACCGTTCTCTCGAGACGTTACCTATTGGGCGGTGGGGATGGACCTTCTCCTGCGCCTGCCTCAAGCAAGAGAAACTCCCAAGCCTCTAATGTTTCCCCTGCAGCGGCACCCGGTCCTTCACCTAACCATCATAAAAACAAGCACACTAAGAGAAAACTCCTAGGGTGGATTCTCGGGTTTTTGGCAGGGGCACTGGCGGGAACCTTATCAGGGTTCGTGTTTTCTCTGTTGTTCAAACTTGCTCTGGCGTTGATCAAAGGAAGAGGAAAGAGAGCGGGTCCTGATATTTTTAGTCCCTTGATTAAGAAAGCAGAGGATTTGGCCTTCTTGGAGAAGGAAGACGGACTCGCTTCGATGGAAATCATTGGACGCGGTGGCTGTGGAGAGGTTTACAAGGCTGAGTTACCAGGAAGCAATGGCAAAATGATTGCTATAAAGAAAGTTATTCAACCCCCCAAAGATGCTGCTGAATTAGCAGAGGAAGATAGCAAGGCTATGCATAAGAAAATGAGGCAAATTCGGTCTGAGATTAACACTGTGGGACAAATCAGACACCGAAACCTTCTTCCTCTGTTAGCGCATGTTTCTAGGCCTGATTGCCACTACCTGGTGTATGAATTCATGAAGAATGGTAGCTTGCTGGACTTGCTGAACAAGGTTCAAAGGGGTGAGGGAGAGTTGGATTGGTTGGCACGGCATAGAATCATGCTTGGTGTTGCTGCTGGACTTGAATACCTTCACATGAATCACAGCCCTCGCATCATTCACAGGGATCTCAAGCCTGCAAATATTCTTCTTGATGACGACATGGAAGCACGCATAGCTGATTTTGGACTCGCCAAGGCAATGCCGGATTACAAGACTCACGTAACCACCTCCAATGTGGCTGGCACTGTGGGCTACATCGCTCCCGAGTATCACCAGATTCTTAAGTTCACTGATAAGTGTGACATCTACAGCTTTGGGGTAATCCTTGGGGTGTTGGTCACTGGGAAGCTTCCCTCCGATGAGTTCTTTCAGCATACTGAAGAGATTAGCTTGGTCAAGTGGTTGAGGAAGATTTTGAGTTCTGAGAATCCCAAGGAGGCTATTGATTCTAAGCTGCTCGAAAATGGGTACGAGGAGCAGATGCTTCTGGTTTTGAAGATTGCATGCTTTTGCACCATGGATGATCCCAAAGAGAGGCCTAACGCAAAGGATGTTAGGTGCATGCTGTCTCAGATCAAACACTGATCAATCTGTTGTATAAGTATACGTATCATATTTGTATTAACGTCTTCCTGTTTAAGAATATAGTTCGTAGCTGAATGATCGATGTTGGTTCATAAGGTAAATAATGAACCCTGTGTAATATTGTTTCCTTCATCACAGATTTGCTGAATTTCCACTAAAAGAAAGAATAGAAAAAGAAGAATTCAGCACTGCAATCACCTATGCCAAAATTACTCTAGTCTGTGGCACTATTTGCTTGCACTTACTATTTTTATGTATCCACCCTGAAAATAAAATACTCACATATTCTGTTACTATTGTTTTTATTTGAGTACTGTTATTGATAAGCTAAAAGAGCACTAAAAAACATCGTTTCTCGTTTGCTATATCTTTTGTCAATAGAGCACTAAAAGTTGTAAATTCTGTTTTGTCCTGCAACAATAGGGTAGGGAGGGGGCAACAAATTCAATAAAAAGCAGTTAATAAATTCTCTAAGATGTAAATTTGGACAAAAAAAGTTTCTCTGAACTTATGTAGTCAAACAATCATAATGAGCTTGCCATGATGTAATGCATAATGAAATTTAAATACATGAATATCCTGAAATGTTTTAAAAGTCTAAAACATCTGATGAGGAAAAATAACCAACACATTCTGCCTCTGAAAGACTGCAACAGCATCGGATGACCCAACAGTTTATGTGTCAACAGTCAAGAAAATATGCAGCATGTATGTCCAAGTCGATGGATTCGTGGTTTGTATGGTTTTCCATATGTTCCTCGTTGGAGACAATGGACCAGGCCAAGTGGCCTGTGACATGATTTACTATAAAAAATGGGTCATTTCTGCAATAACTCAAACGATTGGACAGAGAAAGATTAATGGGCAAAGAATTTAGGTAAAGAAGCACTACATACCATGTAATAAATCACAGTAACATTGATGATTAATCTTCCAGATCATGTCTTATAACTTTTTTTCCCTTTATTCTTGTGTTTTCACCTTTAAAGGACTAAAAAAGGAAGAGAAGAAACGGGAATTAAGATGAGTTTCTGTTATGGGAAAAGTAGGTGCAAAATGAAAGATGTGAAAATAAGAACAATTTTGTTTTGTTTTGGGAAATCTATTTCTATAAAACGATGGAGCACTTCTTCAGGCTCTGGTGTTGCTTTTCACTTCTCAACAGACCAACAATTCTTCTAGCTTATAATGTTGTGATTTCAAACTTGAAAGACCTCCATTTTATTTATTTATTTATTTATTCTGTTTTAGCATTATGTATCATGCCATGTTTGATATAATAACTATATATTTTTCTGTTTGGAAATTTTGAAGCTAGGTTTGTACCTGCTCTGAATAATTTAGAAGAAAAATAATTATTTACAATCGATTGTATTATAACAAATTTGTGTGGGTAGGCCATGTGAGTTGATTAGCTATAAAAAAAAGTAAAGTGTAAAGCAGATCAAGTATTTATTTTAGTCAATTAACTCGTTTAGGCCTGTTTTGCATAACTTGTGGTATGTACGGCTAAACGGTGTGGGTTAACTTTCATAACTCGCTAAAAACTTACCATATTTAATCTGTGATACAAAACTTTTTATTTTATTTTATCTTTTTTGTAATTCCTTCACTCCATGCTTGAATCCTTAGTTAGTTGTCTTGAATGTATTGATTAAATTCTATAGTTTTATTTTTTAACTTAGACAATAATTTATTTTCATGTTTCCTTGTTCATCAAAGATTTAAATTTGACAAATTTATTTGACGTGAATCTTATCTTGTATTTACTTAATTTATTTCAATTTTATTGTCAATAGTAGATTCATGAGGTGCAACAAAGATATGAAATATTAAAACAAGATTATTGTTAATACCTTTGTATATATTTTGTTTTCAAGATTTGTGTTTATGTGGGTTGACCCACACACTCGTGAGTCATTCATTGTGTGGGAGTGGTCAACAAAACTAGTTCGAAACTTTTATGGGGAGAACTAACTTGACTTACTTTTTATAGTTCAAATGTTGTATGGATCAAAACTTTCATTGTCATCCCTGAAATTCATTATAACAAATCATATAATAAGTTATTGAATAACGATTTAAAACATATGAATTTTCTATTAATATATAACTTTTAACAAAAGTTAATAGGTCTATATAAAGAATATATTAATTAATGTGATGTATATTTTTTCATACTCACTTCATGGAGGTTACTTACAACTTTTATTAACTTGACCATCAAAATATTTTTGTAATATTTTTGTATGTAGATCTCAATACAATGATCGAATAATTTTTATCCACTTCAAAGGTTGTTTTCAAATCATTCAGTTGTCCATGTACTAACGTCTTCTAAAATAAGAACATTGATGGTTTACATAAAAATTAAGTAAAACTTTTTTAGACCACATAAATTAATGGTAGTAATTAGAAGCCAACAATATCCAATTCGTCAAACGAAGATATTGGCAGTACCTCAAATGCTAACAACATTAAGAACTTGATAGAGGGAATATAGAAGAAGAATGATGAACATATGAGAGATCTACAAAAGAAGCATAAAAAACAAATGAGAGAAGTCCTACAATAATAAGAGTCTGGTTTTTCTACCGAGTTTTTTTGTGTTGTCTTCTGTTGAGCATTAAAAACACAATGTTTTGGTACTTTAAAGATAATTTTAATATATTTTAAAATTTTAAAATTAATGGCAATGAGTGTAATTTGAAGGTACAACAAAGGAACAACAAAGAAAAATCAGTAGAGAATTCAAACTCGTAAGATAATCCTAGCATCAATATGACAAAAGGTGACCATCAAACTGGAGCTCATTAATAAATCATGTGAGGACGAGCTAGAAGTTCTTAAAAAATAACTAAGCATTTTAGTGTAAAAAAAAGAATCATAAGTGTTGGTTCGTTAGAAAAATCACAACAATGTAACAGATGATGAAGATGATAAGGATCTCTTACTTAACTCATTCGACAAAAGACAATATTATCTAAGCCTAACTTGAATAAAGATGAGTACGCAACTAAGAAAGTCACAGAAGATAAAACTTAGCACAAAGAGATGTCACTAAATCGTAAGTGCATTCTCAACTCATCATTCAACTTTCTAAATGGCCATCAATTCTTAGACCATTTCTAGGATTACGGTTAAGGAAAACCTCCCATCTAATACTCTAATAGAAATTGATTACTTATTCAAAAAAGATATCATAAATGTACCATTCCTATAACGTTGATGACCTTAATTTTTGACATATATAGGTGACTAACCTTGACCAACATGTTAAAGCATACAAGATGTGAATTCACATGCACAAAAAATATGACAATCCTTTGTAAAGTTTACTCCATAATTATAAAAAAATCAACACTTCAATGGTACTATGACTTACCAAAGAACTCAATTGAATCCTTTCAAATGTTGATTGATAAATTCAAAGTTCGTTCCACAATAAGTCGCCTTTATGTTTTCATGTTCACTGTTTTGGAGAGCCTTAAACAAAAAAAAAATTAAGTCTTTGAGAGCCTTCATGGAAGCATCCTTCAATAATTGTAACCTTATACTTAAGCTAGAAATACATTCCTTTATGAACGACCAAAGAACGTACCTAAGCGATTTTACAAGAAGTTTTGAAACTTATATTTTTAACTCGATCGCTACCCATTTTGAGTACTTATAATGCAATAAGAACAAACATGTATATATCATCAAAATTACGAATGCATAATGGAGTAGCATGATTGGGTTTGAGAAGCTTATTCATTCGAGTGATCTAACCCATTTTATTGAAAATCATGGCAACAAAAGAGAACAAGGTAGTGACAACAATGAGGTAACATGATAGAGAATGAGACAATTAAAAAGAAGCCTGATAACACATAATTTGTACATTTATAGCTTTATTGTATTTTCCTTGCACTTTTCATATACTTTATTTTCAATTCTTAAACCATATTCATTCATAAGTAAAAAATTGGGTTCATTGATTTGCTTTAATTTTGGATTTTTGCTCATCTGATGTTTTTTTCTTATTGCTTTAGACATAACTTTTTGTATAAAAATTAGTTTTAACTAATTCTAGTTGCATTGGATTTTACTTTTTTAGGAGTTCGAAATGAACATACTATTTACCGAATTTGGATGCTCTAATATTTTTTAAGATTTTTAGAAATTAGGGAAAATTTGTTGAAAATTCCTAAAGGGAACCATGTGAATTAACTTTTTCTTGTAGGTTAAACATTTGAAATTGAGCTTACAAATTTTATTAGTGCCCACCGTTACCTTCAATAAGGATAACTTATCTTATAATGACACTAAGAAGATGAGGCAATGGTGATCATAATCCATATCACTAATAGGAAAGTTCGGAAAACCATATTAAGGTAACTCAATATGTGTTGTTTTGGTTAACATTTATAAAGAATGACATTCCACATTACCATTTATAAAGATGATTTCCAACAGTGAGGCACCTAAATTCACAACCTAAGGAACTAGAATGTAGGTTCACACAGTAAGAATAGGACCTTAACTAGGTTTAGCAAGAATGAAGCTTCCAGAATTTGAAATTAAAGAGAATTGGGGGGAAACTGAATTTGACTTACGCGGATGGGAATGAGGCTTAGCTAGAGAGAGGAGTTTTGTGCTGATTTTCTGACTTGCTTGCTGCAACAGGAAGAAAAGATGGATCAGAATGGAGGTTTAAGTCCTTTGGTTTGAGAGAGTGAGGGAGTTTAGGGAGGAAGGAAGAAGAAAATGCTGAGTTTGTGAGTGGGTCTGTGATTATGCAAAGGAGAAAAGAAGGGGAAATAAAAGAGGTATCACATTCTTCCCAACTACAAAAATTTTTGACCCGAAAATTGAGACTTATCAGAGAACAGGTGTGGATATGACTTTCTCACTTCCTCTTCTAATTCCCAAGTGGAATCACTCGTTCTCTTGTCCCAGATGACCTGCACTAGACTGATGGACTTCCCTCTGAGCTGTCTTGTCTGGGTATCACCAAGACCAACAGGCCGAACCTCCACTGAAAGATTTCCTCTAATCTGCAAGTCTTCCATCTCAAGCACATGGGCGGGGTCAGGTACATACTTCCTTAGTTGAGAGACGTGAAACACTAAGTGGAGGTTGGCCAACTAAGGAGGCAGGACGATCTCATAAGCCACTGGTCCAATTCTTCTCAGGATCTGATAGGGGCCAATGAACTTAGGAGACAACTTCCTCGAGCGAATTACCCTTCCCACACTAGTAGTCAGGGTAATTCTCAAGAAGACATGGTCCCCAGGTGCAAACTCCAAGGGTCTTCTCCTCTGATCGGCATAAGATTCCTATCTACTCTGGGATGCTTTCATTCTTTTTTGTATGAGCTTGACCTTCTCAGTAGTCTGCCTTAGTAGCTCTAGTCCCACCACCACTGATTCCCCATCTTGGTACTAGCACAAAGACGTTCTGCATCTCCTGCCATAGAAGGCCTCGTATGACGACTTGCCAATCCTTGCATGAAATCTATTATTATATGTTAACTCCACTAAAGGCAAGACATCATCCCAGACACCTAGATGATCGAACACGTATGTCCGCAAGAGATCCTCAAGTGATTGGATTGTTCTCTCGGACTGACCATTAGTCTGGGGTGATAAGCTAAGCTCATAGCCAATCTATTGCCCATGGCACTCTACAACGTCTGCCAGAAACGAGATGTGAATCGTGGGTCTCAATCTGAGACTATGCCTGACGGCACTCCATGCAACCTCACGATCTCATTGATATACAACTGTGCCAACTTTGCTATGAACATCCTCAGGTTCACTGCTAGGAAGTGGGCACTCTTGGTGAGACGGTCTACTATAACCCATATAGCATTGTGACTCCTCACGGTCCGTGGTAAATGGGTAACAAAATCCACAACAATGCTATCCCATCTCCACTCTGGTATCTCCAATTGTTGCAGCATCCCTCCAGGTCTCTAATGCTCTGCCTTGGCCTTCTGGTAGGTCAAGCAGGATGACACATACCAAGCAACATCTTGCTTCATGCCCGACCACCATAAATATTCTTTCAGATCATGATACATTTTAGTCATGCCTAGGTGCATGCTAAAACGGCTCTTGTGCCTCTTTTCAAGAATCATACATTTCACCTCTATGTCTTCAGGTATGCAGACCTTGCCTCTTAACCTTAACACCCCATCACCTCCTATCATGAAGTCCTTGGCTTTCTCGGTGCCAAGCAACTCCACTGCCTTCTGCAGCTTGGGGTCAGATAGTTGCCTATTCTTTATCAGGACGAGGAAATCACTAGACATAGTTAGATGATTGCATCTAATGACACCCTCACCTAAAACCACCTGTAACCGCATGTCTCTGAACTGTTCTACCAAGTCTAACTCCCTAACCATCATATAAGATTCATGAACTGCTTTTCTGCTTAAGGTGTCAACCACCACATTCGCCTTTCCTGGATGATACAACAACTCGAAGTCAAAGTCTTTCAAGAATTCTATCCACCGTCTCTGTCTCATATTTAACTCTTTTTGGTCAAACAGGTACTTCAGGCTCTTATGGTTGCTGAAAACTTGGAACTATGCACCATATAGATAGTGTCTCTAGATCTTCAGTGCAAACACCATCATTGCTAACTCCAAGTCGTGTGTGGGTTAGTTCTTCTCATGATTCTTCAACTACCTTGAGGCGTATGCAACCACTCTCTGATCTTGCATCAGAACATATCCCAATCCCTAATGGAAGGCATCACAGTAAACCTCAAAGGGTCTACTGATATCAGGGATCACCAACACCGGGGCGCTAGTCAACTTTTGCTTCAAATCTAGGAAGCTCTCTTCACACCGGTCGGTCCAAGCAAAAGGTTGATCCTTACGAGTTAGCTGTGTCAAGGGTGCTGCTATCTTAGAGAATCCCTCAATGAACCTCCTATAGTAGCCAACCAGCATGGCAAAGCTTCTTATCTCAGTCACTGACTTAGGACGCTCCCACTTTAACACAACTTCCACCTTAGATGGATCCACAGATATGCCCTGAGCTGAGATCATATGCCCCAAGAACTGGACTAAGGTCATCCAGAACTCACACTTTGACAGCTTCGTATACAGCTGCTTCTTTCTCTAGATGCTCAAAATTTTTCTCAGATGCTCTACATGCTTCTCATGAGTTCGGGAGTATATCAAGATGTCGTCGATGAAAACCACCACGAACTTGTCTAAGAATGACATGAAGATTCTGTTCATATAGTCCATGAACAAGGCAGGGGCATTAGTCACACCAAAAGGCATCACTACATACTCATAATGTCCGTATCTGGACCTGAAAGTGGTCTTCTGTACATCATCAAACTTGACTCGAATCTGATGGTATCCTGATCTTAGATCAATCTTGGAAAACACCGCAGCACCGTGTAACTGATCCATCAAGTCGTCTATCCTCGGTAGGGGGTACTTGTTCTTGATGGTTAACTTATTTAGCTTCCTGTAATCCACACAGAGCCTAGAACTGCCGTCTTTCTTTTTAACCAGCAACACTGGCGCTCCCCAAGGTGATACACTAGGTCTGATAATTATTTCTCTAATAGCTCTTTAATCTGTTTCTTCAACTCTACTAGCTCAGCAAGAGCCATTCTGTAAGGTGCTATAGACACTGGCCCTGCTCCAAGCACCAAATCAATGGAGAACTCTATCTCCCTAGAAGGGGGTAAGCTAGGCACGTCCTCAGGGAACACATCTGAGAAGTCCCTTACCATAGGTGTTTCAATATTTCCGCCTCTAATCTCAATAGATAGTTGAGTAAGAATTAAGAAACACTGAGATCCCTCCTTCATTGCTTTATCCACCTGTTGTGAGGACATCAACAAATCTTCATCTTCTAGGCTAGGGAACAACTTCTTTTTCTCGTTGCAATCAATGAGAATGTGATTGGCAGATAGCCAATCCATTCCCAAGATTACATCTAACCCTTCCAGAGGTAAACAAATAAGGTTTACCCTGTACTTGCATCCCTCAACCTCGATCAAACACCTAGTACACACTGTCGAGGTTCTGACTAACCAAAAGCAGGCGTGGACACCATTAGGTCATACTGGAGTTCCCTCATCGGAAGACCTAATTGTACCACTTTAGATTCCGACACAAAGGAGTGTGTTGCTCCAAAATCATATAGAACATGCAAGCTTCTACCAATAATCATATATGGCTCGATGATGAGGTTACCTAATCCGGCCGCCTCTGCACCCGTCATGGTGTACACCCGGCCAACCGCTTGAGGCCTTGCACCTCCCCTTGTCTGATGTGGTTGAGGCTGTGCTGGAGGCCTCGACACTGTACTACTACCAGCGGGGCAATCCTTGATGAAGTGGCCCTTCTGGCCACATCTATGACATGTTCTCCTACCAACAAGGTGGGGGCAAGCGCTCTTCAGATGGGGCCCTCCACAATGAAAACACAATAGCCTAGAAGGCTGAGATTGTTGAGGCTGATGTGAGAACCTCCTAGGCCCCTGAGGCTGAGGCCTAGAGTATGGCTTCCTCATGTCGTCATGCCTGCTTGTGGACCTAGATGGTCCTCCCACCTTCTGCTGAGATCGCTACTGAGCTTCAACTTCAGCCTTAAGCTTCTCCATTACTCATGTTTTCTTTACCAAAGTGGGGAACTCCTTGATAGAGAGTGGAGCCACCATGAGTTTGAGATCACCTCTCAGCCCATTCTCAAACTTTCTACACTGCCAGTCCTCAGCCATCTTCAAGGTGTGAAATCTGCCTAGTGTTCAAACTTTTCAGCATATTCTGACATTGACATGTCTCCTTGCATCAGCTGCAAGAACTCAACCTCCTTTGCATACCTAACACTATTTGGGAAGTACTCAGCATAAAACTTTTTCTTAAACAGCTCCCAAGTGATGGATTCCCTGCTATCTTCCAACATCATCTTCATGCTGGACCACCAATGCACGACCTCTCCAGCAAGAAGGTACTCAGTGTATGCTAATTTGTTCTCTGCAGAACATCTCTTTACATCATAGATTCGTTCCATATCTCGCATCCACTGATCGGCTCCATCTGGGCTAGTCTTGCCATCAAAACGAGATGGATGCTACTGTAGGAAATTCTCCAAACTTCACTCTTACACTCATGGTGGTGGAGCTTGAGAAGAACCGGCTGTTGAACAATTTTCTCCTATCTGATGCAAGACTTCCAAGTGCCTCTATTGCTAGCCTAGCAGATTCCATCTGTTGCAAAGCTAGGTTATGCTGATTCACCATGTTGGCATTCGGCTGCTGCATGGCTGCAATCATCGCCTCAATTGCTCCTACCAAATGAGGGTTATCTGGGTTTGGAAGAGGAGGAGAAGGAGGCCTAGGTGCCATAGCTCTGACCACACAAAGAAAGGAACCATCAGTCTAACTAACAGATATCACAACTTTGCCAAAGACACTACGAGGAATACACAACAGAAACCAAGCAAGCTCACACCTACAGATCCTAAAGGAACCACTGCTCTGATACCAAAAATGTAACATCCCGTTTTAATAGTTTTTACACTACTAAACAAAACATTATATTATAATTAATCAAAGCAGATGGTAGGAGTAGACTGATATAAAGTATCAATATAGTCATCCAAAATAACCATACATGCACCGTCTATAATTACAGCCTACACTAAGAAAGAGTTAACAAAACACCAAAAGTTTAAGCAAAACATGGAGTAAATACTACTGCTAGATCTCTCATGCCATAAATCAACTCTTACCCAGGAGGGGAGTGTCTTCACATGTACTTTTATCTGCTCACACTAAATAAAGGCGATCATTGCAAATGGAAAAGATAACACACAAAGAAAACAAACATAGGCAAGAAGGGTAAGCTAACTTGATTAAGAGAAATCATGCAGTTCAATAATAGATATCAATCAAGGCCTCTTAAAACATTTCTCTTAGAATTTCCCTTGAAATCCTAGTTTAACTACATCCTTTCATAATCCAATTCCATTCAATTTCACCATATACCTATGCATATATACTACCAATCACCATAATCCAAGCATAACATGAACAAATATCACATTCTTTCATTTAATAACACTTCATTCACTTAAAATAGAGAAATAAACACAACTCTATAGTGGTACTCACTAAAGCTAGAGGATCTCGCCTAAGCTAGAGGGTTATCTCCCTTAGGCGGGTCACTCTCGCCTGAGCGAGGCCCCAAACAGAGGGCAACTCCAAACTTGAGCGAATTCTCGCTCAGGCTAAGCTGTTTCGCTTAGACGAGACTGTCTCTCGCTCAAGCGAAACCAGCTCGCCTAAGCGAGACCTCGCGCAGTGACAGAGGTACACTTTTGATATTTTCGCTCTGGCGAGACCTGCTCGCCTGGGCGAATTCATCAGACTTCCAATCTGTTTTCACATGCAAAGCTACACAATTCATACCAGAATCCCAATTCAACACCAACAAGTGATCCAGACCTCAATCAAACACAAAATCATGCAATCCAAGTACTCAAGGGCAGTTTCTATACGAAAATTAAGCAAAGAGGTTAGCTTCCCTTACCTCAAAAGATCACCAACTAGCAAAGATGATTTCCAACAATGAGGCACCTAAATTCACAACCTAAGGCTCTGGAATGTAGGTTCACACAATAAGAATAAGACCTTAATTAGGTTTAGCAAGAATGAAGCTTCCAGAATCGAAATTAAAGAGAATTGGGGGGAAACTGAATTTGACTTACGCGGATGGGAAGGAGGCTCAGCTAGAGAGAGAGGAGTTATGTGCTGATTTTCTAACTTGCTTACTGCAACAGGAAGAAAAGATGGATCAAAATGGAGGTTTAAGTCCTTTGGTTTGAGAGAGTGAGGGAGGTCAGGGAGGAAGGAAGAAGAAAATGCTGAGTTTGTGAGTGGGTCTATGATTATGCAGAGGAGAAAAGAAGGAGAAATAAAAAGGGTATAACAAAAAGGCACTATTCACGAGGTAAAGAGATTATGCTATTTTTACTATTATTGTCATTTATTGCTCTGACACTGACTTGAGCGTCGGAGTGGCTTTACAAGCTCCCCCGCCAGCGGGACTCTTCATCGAAAAGAGATACCTCGGCTCATGGACTTAGACATTGAAGCGAAGAAGGTGGACGTGTGCATTCGTAGGTTCATTGGTCTCAACATAACTTGTGTTCGCGAGTATTTGTACTTAGTAGGAACATATTTTGAAGAGAAATTATTTTATAAAATATTTTTTTAAAATATCTATAAACAAATTATTCTATTACATGAATTATATCTATTACAACATTTTTAAGGGTTAAATATGTTTTTAGTCCCTTAACTTTTAGAAAAAATTAGAATTATTTAGAATTTTTAGCCCAATTTAGCCTATCACCTTTAGAACTGCATGAATTTGGTCATTTAAACAAAATTTTGTTAATATCATTTGACGTTTTAAAAGCATTTCTCAATTAACATTGAACAAGAAATATATGAAACATTATAAACAACACAAATGCTATTATAAAATGCATTTCAAATATTAAATAAACTTAAAAAAAAAAATTAGTTAAAAGGACCAAATTACGAAGTTTTAAAGTTTCGAAACTAAATTGGACTAAAGTTTCGAAAAGAAACTAATTCCAATTTTCACAAAAAGTTAAGGTACCAAAAATATATTTAACTCTATTTTTAATTATTTTATAATCTTTTTCTTTTGATATAAACGATCTCTTTTCATTATTTTTCTCTTCCTTTATTTCTTCCCATTCTCCTCTAGTTCAAGCAAAACCTATGGATCCTTAAAATAAAATAAAACCATTAAAAAGTATCTATGTTATTAAAGATATTGTTTCTAATTGTATTTAAAATTTAAAATTTTGCTTTGGTAATATACATCTTATTAAGTTAATTATATTTTAGTATAGTAAAACTTTAAATATGAATTAGAAAAAGTGTCTACGGTACTACTAAAGGTAAATTTTCTCCACATAAAATACGCAACATATGGTGGTTGTGCTTTTTTTTAGTACTATTTTAAATAATGACAAATATAGATGATTAGCGTAAAAAGAATGTCCTCCCTTTCTATTTCTTTGACAAATCAAATTAGCACTGGTCATCCAATGTGAAAGGACTCAATATTAAATTGAAAGAAAAAAAAAGGAAAAGAATTCATATTTCTGCTATAAGTTTTGAATTTGGACCAAAAACATGAACGCTTTCTGCGTCAACCATCCGTGTACTTCTTGTATGCTGCCGCAAAAATGTGTTTGACGTTTGAGATAGGCGGGTCTGTGATGAAATTTACCATTAATAGTGAGTCATGTGTGCAAATTCAAACAATCTGGCACATAAAGTTGGTGTGGTGAATAGAGTAAGGGTAAGAAAATATTCTTCATAGCTAAATGCTTTTTTTTAAAAGATATCTATACACCAAAATAAATAATTTTTTATATATGAATATAGATAAAATTTTAATTTTAAATTATTATTATAGTTGAGTTATTAAATTATTATATTAACTTTAAATTATAGTTGAGTTATTAATAATGAGTATGAATAGGTCTATAAATTTATTAAGATATGATATATCGAACCTAACAAATAAAAATATGTTTGGGAAATCACGCAATACAAATAATAATCTCTTCAAGCGGAAGTACACTTATAAATAAGAGTAGAAAAATAAATAAAAGCACACAAGAAATTTAACGTGGTTTGGCACCTCAAGGCCTACATCCACAAACACTCAACAAGAAGTATTATCACTCAAGTGCAATTTTTCGGGCAAAAATTGCAAACCTTCATACAATTTTTATGGACCAAAACTGCAAACCCTTCATAGTGTAATTTTTTGTGGACCAAAATTGCAAACCCTTCCTAGTGCAATTTTTCTGGCAAATATTGCAAACCTTCCAATGACACACAACTACCCAAGTCCCTCATATACCCAAGAGATCTATTGAGTTGTGGTGGCAACTCCAAAACAAACTCTTTACTTTTATGCTGCTCTCTTCTAAACATTACTCAATGTGAGACTTTGGTGAATACTCACTTAAGAACCAACATATCCTCCCTTCACCAAAAGTCTCACATGCTATGAAACAAACATTTGACACACTGTCAACAAATTTGGTTGAACCACTCTTGCTACCAGTGATTTACACAGACTCTTTGACAATGACAATCTTTCTCATCAACGGCCCTAATCGCCTTGCAAATCAGACTCGTTATCGACAACTTCCACATCTTTGTCATTAACAATTCATTGATACTCAAGTGGAATCCCCATCGTAGCGCCACCTTGGTCAAGCCACGACACTACCATAACACAACGACGCAACACCCACTGTTGACGAAGCATCGCGTGAGCCATGCAAAACACCACCATTGGAGATCTCGAGTGTAAGACCGGTTAAATTTCATTAATTAAATAAATAATTAATAAATAAATGTGGTTAGTGGGAGTCTTTATGACATTTAAGTCTAACATGTATGACGTGAAAAAGTACTAGATTAAGTGGTTGAGAGTATTGGATTGTGTGATAGAACTTGAGTTTGAGTCCTATGTATGCCATTTATGTGCTATTTAATTTATAATTATTTTTAATAATTATGCTTGATCATGTTGAGTGGTAATATAATTATAGAATTATAAGAATTATCACAAAACGTGAATTGGTTGAATGATGGCTCATTGAATTGAATGTTGGAATGGTTATGGGCTTGAACCTTGGTGGAACCAAATTAAACTTTCTTTTTGCCAAAATTTCCTTTGGCATGAAGTTGAAAGGGCAAGGAAGCCCTAGCAGCCAAGGGGGCTGGAAAACCATCATAGAAGGGCCATTGAATGACCATTAAACCCAATGTAATGATCATTTTCGTTTTGAGTCATTAAAGCACCATTAAGGCTTGGTAATTAACCAATTAAGGACATTGTGAGAGGGGAGAAAGGGTTCCTGAAGCTACCAAAACGTGAGTGTTGTAAAAAGGGTGTTTGAGTGCGTGCAAGGAGAGAAAAGTGAGAGTGAGAAGGTGTCTTGAAGGAGGAATCAAGATCTAAGGCCTATTAGGATCAAGGACTCAAAACTTTGCACACTTTGGGAGCAAGGAATCTAGGTTAGGGGAGCTGAACCTGTAACTTTAATTGGTTGTGATATATTGCAATTGTGTTTGTATAAAAATGCATATTTTTCATCTATTAAACTCGTAATTCTGGATTTCTGGAAATTTTTCAGAAACCGCTTGGCAGGCCTTCAAAGCCACCAGGCGGCACACACAATTTTGCAAAATATCTGGGTTCCTAAAGAGGAACCGCTTGGCGGCCAGGGTCATGCCGTCATAAAAACCCAGTTTCTGGGTTTCTGATGAACTGCCTGGCGGTGATGAACACCTGTCAGGTGACGCAAACCAATTTTGGTTCAATTTTGATGCTCTGGATGTTTTGGGATGATTTTGATAGGGGAAAAATGCTACTCTAACTGTGTGAGAATGATTATATGTCATAGTCATTGGATTAAACATGGTTTGGGGTCAAATTGGACGAAAATCTCATAGACGTCATGTTAGGGTTGTGAATTTGGGAATTTAGAGTTGGATTAAATTGAATGGGTTAAATTAATGAAATTTCGGGTGATTGGAAGTTGTATAAAATAAATTGCAAACCTAAACACTTGAGATGTGAGTATGGAGTCTAAAATCGAAGGGAATCAGAATTGTAGGGATTGGAATAAGTTTCGTAGGTGTTGAGGAAATTTATGGGTTCTTGGAACAATAGGAACCGCCTGGCGGCACCTAATTGGCCGCTAGGCGCCATAGCAGTGATGTATGGTGCTCTGATTCACGGAAAACATTGTTTTTCATATTCTTCGCGGAATAGGAATGACCCGACGCTAGTATAGTCCCGCCAGGCGCCACCTTCCTCACTTTTGGGCGCTAGGCGCCACCATTTTTCTAGTTTGTGCAGTTTTCGTAAAACTAAATTTCCCGTTCGTTAACCGTCCGATTTAGGTGACATTTTGACAGGTGGTCCATAACATCTAGTTCTTTACTTTGAACGGGGGATCTTTGATTTGGAGGTCAGTAACTAGGGATATACGTTACTCAATATTGTTGATTTTGGAGTCCTTAGAATACATGAATAAGCTCATGATAATTTCAAGTAACTTATAATGAAGCATGATTGGGTTATGTGGTAAGTCTCTATCAATTTGAGTGTCCCTTTGGGTTAGTCACATGTTGAGAATTGGTTATTGGTGAATGCATGTGTGTCCATATTAATTTGCATTAGTGCATGGGATCATGTGCTTAAATTGTTATAGTGTTGCTGCTTATATTTGTTTGAGCATGCGTTATTCATAAGTTAGAACTGAATGCTAGCATGGTTTAAAAGGGGGGGAATATATATATATATATATATATATATATATATATATATATATATATATATATATATATATATGTGAAATGTGAATGGATTATTTTTACTTGTTCTGGGTGTTGAAAAACTAATACTACATAAGTACTGGTGTAGCGCCTGGCGGTGGTGTTTGACCGCCAGGCGATGGCTACAAAACCAGTAGAGAATTGAAGCATGTTGCGCCTGGCGATAAGGGTTTTCACGCCAGGTGATACTTGTGGAAACAGTAGCATCAGAGGCATTTGGCGCCTAGCGGCACGTGTCCCCCGCCAGGTGGTCTAGAAGCCTTTTGCGCCTGACGACTCGTGTGGAGCGCCAGGCAATTTTTGATGAAGCAGACATTGTGTTTTGCTTGCTTTGAATGTGCGTGGTCTACGAGGCTTTGGGCGATATCTCAAGGGTCAGATGCTGGAGTATTCCTAGAGTTGTAGCTTAGGATTGAGGGTAATATGAGCATTCTTTGAGTTATGGCTAGGAATAGCGAGTGTTCCCGCATGTGTTCTACAAGTGGTGGCTTGTAGGTTGGACAACAATGATGACTTGAGATTACCAACCAAAGACATAGAACATGGATTACATGATGGTGGCCATGGGTGATGAGACCAAAGGATGAAGTTCCTTTATTGTGTGTGTTTTTTTATATAAAGTGTTGCATATATTTATATTCCTTTAGCTCACCCTATCTGCGTGTGTTTGGCGATGATCGTGTACGCGGTACAAGGAGCAGATGTTGTTGCAGGTGGTTTTGGTGGAGCTTAAAGCCGGAGCGTGGGCTAGTTGGGAAACTTTGTGGCAACGTTTTATCATTTGATGAGTTTTAAGGATTTTATTATAATCACTTGAATTATATAACTTGCCTTAGAAGGAGATTTTTTTTATAATGTATTGTGTTTATAAAAGTTGGTTTTATCAGTGTAATAAAGATTTAAATTCCCACGGTTTTTGGGAAACGATTTATAATAAATGAAGTATTATTATTATGTTTATGTTTTATTATTTAAATTCGTAATATCCGGACGGGATGTTACATTTGGTATCAGAGCAATGGTTTTCAAATGATTTTTGGGGTCTATGGGGAGTGAGCTTGCCGTGTTCTGCTTACGAGTCAGTATGTTAATTCTTTTGTGTTAAACCTTTTGTTGCATAGTCATGACTTAAGCTGTGTGGTTTAATCCAACTAAAATGTGGCATGCACAAGCTTTGGCAAACAGGAAAAGAAGGGATAATACTTGGGCGGATGAGATTTCACATGCGATTCATCGGATGGTAGACGTGATGCAGCCTAATGCAGCGTAATCCAGAGCCAGAGTCGCACCTACTCGTGCCGTGTGTAACGTCCTAGCCGGAAATTACTTATTAAAACAAAACAAAATAAAATCCAATAAAACAACCTCATTTATTATCAATAATTTCCCAAATCGCGGGAAAATTTAAAACTTCAAACGTCGCTTCAATGGAAATTAAAACCACATTATTTAGACATTACAAATCCAAAACATCCAAATCGAAACGTTACAAAAGAAGTTCCATTATAAAATTAAATAAACTGTCCCATAGTGATCCCCCACTTCGTCTCTACGCATCTGCATGCTCACTTGCATCAACATCTGCTCCCATGTAACAAGTTACATGATCATCGCCAAACACACAGATAGGGTGAGCTCATTTAAATAAACCAAACAAATAACATAATGAGTACATTATCAATATTATAACCCAAGTTAGTGTTTTCTCTTTTTCCATAGTTCCTCATTTCCAATATTTTCATTAGACGTCTATCATTTCTATACTCTTTAGGTGAGATCAATGATCAATCTTTGCTGCAAGAGTGTCTACTCACCCCTCTGACTACAGGCCACCACCTGATAGTCCACACGTGGGAATAAATTTGACAAAGCATCTCACCATGACACCAAGTGGAGCTTCCCAAAACAAACATAAGTTTGTAGTTGTTCTCAGACTACCAAAACTCTATCAGATGCACTGAAGAGGGCAACCATCTGAAACCTCATTGTACGAGCCACAACTCGCACACTCCACTGGACTTCCTAAACCACCAGGCTACAACCTAGAGTGGCCACGTGTTCCTCAATACAAGATGCACTCGTAACTGGGCCCCCAGCCAAAGCATTGCATCACGAATGTCACCTAAAGCCGTGTAGAAATCCTCCTCACACGCCAACACTACACAAAAACCGCCTGGCGCGCATCTCACACCGGTAGGCGGAATCTGGTTCCAGACCGCCTGGTGGACATCTCACACCGCCAGGCGCCAAGCGCCATACAGGAACCCTACCGCTCTGTCACCGCCTGGCGGACTGCACCCCACCGCCAGGTGCCTCGCGTAGGTAGTAACCACTGCCACTATTTTGCGACCCTACCGCCTGGCGGCCTACTCTGCACCGCCAGGCGCCATACCAGTAGCGCAATGCTACTGGTGTTTGACACTTAAAACAGATCCTAATGGGCCTCAATCACACAACATACAAAACTTGTAGCACAATTATTGCACTCCAGTCACAATTCCATAACTAGATTACAAGGCACCCAATCAATCATGCTAATTGTAATTACCAATGTTGCACACACTTCTTAAAATAGCACAAACAGTGTAGCATACTAGCTACACCACCTAATAGACATCAATCACATTCATCCAAGCATGTTCATAAAACGGAATTGCACTTCCACACACTGCACTTGGCATTTTTCTCAGTTATTAGCATACCATCTATTTAACAACAATGCCACATTCTACTCCACACTCCTCCTATTACCAAATTAACCAACACAAAATCAATTAATCAGTAATACATGTTGTCCTCATTCCAACTTCCAATTAAATACAGTCTCTATCAATTCAACATACAACTTTATTTAGTTTAAAGCCTATGTCCCAATTATTATACACTCATACACAAATTAGTGATTATGTTATGTCGAGTTCCCTTCATCTCATTACACCCCCCTAAGCCCTTTCATACATACTAAGTCATCCAGTCATAACAACCAAAAACCGCAATCACAACATAACTTGAAAATGATCAGCAGGCTGAGGTATCATCTAGCGGCAACCTAGAAGCCGCCAGGCAGTACTTGCCAACATGGTTTCTGCCTAGTTTTTTTTTACTTCGATTCATATCTGATTCCTAAGCACTCAAATCACAATACCAGTTTTCCCACATACATAATCTCACATGCACGCATATGACAGAGTTCATACTTCACTCATATTAAGATCAATTCCATAAAATAGTGCACTGATCATATATATATTTTATGCCTATTTATTTACAAACCCCATCATGAACCCTAATCCCAATTTCATTCAAGAATTCATGCAGTTGCCAACAATTAGATAATTTCCAATCATAATTCATTATGTCCATCATATGCGCACAAGATAAATCACATATATGCATCCCAACATCACTAACAACCTAATAAAGCAGAAAAAAATGACAACGCAGCATACGTCGCCTGACGGGTCATCATCAGCCGCCAGGCGGTTCATAGAAAAACCCAGAAAACTGGGCTGCAACCACATGCGTCGCCTGGCGGCAGCTCATGCGCCATCAGGCGGTTTCTGGGAAAAACCCAGAAACATGAAAAAAATTCAAGAATAGCAGAGTTCATGCATTTCAATCCTTTCACAAAATGTATATCCATATGAGAAAGAGTAAAACATCGAATAGGAACTCCCCTAACCTGAATTTTCTCGCACAATTGCTCTTTCAAGATCCTTCTATGAATTCCAATTTGATTCCAAACCCTTGCCTCCACCCATAGTCTTTAGGGTCTTTTTTATGCTCATAAAACTCTCTTTTACCCAGAACCTTCTTCTCCCACTCTCTTTCCACTCATTTGGCCAATTACTCAACCCTTAATGGGAGTTTATGGTTCAAAAACGAAATTAACATTAACAATTGATTTTAATTAACTTTCAAGGCTTATGAGTTGCTTTTACAACCCACCTTGGCTGCCTCCTAGGTTTTCTAGGCCTCTTCACATTCCTACCAAAAATATAGTTTTAACAAGAAAGTTGTTTTGCTCAAGCCAAGGTTTGAACCCATCACCACACAATTGCAATTCAAGTGCACAACCAACTCAACCATGTCATATTTCATGCCAATTTTTATGCATATAAAAATATCTACTTACTCATCACGCTCTAAACACATCATCAGAAAAATAATAACATTAAATAACACCCAATTGGCAAACATAAGACTCGAACCCAAGTCCTCTCACACAAACAAGTACTCTCAACAACTTGAGCTAGTACTTTTCCACGTCTCGAGAATTAGCATTAATTGCCATAAAGGCTTTGACTACTTTCATTTAATTAACTTCTTATCTATTTAATTAGTAAAAAATATTGGGTCTTACATTCCCCCACCTTATAAAATTTTGGTCCTCGAAAATTAGAGCTTACCAGGAAAGAGATGCGGTTAAGACCGTTTCATCAGATCCTCCATCTCCCAGGTCATCTCCTGTGTGGCTTCATCCCAGAGGACGAAGCGGATGCTGTAAGACCCGGGAAAATTAATTAATTAAATAATTAATTAATTAATAAATGCGGGTAGAAGCCGCCTTTATGACCTTAATTGTTGTTTAATGTGACGTGGAATAGTACTAGCTCAAGTGGTTGAGAGTACTTTGGTTATGTGAGAGGACTTGGGTTCGAGTCCTATGTATGCCAATTTTGTGTGATTGTTTTGTTATTTATTTTAAGGATATGAAAGAGTATGTGATTAGTATTGTAAGATATTGTTGATTTGTGAGTATCATCACATGTGATTTGGCATGGTGGTTATACTTTTTTCTTGTGAGTGGAGGTCACGGGTTCAAACCTTGTTGGGCATAAAGTAGGCTTTATTTTTGCTAACTATTAGTGGTGGTATGAATGTGAAGGGGTAAAGAAAACCTAGCAGAAGGATAACCATTAGGTGTTGAAAAATATTTCCACTAAGTGACTTGAATAGCTATTAAGCCCACACATAAGTCCAATTCGTTTTTTTGCATTAACCTACCATGAGCCACTTATAAAAGGCTAAATTGAAGAGAGAATAGGGTTTCTGCAATTGGTTATTGTGCCTACAGAGAGGAGAACGAATTTGAGAGAGAGTGAGTGGAGTTGTGAGTGTGCAAGGGATGGACCAAGCGGGGACTGCGAATCAAGGCTTCTACTTTTTCAATTTTTGGTCACTAACTCCAGGTTAGGGGAGCTTTTCTTTGTGCGTGTGAATTATGTAATATGTATATGGTTCTGTGTCATGGATTTCACAAATTGATCTCTGTTTGGCATGAAATTCATGTATTATGTGCAGTGATTGAGAGGTTGATTGGTTTGAGGTTGTGTGCATAACCATGTGATGCATTATATGATTAGAATGAGGGTTTTGGTGTTGTTATTTTTGGGTCATGGCCAATATTTGGGTTCAGAGGATTCAAATGTGTTGCACTGCATATATAGGGCTTGGTTGATGATACAAGTTGTTTGAACATGTTTGGTTGCAATTTGGGATTGGTTTGGGTATATTTCGAGTATTTGTGTGCGTGTACAGAGGCAAAACCCTGCAAGTCTCGCCCAAGCGAGTCCATCTCGCCTAAGCGAGAATTGCAGAGCTACTCTGTTGATTTAAAGGTCTTGTAGCTCATCTAGGCGAGCTATGTTATTGTTGAGCGAGTGACACTCTCGCTTAGGCGAGAATGGCTCGTCTAAGCGAGATAGCAAGGAGGTGTGCTCATGTTGAGCGTGATTTCTCGTCCAGGCGAGGTTTTATGGGTTTTGAGCGAACCAGAGTCTCGCTCAGGCGAGATGGCCTCGCCTAAGCGAGATGTCTTGGTCATGTTTGGTGCTTCACGTGTATTTTAGCCCAAGCGAGGTGGGAATGGGTGTTGGGCGAACGTGTGACTCGCCCAGGTGAGAGGATCTCGCCTAAGCGAGATGGCGTGTTTTGGTTGCTGAGTTAAACTCGCCCAGGCGAGGTGGACTAGCCTAAGCGAGATTGAGGGTCTAGCTTGGGCGAGGGGTCCCTAGCCTAAGCGAGTTTATGCTAATTACTATGTTTCTATGTGCTTGTGAGTGGGTTTGGTTGTTATACCATGGTTAGATTGTATATGCATGTGTTGTGGCGTGTTGGGCTTGAAGGACTAAGTCCATTAGGGGTTTGGGATGTGCTCGGTGGTTGGACACATGATGGGCATGGAACTGGTTGAGTTCCCGTCGGCTACTATTGGGCGAGGAGTCCTTAGTATGGTGATTGCATGTGTCGGGCGCACGATGGGCAAGGAACTGTGATGTTCCCGTCGGCTACTATTGAGCGAGGAGTCCATAGTATGGTGATTACGTGCGTGCCAGGGTCCAAGTGTGAGAATTGGATGTTTTTACTACAGACGATGAGTCTGTAGGGCAGGACTATGAGCGAGATAGGCTCATAGGGTTGGACCACGAATGAGTCAGTTTCGTGGGAGCACAGGGAAGTCCTAAGACCTAGTTCATGCATATGACTCATGACGGACTATGAGGTCACGGTTGGGTGATTATGAAATATGAAATTAGATATGTTATTTTGGGTTGGGAAACATATTTATACTCATGTTTCTTTATATATATGTTGTGCATAGCTCACCCTTTCTGTGTGTGTGGCGATGATTGGGTAACTTGTTATCCGGGAGCAGATGATGTGACAAGTGGGTCAGGAGCTACTTAGAGACGAAGAGCAGGGTCTACCTGGGGCTTTTGAAAGGATTTTAATTTAAAGGATTTTTGATGTAATTTATGATTATATTGAACTTTGGTATATTTTGTATTAAAGTAATTGCGAATATTTGAGTTGTGCTGCAATTAAAGTTTTTTTTAAATTTCTCGTGTTTTTGGGAAATGAGGTATTATTAAATGTAGTGCAATTATTTTACTTTGAATTATCTTATTAAATTCGTAATATCCTGACGGGATGTTACAGATGCATAGCTGAGGGAGTTTAAGAAGATATGCCGAGGGATTGGGTGCACTGATGCACAGAAGTTGACCTTCGTCACATTCCTTCTTGTGGCAGACGCTGAGTACTGATGGGTGGGGATGCAACAACTAATGCAGACCCGTGAAAAGTAGGTGACTTGGGCTAACTTCAGGACACGATTCTTGGAGAAATACTTTCCTGACAATGCCAAATATGAGAGGGAATCAGAATTCCTTACCTTGCAGTAAGGGATTATGACAGTACAAGCATATACTGACCGGTTTGAGTACTTGGCGAGGTTCTACTCGCATGTTGTCACCGAAGAATGACGCTGTCGAAAATTTGAGGACGGTCTTAACCATGAGTTGCGTCGATTCCTCGTACCTCTGAGGATCCGAGAGTTCCCTGTATTGGTGGAATAGGCAAAGATGGTGGAACGACTAGAGAGGGACCCAAGTAGGGTCATGAGGGCACATCCTAACAACAGTAGGATCAACATGAAACGACAAGAGACAATGGAGTGTTTCGAGTGTGGGGGAGACCATTTTTGGCGAGTTTGTCCGGAACTTTCGGGAGCAAAGCCAGATGAGAAGAAGTGTTACATTTGTCGCAAGCCGGGTCATTACGCGAAATCTTGCCCAGAACGAGGGAAGTCTAGAGTGCCGCGACAACAACAAGGTAAACACTGAATTCAATTTTTGCCTTCTGGGGTGGTGAAGCATGTTATGTTAGTTGGTATGATGTATGCTCGAAATTCGTTCATACCATGAAACCAGGTTGTACTTTTACTCAGAAGACTTGGGGAAGTCAGGTAAAAGGGAGTTTTGGTTTACTTTAAGACTTTGATCTAAGCTTAGTAACAATGTCATTGCTGGGTTTTGTTGAGCAGACAAGGAATATTGCTTGTGAGGCTTAGGAAAAGTTATGCTCTTACCGAGTTTTGGTGAACAGGTAAGGGTGAGACTCTTGTTGGGTTTTGTTGAACAGACAAGAATTGTGTTTGTGAGACTCAGGGGAAGAAACACTCTTACCAGGTTATGGTGAACAGGTAAGTGGTGGGCTCTTGCCAGGTTTTGATGAGCAGGAAAGGGTTGTTGTTTGTGAGTCTCAAGGTAGGCAACGCTCTTAATGGGTTTTGGTGAGCAGGTAAGGGTGATACTCTTGTTGGGTTTTGATGAGCAGGCAAGAGTTGTTGCTTACGGGTCTTAGTAGAAGCAGCGCTCTTACCGGGTTTTGGTGAGCAGGTAAGAGTGGTACTCCTGCTAGGTCTTGGTGAGCAGGCAAGGGTAGTTGCTTATAAGACCTAAGAAAAATAATGTTCTTACTGGGTTTTGGCGAACAGGTAAGAGGTATTACTTGTCTTTCCCGATGCGTTGGTGCACAAGGGGAGAGGTTCTTTCCAAGAAGCGTTGGTGTGCAAGGAAAGGAACTTGTGATCTGGAAGTATTAAGAACAGAAAATATCTTTGTAGAGTGATGAGGGTGCACACTCATGATTATATCTTAGATAGTTTCCTTTCTTAATTCTAAAGATTTTGGTAAAAGAGAGAAAAGCGATAGGTTGAGTTGTCTCCTATACCTTTCTTGTTAGGTTTGTGTTTGTTTTGTCATATGTGTGTGTTATCTGTAGTGGCTGACTACAAAATCAAGGTCAAACTTGATCTGTTGTTTTGTAAGGGTTGGGTAGGACCTTTAAGGAAATTTCTTGATCGAAGATGCGAGTATGCATAAGGATATCTCGGTGGGTAAGGAAAAATAAGTTGGTTTGTTTGAGCCTAAGAAGTGAAATCAAAACTTAGGATCAACGCATTTGATGGAGGGATTTTCAAGGATAAGTTCTTGGGGCTAACACTACAAGTTTGATAAGAGGAATTGAATTTAAAAGTTAGGACAAATAGAGGTGTCAGCGCAAATGTGTGTCGTAGAGTGGAAGAGTTAAATTGATACTACAACTTAATAGAGGGCTAAGCTTCGAAGGAAAAAGTGGGGAAACATATGAAGTGAAGGTTGAAATAAAAAGGTAGGTACCAGGAAGGGAGAATTTCAAGATAAAGGAAGTTGAGGCAGTCCTATCTGCACTTTTGTAGGGTGAGCTTAATTTTCGAAGACGAAAATTTTATAAGGTGGGGGGAATGTAAGACCCGAGAAATTTAATTAATTAAATAAATAATTAATAAATAAATGCAGTTAGTGGGAGCCTTTATGGCAATTAATTCTGACATGTATCATATGGAAAAGTACTAGCTCAAGTGGTTGAGAGAACTGGATTGTGTGACAGTACTTAGGTTAAGTCTTATGTATGCCATTTATGTGCTATTTAATTTATAATTATTTTTAATAATTATGCTTGATCATGTTGAGTGGTAATATAATTATAGAATTATAAGAATTGTCATAAAACATGAATTGGTTGAATGGTGGCTCATTGAATTGAATGTTGGAATGGTTATGGGTTCGAATCTTGGTGTAACCAAATTAGACTTTCCTTTTTGCCAAAATTTCCTTTGGCATGAAGGTGAAAGGTCAAATAAGCCCTACCAACCAAGGGGGCTGGAAAACCATCATAAAAGGGCCATTGAATGACAATTAAACCCAATGTAATGAAAATTTTCGTTTTGGGTCATTAAACCACCATTAAGCCTTGGTAATTAACCAATTAAGGACATTGTGAAAAGGGAGAAAGGGTTCCTGAAGCTACCAAAACGTGAGTGTTGTAGAGAGGGTGCTTGAGTGCGTGCAAGGAGAGAAAAGTGAGAGTGAAAAGGTGTCTTGAAGGAGGAATCAAGATCTAAGGCTTATTAGGATCAAGGACTCAAAATTTTGCACACTTTTGCAGCAAGGAATCTAGGCTAGGGGAGCTGAACCCGTAACTTTAATTGGTTGTGATATATTGCAATTGTGTTTGTATAAAAATGCATATTTTTCCTTTGTTAAACTCGTAATTCTGGGTTTTTGGAAATTTTCCAAAAAGTGCCTGGTGGGCCTTCAAAGCCGCTAGGCGACACACACAATTTTGATGCTCTGGATATTTTGGGATGATTTTGATAGGGGAAAATGCTACTCTAACTGTGTGAGAATGATTATATGTCATAATCATTGGATTAAACATGATTTAGGGTTAAATTGGACGAAAATCTCATAGACGTCATGTTAGGGTTGTCTATTTGGGAATTTAGAGTTGGATTAAATTAATGGAATTTCGGGTGATTGGAAGTTGTATGAAATAAATTGCAAACCTAAACACTTGAGCTGTGAGTATGGAGTCTAAAATCAAAGGGAATTAGAATTGTAGGGGTTGGAATAAGGTTCCCAAGTGTTGAGGAAATTCTGGGTTCTTGGAATAGCAAAAACCGCCTGATGGCCAATTGGGTGCCGCCAGGCGCCATACTAGTGATGTGTGGTGCTCTAATTCACGAAAAACGTTGTTTTTTGTATTCTTCGCGGAACAGCAACCGCCCGACGCTAGTATAGTCCCGCTAGGCGCCACCTTCCTCACTTATAGGCTCTAGGCGCCACCATTTTTCTAGTTTGTGCAGTTTTCGTAAAACTCCATTTCCTGGTTTATTAACCGTCCAATTTAGTTGAAATTTTGACAAGTGGTACATAACATGTAGTTCTTTACTTTGAACAGTGGAGATTTGATTTAGAGGTCATTAGCTAGGGATATACGTTACTCAATATTGCTGATTTGGGAGTCTTTAGAATACGTGAATAAGCTCTTGATAATTTCAAGTAACTTATAATGAAGCATGATTGGGTTATGTGGTAAGTCTCTATCAATTTGAATGTCCCTCTGGGTTAGTCACATGTTGAGAATTGTTTATTGGTGAATACATATGTGTCAATATTAATTTGCATTGGTACATGGGATCATGTGCTTAAATTGTTAGAGTGTTGCTGCTTATATTTGTTTGAGCATGCGTTATTCATAAGTTAGAATTGAATGCTAGAATGATTTAATAGGGGGAATATATATATATATATATATATATATATATATATATATATATATATATATATATATATATGAAATGGGAATGGATTGCTTTTACTTGTTCTGGATGCTGAAACACCAGTACTATATAAGTACTGGTGTAGCGCCTAGCGGTGGTGTTTGACCGCCAGGCGATGGCTACAAAACTAGTATAGAATTGAACCGTGTTGCGCCTGGCGATAAGGGTTGTCTCGCCAGGCGATACTTGTGGAAACAGTAGCATCAGAGGCGCTTGGCGCTTGGCGGCACGTGTCCTCCGCTAGGCGGTCTGGAAGCCTTTTGCGCCTGGCGACTCGTGTGGAGCGCCAAGGGATTTTTTATGAAGTAGACATTGTGTTTTGCTTGCTTTGGATGTGCGTGGTCTACGAGGCTTTGGGTGATATCTCAAGGGTCAGATGCTGGAGTATTCCTGGAGTTGTGGCTCAGGATGGAGGGTAATACGAGCATCCTTTGAGTTGTGGCTCGGAATAGTGAGTGTTCTCGCATGTGTTCTACAAGTGGTGGCTTGTAGGTTGGACAACAACGATGGCTTGAGATTATCAACCAAAGATGTAGAACATGGATTACATGGTGGTGACCATTGGTGATGAGACCAAAGGGTGGAGTTCCTTTAATGTGTGTGTTTTGTTATGTAAATTGTTGCATATGTTTATATTCCTTTAGCTCACCCTATCTGCGTGTGTTTGGCGATGATCGTGTATGCGGTATACAGGAGCAGATGATGTTGTAGGTGGTTCTGGTGGAGCTTAAAGCCGGAGCGTGGGCTAGTTAGGAAACTTTGTGGCAACGTTTTATCATTTGATGAGTTTTAAGGATTTTATTGTAATCACTTGAATTATATAACTTGACTTAGAAGGAGATTTTTTTTATAATGTATTGTTTTCAGTGTAATAAAGATTTAAATTCCTTTGGTTCTTGGGAAACGATTTATAATAAATGGAGTATTATTATTATGTTTTTTGTTTTATTATTGAAATTCCTAATATCTGGACGAGATGTTACATCGAGCTCCACCCTTACCATGCAGATCCAACGTTACCAAGCATCACAGGCCACAGGACGCAACAACCAGTGCAGATCTGTAAGCTGTATAACACTTCCTCCATGCACATGTCGCAAACCGTGACTCACACTCACTCATTAGGCCAATCGAGCACCATTTGCAACCTACTCCGTAGATCTGGGAGCATTTCGCACTCCTCTTCAAAGGACGTTGATTTTGGTCAGTATGCCAAATTACTCCTCTTCCTCCCCTGATTAGAAACCCTTGGTCAGAACCAGGCTCTGATACCACTGTTGGGAAATCACGCACTAAAAATAATAATCTCTTCAAGCGGAAGCACACCCACAAATAAGAGCAGAAAAATAAATAAAAGCACACAAGAAATTTAATGTGGTTCGGCACCTCAATGCCTACATTCACAAACACTCAACAAGAAGTATTATCACCCAAGTGCAATTTTTCAGGCAAAAATTGCAAACCTTCATACAATTTTTATGGACCAAAATTGCAAACCCTTCCTAGTGCAATTTTTCTGACAAAAATTGCAAACCTTCCAATGACACACAACCCAAGTCCCTCATACAACCAAAAGACCAATTGAGTTGTGGTGACAACTCCAAAACCAAGTCTTTACTTTTATAATACTTTTATGCTGCTCTCTTCTTCATATTACTCAATGTGGGACTTTAGTGAATACTCACTTGAGAACCAACAAAATATTATATAATATTATGGTAAATCAAAATAACACCTATCACTAATCCTACACCTCTCTTTTTAATTTTTCTTTTCTTTTCTTTGTAAATGTAAAGGACTAATGAATGGGAAGAGAGGAAAAGGAAACACAAGTTTGGGTTGTTAAAAGAAAAGTAGGTGAAAAAGGAAACATGAAAATAAGAACAAATTTTTGTTTTGTGATAAGCAGTGAAATGCTTCTTTAGGTTGTGCTATTACTTTTTTCTTTAATACAGACGAACCAAAGCAACGTTTACTATACAAAAGCAAATTTTCTAGCGTTCTGTCATTCTATGTTTGGTAGATTAATTTTTTTGGAATATTATAAATAATTATGAACTATATATGGGCGTGTTTTTGCTTTAAGGTTTGAAATACTTCTTTTTTTTCCTTTCTATGACTATAGTGCCAAAGGCTCAATACTCATAAAGCGCGTTATAATAGAACGATCCCCAACAACCATGCCATATCACAAGTGCCCAACACAAATTAGGATATAAGCATTAAATATTACAAGTTTATAATTTTTTTCTATAGTTTCAAATGAAGTAATTTATATGAGATCACTTTGATGATATATTGTTTTTATTAATTAGTTTCAACATGTCTAAAAATAACTTTTCTCCAATACTTATATTAAAATAAAAACTAATTGAGATTGTATTCAAAAAATAATCATATAAGGAAGTATGTGCCTGATCTTTCTCATATGTTGGAAATAGAGGAATTGCAAGTCAAAGAAGATCTCTTAGTGGAGGTGTAGTTGTAAGTTTTGAAATGGTTGAAATGTCAATGAGGGAGACAAGGGTTTGAATTGGCTAGTTAAAAAATAGGATGACTTTTAAAAGCCTAAAACAGTTTTTAATTGAATTAATTCAATAACCAAGTATTTAGGGTTTAAGGTTTAGGGTTTAGGGTTTAGCTGATTGATTTCACTAAACAGATGCAGTACTGATATAATCAATCGATTGAATCACAAAAACAGTTGACTAAAATACTGGGAAAAATGTAGAAATTCGAAATTATGATTTAAAGCAAGATCAATGTGAAAGATCGGTCAAGATAGGTTCCAATGAGTTATACAAACATGATCAATGCTACAGATAACACCAAATCTCATAAGAATGTCAAAAAGATGGTGTAGATCACAATTCTTTAAACTTTAAATTGTAATGCAAGGGAGAGGGGTTAGAGAAAAGAGCAATGCACAAGATTTTTATACTGGTTCACTCAAACTTGAGTTACATCCAATTTGTCAAAGCAACCCGAGCCTGACTTTGCACTATTTCAAACGTTTTACAAAGTTCACACATTTACACTTTCAAAATATGCAAAAACACACATAAAAGACTCTTGAATCACACAAGAATCAAACCAGCACAACAAGACACCTGTTGCAGACCTAGAAAACCACTAGGCACAACCAAAAATCTTGAGAAAGATCAAACCTCAGTGGTAGCACAACCCTGCCTACCACAACCACCTTCTCCAAGCTTCAAACACCAAGCAAAATGCTCCAAGAATGATCCAAGATCACTCTTCACCAACTACAATCTGTATGACCACAAAAGAGAGAGAATTTCACGGTTTCTAGAATGATTTTGCACTAAAAAATGTCTTCACACCTCTCTTTCAAAAAATATAGCTATTATAGTCAAACTGTTACGAAATTCAATAGGTTGATTTTCAAATTAATTGGTTGATTTCACTTAACTTAAGTGAAATCAGTCGATTACGAAAGAAAACCCACAAATAAAGACATCAAGATTTTTAACGTAGAAAACCCCTCAAATCAAGGGTAAAAGCCACGACTCTCAATTAACTGCACAAATTAGTAATTACACCTCACCAAATAGCAAAGCAACAAAGATTTTCAAATAGAGAAGAACAAAAAGAAGAAAAACCTATAAAATCACTATTGTAGTGCGAAATTAATTTCTCCCAACTCAGACCTCGTATCGACGATCCGACCCACCCTTCAGAATGAAGAACTATGTGTTCTAAACCTATTGCAAAAGTTTGAGTCCGATCCAACATTGAACGAATCCATAGTGCCAATTTACGGTGGCAACTTTGTGAAAAATGTGAACAAATTTTTCCCTCTACCTCTTTCTCAATGTGTTAAGGTTTTCAGTATATTATGACTCTATTGTTCAACCTCTCTATTTATTTTGTAGCCCCCTCTCCACTAGGTTAAGTGAGACATGAGTTTCTTAAGTTTTAAGCCTTTTCTCCATATAGGAAGGGAGCCCAATACCAGACAAACACTAGTGCAGATTCGTGTTTAGACAGCGCCCTATATGCCTCGATTCTCTCACAAACGAGGTAGATAGAGACGTGGTGGCATTTTTGTGATTTAAAACAACTTTTATGTCTCGGTTTACCAAATAACCGAGGCCTATGAGCGTTTATGCCTCGATTATATTTCCAACCGAGGCATTAATGGTGTGAAAAATTCAAACATTCCCGCTTTTTTAAAATTCCAAAATAATGAGGGAGTTTATGCCTCGAGTCCCAATGAACCGTGGCATATAAGTGTTACTGCAGCGGGCCTTTTCACCCGAGGCCTATAATTGGCAGAATTTATCCACGTTTTTTTTATTATTTTGCGCGAGAATATGCCTCGGCTATGCTTTGAACCGAGGCCTATTCACGTTTATGCCTCAGTTTCGAATCAACCGAGGCAGTATAGCTGATTAGGTTTAAAAACCCTAAATCGCAACATTGTTCATGCGTCTTCTCCATTCGCAAAACAACGCAGCCACTGGTTCAGAGATTTTCAGGCCACGCCACCACTGATTTTGGCCCTCCACCGCACCGGTTGGCCATCAAATTGGTCGTTCTTGTTGCTCCTCCATTTCCAACATAAATCACGCCCCTTTGTACGATTCATTTTTACGTTTTTTTTTTTCGTTTTTGATTTAGCTCTATCACTTTATTTGTGTTTTTTTTTGGTATGTTGTTGAAACCCACACCACCAGACACCATGCGATACCTCGAAACCACCACGGCACCGCAAGTCTTCCGCGAGCCACCCAGCTTGCAGATCTGAAAGCAATAATGCAGCAGCGAAACCACCAATCCCAATGGAGGCCATCATGAAACCATCAACGCACTCTCGCGAGCAAACCACCACTGCGAGCTGCACTTGCGAAGGCCAGATCCAAACACCATCGCAATAAAGAGACACCACTGCAAGGTCTGGACGAAGCAAGCCACCAAAGTCACCTCGACGAGGAAGAAGTTCTAGCACCGCGCCTAGGCTGCCGTCGCGAACCTTACGGAGGAGACGCGCTCAAGGCATGCGAAACTTCTCCACTGTGCAGCCACAAACAAGACAGACGCGCCTCCACTGTGCGCTCAATTTTCTTTTTTTTTTGAATTTCTAATACACATTAGGCCTCGGTTATGCAGAAACTGAGGCAGTAACTATTAAATATGCCTCGGGTTTGTAACCGAGGCATAAAGTACTACCTTTTTACCTCGACAGTATATGCCTCGGGTGCGCACCCGAAGCCAAAAGGTGAAAATAACCGTTGTCATTTTCCTTCCCTGCACTAGTGAAATCACCCCGTCACAATTATGCGGAGATAACTGCCAAACTGGCGATCTCACAACAAACTTCAAACTTCCCTCTTAGCAATGCTTTAGTCATCATATCAGCACCATTATCATTTGTATGAACTTTTTCCAACGCCAACAACTTAGCATCCAAAGCATCACGTATCCAATGATACCTCACATCAATATGTTTGGATCTAGAATGGAAAGTTGGATTCTTATCAAGATGGATAACACTCTGACTATCAACAAACAATGAATAGTTATCTTTCCTAAAACCATGCTCTTGCAAGAATTTCTTCAACCATAGCAACTCCTTGCATGCTTCAGTAGTGACAATGAACTCCACCTTTGTAGTAGACATTGCCACACACTTGTGCAATCTTGATTGCCAAGCCACAACTCCCCTTGCAAAATTAATCAAATAGCCCGAGGTGGACTTCCTGGAATTAATGTCTCCAACCATATCTGAATTTGAGTATCCCACCAAAATAGGTTTATCACCTCAAAAACAAAGCTTCATATCAACAGTACCATGAAGATATCTCAAAATCCATTTCACGACATTCCAATGCTTTCTACTTGGGTTTGACAAAAATCGACTGACTGTACCATCAACGTGCAATATCTGGTCTCGTGCATGCCATTGCAGTAATCAAACTGCCCACCACATAAGGAACTCTACTCATATACGCCTTCTTAGCTTCATTTGAAAGACTCTATTTAACACTCAGTTTAAAATAATTAGCAAGAGGAGTGCTTATGACTTTCGCATTTTCCATCTAGAATCTCTACAATACCCTTTTAATATAGTGTTCCTCTTCTTTTCTTTTCTTTCTTGAATGATTCTTATTCCAAGAATCTGTGTAACATTTCCTAAGCCTTTCATAGCAAAGGACTCGCCCAATTGCTTCTTCAACTTGTTAATTTTAGAAACATCTTTCCCAACAATAAGCATGTCATCAACATATAATAATAGGATAATAACATCATCATTCGAAAAACTTTTAACAAAGACACAATGATCAGAAGTAGGCTTCTTGTAGCCCTTCTCACACATAAAAGACTCAAACTTCTTATACCATTGTCTTGGAGCCTACTTCAAACCGTATAGACTATTTCTCAGCCTACACATATAATCTTCCTCGCCTTCAACAAGAAAACCATTTGTTGTTTCATGTATATCTCTTCCTCCAAATTACCATGAAGGAAATTTGTCTTCACATCCATCTTCTCAACCTCAAAATCAAGAGTAGTAGCTAAACTTAGCATAGTTCTAATTGATGACATTTTCACCACAGGTGATAAAATCTCATTGAAATCAACACCTTTTTTCTGTCTGAAACCTTTCACCACCAATCTGGCCTTGTACTTTGAAAATGTAGAATTAACATCTTGTTTCACCTTGAAGATCCACCTGTTTTCTAAAGCCCTTTTCCCCTTAGGCAATTTCACCAAGTCATAAGTGTGATTAGCATGCAAGGATTTCATTTCATATTGCATTGCATCCAACCACTTCTGTTTTTCTTCACTCTCTAAAGCCTCTTCAAAACACTCAGGTTCTCCATCGTCAGTCAAGGTTATATACTAATCACAACAATACCTTGTAGAAGGTTTTTTTTGTCCATTAGATCTCTTGAGTTGGACTTAAGGTTGTTCAGGTATATCACCAAGATCATCATCATGTTCCTCTTGAGCATCATCAATTAGAACCTCTACTCCACCTCCAACCTGTTGATCATCAACATCACTACGTTGCTCATCATCTTGAGCTTCAGTTTCAACATTCTCTAGATTGTGAGCGAGCAACCTCATCTCTCAGTTAACATTGAATAAGAAATATATGAAACATTATAAACAACTCAGATGCTATCATGAAATGCGTTTCAAATATTAAATAAACTTAAAACAAACATTTGTTAAAAGGACCAAATTACGAAGTTCTAAAGTTTCGAGACTAAATTGGACTAAAGTTTCGAAAAGAGACTAATTCCAAATTTTACTAAAAGTTAAGGGACCAAAAATATATTTAACTCTATTTTTAATTATTTTATAATCTTTTTCTTTTGATATAAACGATCTCTTTTCATTATTTTTCTCTACCTTTATTTCTTCCCATTCTCCTCTAGTTTTATAATATACATCTTATTAAGTTAATTATATTTTAGTATGGTAAAACTTTAAATATGAATTAGAAAAAGTGTCTACGGTACTACTAAAGGTAAATTTTCTCCACTTAAAATATGCAACATATGGTGGTTGTGCTTTTTTTAGTACTATTTTAAATATTGACAAATATAGATGATTATATTATATTTTACATAATTTTATTATATAAAATTATTATTTTCTATTTTATTATTATTGTGATTAACATTAATCAATAAATTATATTATTTGTAAATATCAATTATATTGCACAATTGCTATTAATTTATGGATAATACATATTAGGTTTCTGATGAATAATCTGTGATGGGTTGGATTGTTCAATGAACGGTTTGTGATAGACTTAAGTATTCAGAAATTTGTTGAGAGGTTCCTGGTCCCTGCTGGTAAGGATATAAAACTGATATCCCATTAGTCAGTTTTATAAGACAACGTAAAAATACATTTGTAAGATGCGCTATAGAAAAACCTACCAGAAAGAGAGCAGTATAGTGTTACACTTAAACAATTTCAAGTCTTTCATTGATTCTATTTGGAAGATCAGGTACCACCACTCTTCCATCTATATTGTTCCTAATTACTGATCAACTTCCACATTCTACTATTGGTATTAGAAACTGTTCTTAATATTTGGGAATAACTTATTCTATGAATGGTTTGATTTTTCATATGATCTATTCAAGGTACATAATCTAACAGATCAGTGTAAAAAGAATGTCCTTCCGCCCTTTTTATATCTTTGACAAATCAAATTAGCACTGGTCCTCCATAGGGGTGGCAATGCGGGCCGGCCCGCCCCGTTTAGGCCCGCCCCGCATAAGGCCCGCATATCGCGGGCCGGCCCGCCCCGCCCCGCACATTTTATGCGGGCCACATACTCTGGCCCGCCCCGCATACACGTTGGCCCGCGGGCCCGCGGGCCGGCCCGCTTTTTTTTTTTTTTTTATTTATTTATTTTTTTT
>Ga0209589_1000888_pt1 | contig 45717 bp, 23 predicted proteins | sample CowpeawhiteBW_FD_187525 | JGI IMG/M metagenome (GOLD analysis project Ga0209589, IMG submission 187525) | Root nodule microbial communities of legume samples collected from California USA - Cow pea white BW (SPAdes) (version 2) | ecosystem: Host-associated > Plants > Roots > Nodule | place: USA...
GCTTTAAGTGAAGAAATAAGAAGACTAGCAATTAATGAAAGAGTCATATATATAATCAAAACATTTGCATTTACACAAGAGTTTCGTGGCTACATCTAACCCCAACAAAAATGGGTTTAGCTCTCCCTTGTCATGGAGAGCTCAAGCTTGCAAATAAAAGAGATGGAAGAGAAAGAGATACAAAGAGGAAGATGGAGTTGTTCCCACAAGCCCTAACACTCCTCCAAGCTCTCCAAATGCGTTCTTCGTGCCTCCAAAATGCCAAAGATGCGTTTCTCCTCGCGAAAACAGAAGAAAAAGAGCCAACTTGCCACATCAGCAAAAACTGGCGCTTGGCGGAAGGGTCTCACCGCCAGGCGGCAAGTCTTCCCGCTACCGCCCAGCGGTGGCAAGCAGTGGCGCCTGGCTGGCGCTTGTCTGGTGCCTGACGCTGGCGGTCGGTTGCGCCTGGCGCTGTCTCTGTGTTGTCGGGCGCTTCTTGTTGATATTTTTGCTCTTCTCCTTGCTATTTCGGGTTACTCATTTGTCTGGACTTTTGGAGCAAAGCTTCCAATCTACAAAAAGGACTCAAAAAATGAGGATTAGTGGTATTTTTAGATCAATCTAACCCACAATGTATTTATTTACAAAAGTAAGGTAAAGTTGAGGATTAAGTAGGTTGAAAGCTTTAGAAGAGATGATTTTGCTAATGAAACATAACTTGGATAATGGTAAAAATTAACATTATCACAAGTTCTTTCTATAACATATCTTTTATATCTCTCATATTATCACAATCATTAAAATTCTATAAGTCTGCATCTTGTTAAGTTCGTATCAAACTCTCAAGATAAAGAATGTGGAGTTAAAGGAATGTGGAGTTAAAGATAGTACTATTTATTGTTTGTGTAGTAGGCGATTTTCTATTCCACAGTAAATAAGGTGCATGGACTGGTGTTGTGTTTCTACTAAATTTAAACTATGATCAACAGAAATGATAATATAAATTAAAAATGAGTCATGTAATGAATTGAGTTAGAATTTTCTGAATAATTCACTGTTAAAGACAAATCTAAAAAAGTACCTGTATTTTTCAAAAACTATAAGAGAAGACGGATAATTTTAATGTCAATTCATATTTTATAGAAATTTTTATGCTTAAAAAAATAGAAGAATACAAACAACACCTCTTATAACTGGTAGAGAAAATAATCTACCACGAATCATATGACATGGTTCAATATAATATTCATCATAAATCATTTATTATAACATTAAAATATCACTTATATGTCTGAAAACATTTATTTATTACACATTTTAATTACTTGAAAATAATTATTTTACCCAAGTATCTTCAGGATTATCTATTAGAATAGAAATTAAGATTTACAAGTACAAATGTCTCTTAAATATACTTTCTTTGTTCCAAAATAATTGAAAAAAGTAAAAAAAAAAATGAGTGATATTTTTTCCCTCGAATAAAAGATTATTAATTTCTCTGTAGTTTTAATTAGTTGGGTAATACTCACCCTCGTTTGGATATGTCATTTTGATACTCACTCTTAAAAACATGTCAATTGAATCACAATTTTTGAAAAAATGTTTCAATTAAATCTTTTTTAAAAAAAAAAATTATTAACACCGATAATTTTATTGATGACTTTTACTACTAAATTTTAATATAAATATAATAATTAAATAATTAATTTTATAAGTCATTTTAAAAGTTGGAATTCAATTAACATATTTTTTAAAAAAAATATCAAATTAATACAAATAAATAAAAGTGAGTATCATCCAACTAATTAAACATTTATCCGTACTGTCTTACAAAAACAAAATTAACTACTTTATATTTTAGTGACGCATTAAAAAAAATCAGAAAAATATTTTAAAAAGTGAAATATTTATTATCGCTGTTATGCAACCCCGGTATACATTTATGTATTGAATAGTCTAAAATATAAAATTGAACATAAAACCCTACCATACCTGGAAGTGGATATAAATAACCGAGAGCGGAGGCAGTGAGAAGAAAGTAGCAAGATCCCGGTACCGTTCGATCTTTCATCCAACGGGGCGGGGCAGAAGTTGGATCGGATCTTCTTCTTATATTACATGCATTCGTCTCTCTGATTTGGTTTTTCATACCCTCACATCACACCACACTCTCATCTGCGCAATCCCATGGGGGACTTCAACAACAACAACAACAACGATGCCTTCATGCGCAACCAAAACGCCGCCGTTCAGGCCCGCACCAAAGCCCAGAACCGTTCCAACGTCCTTCAGCTCAAACTGGTCTCTTCCTCCTCAATCTTCTCTTCCAATTTCTCTTTTCTCAATACCAATTTTCGATTCGTGACCTTAGCTAGGGTTTGTTATGCTTATCTAATTCCCGTGTTTTTGTTATGTATCGGAGATTCAGATTGGACAGAGTCATCCGACTGGTCTCACAGCGAACCTGCTGAAGCTCTTCGAGCCCAGGCCTCCCTTGGAATACAAACCGCCGCCGGAGAAACGGAAATGTCCACCGTTGACAGGTTTTGTAAACGCTTCCGTTTGCGTTGGTTCTATTTTTGTGTTTTGTTCATATTAATTGATATGTTTCTCTTACACTTTTCAAGGGATGGCACAATTTGTGACCAAATTTGCTGAGCCTGGGGATCCAGAATACGCTCCACCTGTTCCAGAAACCGAAACTCCTGTACTGTTTCGTTCATTTTCGTTTCTGATAAGTGGTTTATGTGTGCATGTTTTATTTACTTTGTGCAAGCGTTTGATTATTGTTGAAGCTTATTATTTTGATTGGGAAGCTTCGCTTCTACTCTGAAATTGAAGAAGGCAGTGTGAAGGTTGAGCCTTCTTCTGAATGGTGTCTGTGATTAGTCTATTGCTTCACCGAGAGCTTGAGATGGAAAATTTCCATGATGATTATTTTGTAACAAATGTTAATGTGGAGTGCTGGGACAGATTTAATTGAGTGTTAAGAGTGCATGGTTTGAATAAATTCGATCCATTCGTTGCTTATGATGTATGGTTTAGGTTTTAAATGCATGGTTACTTTGTGGAGTAATCATTTTATATTTCCTTGCCTTCTTGATCTTTTCTGTGTGGTAAATTTGTGTGGTTTGTGGTAGTGTTTTGAAAAATCATTCTAGACTAGGTGTTAGACGGCAGAAAAATTATTTTAGATCATGGTTTTGATCCATTTTGCTGGTGTAGGCACAAAAAAGAGCCAGAATACACAAGCTAAGACTAGAAAAGGGAGCTGCAAAGGCTGCTGAAGAGCTTGAGAAATGTGATTAGTCTCTTATTGTGAATATGTTAATATGTCTTTATTTATGTTCTCTGGATGTCATTCTTATATTGGCTGCTTTGCAGATGATCCACATAATGATCCAAATGTGTCTGGAGATCCATACAAGACATTGTTTGTGGCTAAACTTGTAAGTTGGATTTTCTAATGTAGTATTGGTTTTCCACTTTAGCAGCATATGTATAACTTATTGTTGCTATCTTCAAACAGAGTTACGAGACCACTGAAAGCAGAATCAAAAGGGAGTTTGAGTCATATGGTCCAATCAAACGGGTAGGTATTTTGAATATCCCCAAGGGTATTTGGTAAGAGCTCATTCATAGTTTCTTAGTTATCTTCTGTTTTCATAAGTTATGTATATTTTACCAACCTTCAAAATGTCTTTATCAATTACATAATTCTAAATGTATATCTATATATACCTTGAACAACAAAATTCAAGCTATTTTTATAATATTTTTTAAAATTGGACATGCATATTGATTAATCTTGTTGTTGACCAGCTATTAATTTCAAGGTATGATTATATGGAGAATGTGATTTTGTACTGTGTACATCAGTAAACCAGTTGGTTATCATTGCTAACTTGATTGTTGAACTGTATAGCTTGTCACGATGCTAATCAATCATGCATAACTATTATCCTGTTCTGTCCAAAGATTTTAGGATACAAATTACGCATTTTCCTCATTAAATTTATCATCAATGATGGTGAGTGACTTTGCAATGGTAACAACTGTATTTTAGTGGCACCACTAATTACCATAGAATGGATTTCCTGTATTGGTTTCTTTTATTAGTTTCGACTTAGTTCCTCTGTTAATTTATGTGGATCTAGAGATCTTCTTAGGGTATGGGTCTATCTAGGAATTATGCTAGCAGTAGGTATAGTATCTAAAAATACATCCATGGTAAGGGTGTGGACTTCTTATTCTGCAAATGGTAAATTGTTCTAAAATTTCAACCAATCTGGACTCAAGTTCAAGTGCTTCCATCTGCTGTTAACTGAACATTTAGTTGAGCAGAGCAGTGATGTCCCCCGTTCCTTTTGGCCTTTGTTTTCAAGCAAGAAAAGGAGACTGACTTCTGTTATTTTCTGCACTGGGTAAAATACATTGGGAGTATCACATTCTTTTCCTCTTCTGTTTAATTTCTTAGCTAGTATGTTTTTGATGTTGCTAAACTTTATTCTTGGCCGAGGCTAGAGTATCTATCAAAAACAAATCAGCAATTGAGAAGATGTCATGGTATTTTCTATATTACCTATAGTTGTTTTTTATTTTAAAAATAATATCCCTGGTAAGGGGAACTAGTCACCAACTGGTTAATTGGCCCCAAATACATCAGTTTTTCTGCAACTATTGCTGGTGGTGATTCATCTCTCGATGGGAGCTGTGTGATTTAAAGGTGAGCACGGCTAATTAGGCACAGTGCCTGTCTGCCGTGCCATTTAAGAATATACCATTAGTCCTTTTTTTGGTAGTAATGTCAATTCTGAAGTGAGGGAGTGTTGTTTATTATATTTTCTTTGCAGCTGAAGTCCAAAATTTTCTTTTCTGACTGGTCTTTTTTCAATTTTCTTATGGTATAGGTTCGATTAGTTGCTGACAAAGAGACTAATAAGCCCAAGGGTTATGCTTTCATTGAGTTTCTGCATACAAGAGACATGAAAGGTTGACAAAGATTAGTTAATATGTTCATTTTAATATGGCTTTAAATTCACATCCGTGATTCATTTTGCAGCTGCTTACAAACAGGCTGATGGTAGGAAAATTGATGGTAGAAGGGTGCTCGTTGATGTTGAGCGTGGGAGGACTGTTCCAAATTGGAGACCTCGCCGCCTGGGTGGTGGGCTTGGTACTACTAGAGTTGGGGGTGAAGAGGTTAATCAACGGCATTCTGGGAGGTTGATCAGTCTAACTTCAATCCTTTTAGTAATTGGCACTGTTATCATTGTCTTTTTCAAATAACCTGCACTAGGGTAACTGACAGAAATTAAACTTCTATTGACTGTTGTTTCTTTGTTGAACGGGTTATGTACTGTTGATAATTTGTTATGTGCTTTGTTTTTCCGTTGAAGGGAAAATGACTTCATTTCAATTTTCAGGGAGCAACAACAATCCCGTTCTGAAGAACCAAGAGCGCGAGAGGACCGACATGGTGATAGGTAAGGAACATCAAATGATTTCCATACAAACAATTGTTTCATACTTGAGAATGTTATGTTGTTTTCCTGCATTAACTGATGTTCGTAAATTCTGAACTTTTAAATTATGTTCTTTCATAGTATATTTCGCAAGTCACTTATTTTAATTACTGTTGGCTGAGATCATTTAGGGACAGGGAAATATCACGTGAAAAAGGTAGGGATAGAGATAGAGATCGGGAGCGATCACGGGAGCATTCTCATGAAAGGGTCAGGGATCGTGATTATAGAGAGGATAGACACCACAGAGACAGAGACAGGACAAGAGACAGGGATAGGGATAGAGATAGAGATCGTGGACGTGATCGAGATAGGGCAAGGGATCGTGACAGGGATAGGGACCGTGATCGACACCGTGAAAGGGATAGAGATTATGATGTCGGGGACACTGATCGGCGTTCACGTGATAGGGAGTCTGAATATGATCGTGTGGAATCTAAACATGAGAGGGACCAACATGGAGAAAGGAACCGTGACTATGAGCCTGAGGATGATCGTGGTAGGCATAGCCAGTATGAGCATGGACGTCGACATGCTGACCCTGATCATGACCCTGAGCAGTATGACTACCATCATGGAGATGACCGTGGTGATCATTACAATCAGTACCATGACCATGATAGGATGGAAGATGACTACCATGTAGGACGTGCAACATCTGAATCACATGAAAAGGAGAAAAGTCATGGTACAGACCGTGAATATCGTCGCTCAGAGAGATCTCATTCCCGGGAGTATGATTACTAGGAATTGGGCACCGTATATGTCGACTTTATTGGTAATATTCATCATTTGGCTATGTTTACTTCTGATCTTGCTGTCCACTCCTGGTCCCTGGTAATTGTTGTGTGATCATTGCGCCATAAAAAGGACACAGTAGCCGCTGCTATCCATATTTGAAAACTTGAATACTGCATCTTTCGAGTCGTTTGCTTCTGTTTGTGAACGTGGACTTGGACATCTAGTGTTGGTATTTTGTTTTGAGCTTTGTGTTGTTTTCTTCTGACATTTTATGAAATCAACATAGGATTTTCTGGTTCATTTTTTATTGGAAACAATTTGTGCGGCTTCCAAGTTTTCTGTGGACTTGGACATCAAATGTTGTTATCTATCTTTGGATTTGTGTTGTTTTCTTCTGACATTTTTGGGAAGTGAAACACAGGATTTTCTGTTTTTTTTTAGGAAACAATTTTTCGGCTTCCAAGTTTCCTTTGGTCACTTATAAATGATTGGAGCTTATGTATACAATACAGAGTTCCAACATTATTGGTCCGTTTTCTTATAGATTTTTCTTACGTTGGATGCCAAATAATTGGTTTATCTCAATACACTACTTATTATGTGAGAGGACTTTCCATGAGTATTTGAGGTTCATCGTTTGATTCGGTTTATTCTTAAAACCGAACCAAATGATTTTATTGGAGTTGACAGTTAGCTACTTTGATTTCATTTGAATTTGGAAAGCTAACGCCGCGGAAATGAATACATTTTGTATGTTTCTTCTTGCAGTTTCTGAGGAGAATTGTTATGAGTGCACCGCTAACTGTGAACTTTATTTTTCATCGAGGGGAAGTGTATGTTAGGAATGAAACAGCTCAAGCAAGTAAGCTGCGGCAATACAATAGAGACCTAAAGCTTGAGCTGCCTTGAATTACGTGAGAATCGAAGGAAACTAAAAAGTTTACTTTTACTTTATTTGAACTGAACTAATAAACAATTTGGACAAATTAAACTGAATTCGAATCCACTTTATTGCTAGTTCGAACCAAACTGCCTTCACTTTACTGCAGAATATAGCAAAATTTTCAGATCTTTGTAGTCACTGCGAATTGTGCATAATCCTACATAAATTGTTCAGACCTTTAGAGGCACTGTGCAAATGGTTCTGATAGAAGAGTTTCCACAAAACATTTAATTGCCCTAACCGATGCATGTTTAGATCTTTCGAGTCGGATGCGTTCAAAGCAAAAGCTCCAAAAAGCTCCAAACGTTTAAATGTTCGTGTATTCACTCTTTTTTTTTATTACTTTGCTGCTGCAGCAAATTTACATCACCAGCAATACTTCTATGAAAGCAGGTGTTAAAGACTGAACCAATAAAATACTTCAGTTCAATGTTTATTAAAAATAATTCAGTTTTTTAAATTTAATTCAGTTCAGTTGTTGAATATCAATTCAACTTGTCTTTTATTATGGAGTAGTAGGGGCTAGGGGCTGAGTCACTGTTCAATGTCCAAATTAAGGAATTAATGTAATGAAGACAAGCGTCACCAAGGTTTGATTAACATTTCTTTTCATCCCATAATATAAGGTTCTTTTAATTTTTTTTTTTGTTTTATTGTTTTAGTTCCACTTTTTTTCTTAGTTTTTACCATTGACTTTCTTCATTAACTCCTACTGCCATCACATACTGCACTAAAATTATCAAATCGTTTTTTTTTTATGTTAAAAAAATGACATGTGAGAATATTACTTCAGATATTAAAGCAAAAATGAAAAAATTATTTACAGTAAAAAACAACAAAAGATAATATTTACGAGTTAATGATATACAACTTTAGGTTAAAAAGAACATACATAAATGTTACACAAATTTTATTCATAATTATTGAATAACATCAATATATTTATAATGACGTTAATTTTTTATTTAAAAATTGTTAAAAAAAATATTATTGGTATCATTAATTAATTTTTACATCTTATTTACATAGATAATTTTATTAGGGTGGAAAATTCTCAGTAATAAACTAAATGTACTTTTTCTTTTATTGTTTGTAATTATTAGTCTATTTTTAGTTGTTAATACAGAAGTAGGGGATAAATCGATTTAAGAAACTTATTAACAAATTAGACTAGACAAAAAAAAAATCAAACCGTAAAATTTTGTGTGAATAAAAATAACAAGTGTTACAAATATAAGATATAAAAAAGAAATAAAAGGTATAAGATACATTCAAATAGAACTTATCTGTTATTAAAACTCTGCAGCTTCTAAAAAATGAAAATACATAATATGGAATTATTATTTCCTTCTGCTCTTTGAAAAATAAATAAGTTACTTGTTGCAAAATAGTTAGCCAGCTATTAACAATGTTCCTAAACCAACACACATATATTAAAATAAAATAAGAATTAAGATATCTTTTTAGTTCCTAATAATATTATAAGTTGACAAGTTTACTTTATAAAAAAAAAGACCAAAACTAAATATTAAAATAAAATTAAAGCCAAAATGAGACTAGATATGATAATCACAGAGTGTTGGATTGAAGGAGAGATATTTTATAAAAAATGTAATTGGTTTAGAAAACTAGCAAGAAGAAATAGATGAATTAAAATATTATTTTTATCCCCTTTTCAACATCATCAAGGAATTAGAAGGAGAAGGAGAAAAATTTTAATTTTTAAAAAACTAAAATAAGTGAAGATTTTATACTTATTTATCTAAAAAAAAATCAAATTATACCCTTTTTCTTTTTGTTACCATCCTTGGGTTGGGAGGGGTGTACGGTAGCTTGGGATGCTTCTCCCCATTACTCAATTATATCCAATTTTTTCATACAATCATCTTAACATTAAAATCACTATTTTGTGACTACCATTCTCTACTTTTAAATCACCAATCATATTTCATAACAAAATTGTGTACTTCATCTTCAATTTTTGTTATCTTCTTTTCAAATAATAATAAAAAAAAACACATCTCACCTCTTTCTTGTACTATTTAATGGTCGCCAACAAATAAAGAACAAATGTAGAAAAAACTTTTTAATGATTTAACGTTTTCTTTTCAAAAAAGACTTAGTTATTGTTGTCACATGAAGCTTCCTAAAACGGGTAGGTTTGTTTGTTTTCCTTACAAGGTTTGTAGATTTTGTTATCTTTTTTGAGTGTTATATTATCTATGAGGTTTTGTATTCTATTTTGGGTTAAATATGTTTTTCTCCCTCAAGTTTTAGTGAAATCTGAAATTAGTTATTCTTCAAAAATTTTGACCAATTTAGTCATTTATCTTTAGAATTTGGAATTAGTTATTATTCGAAATTTTTGACCAATTTAGTCATTCATCTTTAGAGATATGTGAATTTAGTCTTTCTAACAATATTTTATTAAGTTTATTGAATATTTCAAACGCGTTTTATGATAATATGTGATTTAACATTGAAGCGAAAATGTGTCAAACGGTATAAACAATTCAAATACTATCATGAAAAACTTCATATAAACTTAACAAAATTTGGTTAAAATAACTAAATTCACGCATTTATAAAAATGAAGGACTAAATTGATTAAAAGTTTGAAGATGAACTAATTCTAAATTTTACTAAAACTTGAGGAACCAAAAACATATTTAATTCTTCTATTTTCATTATTCATACCACCATTTTGCGCTCTTTTTTAATAAGTAGCATTTTTCTAGACAAGAGGAAAAAACCAATAAATATAACTTAAACTTCAAATATACATTAACACAATCTCTTTAATTTGGTACTTATTTGTAAAGTTCTTATCATATACTACACCATGATTTTTTATAGAATAACTCAAACTAAAATAAAATTGCGACTATCAAAAACTACTACACTTGAGTAGTCGCAATATTTTGGCACTTATCAACTTTTTTATGTTCCTCTTTGTTAATATTATGAAATGTATAGAAAAATATTGTTTTACGCCAAAATAACCATATGAGAATATATTATAGAAATAAAAGAGTTATAAAAGAAATAAATGTTAGTATTTTAAATAAAAAAAAAAGAAAGTGAAAAATAGTAAGTATCAAATGTATATAAAAATTTTTGGACGTTAATATCATTGTTCAAATGTATAACTATTATGTAATGGATATTAAAAATATAGAAGTATTAGATGGAAGCGAAAGGACAACATACAATTTAAATTATCCATTTTTGTTTCACTCTTTTTCATCATTCCAAAATATTTTAAGAAATCGAAATATAAAGCATAAAAAAACAATTAATATGAATGGTTCTTTCATGAAGCTTCCTCCGGAACGATTGGCTTGTTATTGACGTTAGATATTGTGAAGGTACTAATTTAATTTGTTTTTTAAGTGGTGAATCTACTGTTTCAATTTTCGTGTTCTTTACATTGCCATAATCTCCTGACATTAAAAAAAGGTAACTTTAATTTTCAATATTGCAGAATTGATAAAACGTCAAAATATAAAAACAAATTATAATCTAATTATTATCCCTGACTCTTTCTGCACTAATATCTTTTAACATATTTTAAAAGATTTCTAGCGAAATAATCGGTGTCCCACAACAGTGTAATAACACGAGCACGATTTGTACGAACCAAAACCACCCAAATTGTTCATAATGCATTTCAATAACGATAAAAATTTTGCTTTTGGTTGGAGTTTCGTCTTGTAGTACCTTTAAATTAGTATTGTCATTTTATATGAACCTTCCTTCCGATTGTGATAAAAAATAATAACAAAAGACACTTAATTACTACAAATTTTTGTCTTTTGAATGACCATACAATTTTAAGAAAATAAAACGCACTATAGAGGAATCTTCTACTATTATAGATTCTATACGCAACAAATAGAGTTTTGGAAACTGGTATGAAAGCAATAACATGTAAAAAACCAAAATTAAGCACCTCTAACTAAGATTTTTCTTTAATGAAATTAAAAAAAAAATTTACCAAAGTGGCTGAAGATATTTATATATATATATATAATTATATAAACACAAGATGGTGGTACACTCTTCAATTTTCACAATTTCCTTCCTCAGCTATAGTTGTTGAAGCAAAGGGAGAAAAAACTAAGGAACATAGTTTATTCTAACCTTGAATACATGGCTACATTAGTGAAAAGCAAAACTTGTTCGATTGTTGCAGCAACATGGCTTGTCTTATGTATTCTTACTATGATCTGCAGTGTCAGTTTAGCAGATAGAATGTTGAAAGAAAAAGAAACAGGAAATGATGGTAAGAAAGAGAGACAAGGAGTTCTGAAAGCCATTGCAAATTTCTTGTGGGAAGATGGAAAGTCTTCCTACGAACCTGTTTGGCCGGTGAGTTCATCAAACACATAGATACATACATAATGAGCAACATATGTAGCATACATTATAAAGCATAGTACTTTGTTTTTTGTTTTTCCTTGCAATGTTGTGTTTCTACAATCTGAAATGTGCATGCATTGTGCTGGTGGTGGTAGAGCAGAACATGAAATTTGGTTGGAGAATTATAGTAGGATCCATCATTGGATTTTCGGGAGCTGCATTGGGAAGCGTTGGAGGGGTAGGAGGTGGAGGAATTTTTGTTCCTATGCTCGCTTTGATCATTGGCTTTGATCCCAAGTCTTCAACGGCCATTTCTAAGTGTTAGTATCTATAATCTAGTTTGGTTAATTTCAAAATTAGGTTTTTGGATTGTTCATGTCACAGCTTTGATTTCATAACCTCAGGTATGATAATGGGTGCATCAATATCAACTGTGTACTACAATCTGAGGCTCAGACACCCAACACTGGACATGCCCCTCATAGACTATGACCTGGCTTTGATCTTTCAGCCTATGCTGATGTTAGGAATAAGCATTGGTGTTATATGCAATGTCATGTTTGCTGATTGGATGGTCACAGTTTTGCTTATCATCTTATTCGTAGGTAATAACTATAGAGCAACATTCTTAACATTTGTCTGTTTATTTATGTTTTATGCATGTGTGATTATTTATATTTTTCTTGGTTGCTAATGCTAATGCTAATTTGGAAATAATCGGTATCAGCCACATCATCAAAAGCTACATACAAAGGCATAGATACATGGAAAAAGGAAACAATTGCAAAGAAGGTAAACTCGCCTTATTATACTTCCTGAAAATTTTGAAGTTGAGTCTCACCCCTTCAAAATAATTGTATGAATAATACGTTACTTAACTTTCAGGAAGCATCCAAACTGCTGCAACAAGCAGAACCAGAACCTGGTGGTAAGCACCTATAAACCTGATTATGATATTTAGGTTAAAAATCCTATTCACATTTGCTAAAAATAGAAAGTAGAGTACTATATAAAGATAAAGACCCATAAACTTATTGTCTTAAAATTTTGGGTTACAAATGATATCAATGTCTTATGTGATTAAGTTCAAGTGTTATTGATGTTGCGTCTTTCCTGTGAAAACTTTTTGTAAATCTAACAATTCATAAGAAAAAACCCTTCAGCAAGTATGTGTGGAAGATGATTTCAAATCTCTTCGACATTCACTGTTGTAACTTGTAAACCTTTTATTACAGATGACTACAAGTCAATACCAAGTGGTCCAACTGATTCACTGTTCGAGGAGGTAATCTCAAGGTTTTTTCAAGTCATTTCCACTGTGTTCGATTCATGATTCATCTAACTTTATTCACTGGACCAAATTTTCACGTGCACATGCAGGCTCCTTTACTAAAAAACATATATTGGAAAGAACTATCACTCCTAGTATATGTCTGGGTGGCCTTTTTCATTGTTCAGATTGTTAAGGTAATCAAACTTTTTATTACACACGGTTTAATTTTCTGATTCCTTAATCAAAAACATGCTGCATATGAGTTTCACTGTTTAATATTTACTAATTTGTGTCTAGTAAATGCATTTCTGTGCAGGAATACAGCAAGCCCTGCTCCATCCAGTTCTGGGTTGTTAATTTCTTGCAGGTAAGATATCTTCTGTTACATATTTGGATACTGCACATCAGATGAGTTTCTGCAGTATAAAATCATTTGGTTTTATGGTTATAAGAATCTGTGAATAAGACAAATGAAACAAATTGGGTTAAAAGGCACAAATGAAACTAGATTACAATAAACACTGATTGCTTAATGCTAACGTTAATAAAAAAATTGTAACATATAGCATGCATAACCGTTCTTCCCAAAGACCTACTTAGAAGCACAGTATCAAATTAGTTATCAACCATCAAACAACAAATCTTAGCTTTTTGCTGTGTAACTTTCTGCAAAATAATAAATACCATGACACGACAAAAACTAAGTGATGTTTGATTTGCCCATTCAAGGTTCCTATTGCGATCTCTGTTACACTTTTTGAAGCCATAGGCTTGTACAAAGGAACTAGAGTGATTGCATCAAAGGGAAAGGAAATTACCCATTGGAAGATTCATCAGATCTGTCTCTACTGTTCCACTGGAATAATGGCTGGTATGGTTGGAGGATTGCTTGGTCTAGGAGGTGGATTCATTTTGGGACCATTGTTTCTGGAATTGGGAATTCCTCCTCAGGTACCCTCTTCACCATTCTTAAGAATCTCCCAAGAACAATCACAACTAAAACACAACTTCGATTATTGAAGATTTATTCTTTCTATTGCAGGTAGCAAGTGCCACATCAACTTTTGCTATGGTTTTTTCATCCTCCATGTCAGTGGTGCAATACTACTTGTTGGATCGTTTCCCAGTACCGTATGGTAAATCGCAGTAAAAGAAAAAATTTGCTATAAAAATGTGTACTGAAGCAATTAATAATTTTATTAATTTAACTTCTCTGCTTCAGCTTCCTACTTTGCTCTGGTTGCAACCTTAGCTGCTTTCACTGGTCAGCATGTGGTGAGAAAGGTAATTGTAGTTCTTGGGCGAGCATCCATTATCATCTTCATACTAGCACTGACCATTTTCATCAGCGCACTAAGTTTAGGTACTTTCTGTGATTTTAATTTGAATACATAGATTTTTGTTTCACCAATGCGTTTGTTCTAAATTTTAATGCCCATTTCCCGTGTTATGTATATGTATCACAGGTGGAGTGGGAATTGAGAACATAATTGAGAAGATAGAAAAACACGAGTATATGGGCTTTGAAGATCTCTGTGCGTCTTATTAGAGTTCCTAACATTATTCAAACGGTCCATTTAATTCGAGCAACGAGAAGATTGTGTTTTGTATCTTATTTTCCTTTATCTCAATGTTGATGTCAAGCATTTCACTTTGGTTTCTGAAAAATCATGTGCCACGAAAACAAAGCACTGGGATATATATTCTCTGATCATTTAGACAGCACATCTGACATATCATGGGCTATGAATGATGAAAATAAAATTTTGGCTTTGCTATTTTATTGGTTTGTGCCTTTGATGAAAGTGAACACGTGTAATCCACCCAGATTTGTCTACGTTAAATATTGAACGACATCGATTCACATTTGATTGTTTTAATAAACCCAAGATTGAAGCTAGACCGATAATGATTTCGTAACGATACGAATCTAACTCTCACTTTAACTTCACATCGATTAAAAACAGAAAGATTGTATAAAAATAAAGACCCATAAATTTATTATTTTAAAAAATTTGATGAAAAATAGTGTCAATATTTTATGTGGTTGAACTTAAGTCTCATTCGTATTTATCTTTTCAATAAAACTTTCTCTATAGACCTAATACAAGTAGTATTAGAGCCAAATGATATAAATTTAAACCAATATAAAAAATTATATGTCACATGTTTTAATAAAAAAAATATAATAAATAATTAAATAATAATTAATTTTATGTATGTATGTATATTATCAAGCATTTTTTATTTTTTAAATAAAAAGTTTAATAATAAACAAAATGCTTTTAACTGTCAATTTCAAATATTTTTTGTACTATTAGTTTATTTATTTGGCCAAATAAAACAAATAACTCATTTTCATGTATCTCGTTTAAAAATTAATTCATCCTCAGGTAAATTTAAGAATCCATTATGGTCGAAATTTGAGATTAAGAAAATGAGAGTTTGTAAATTCTACATGTTAAGATTCTCAAACTAACTCGCTGAAGTGTACAGATGGTAGTGTGCTTTTGTGTTGTATAGTAATTTTGTTTATCATTCAAATGAAAACAGTATAAGTATTAATCAATGCACTTGTTTTATTAGGTTATAGTTTTGTTCGATTAAACTAAATTTTGAAGTTTTTCATAGATTTACTTGTTTTCAATTGAGTTTCAATTTTTTTTATATTTTTTTAATAATTTAATATTTGTCGTTTAATGTCTTTATTAATTGACTACATTAATGTTATTTTATCTTGTCATCTTTTGAGTTTTTACATTGAGTTAAAATCAAATTTTAAATTGTAAGATTTTACGATTGAATTGAAATAATTTTTTTTTTCAAATCACAAACATAATCACAAAATAGTTGCTATATTCAAAATAAAAAAAAATTGTGTTATATTTTTTTTGTTTTAAATTCTATTACACCACTTATTCACCTTCTTAATTAAATAAATTAAATTCAAATAAAACTTAAACTTAATTAAAATTTAATACAATTAAAAACATACACGTATCATCATCCAATTAAAAATTAATGTAATTAAAACTCACCTTTTTTCTAATCTAATTACAATTTAATGTAATTACAAAATTTCCGACACCATCAATTAAAAATTAATGCAATTAAAATACATTTTTTTACCCATATTCTTTCTTGGTGAATAGGTTTTTAAATTAAAATAAAATTCAAACTAAATTAAAAAATTAAAGATATTTTTTTGCCACACCATTCACTTCTTAATTGACTTAGTTTCAATTAGAATAAAACCTAACCAAGATCGATGAATAAATGAGATTTTAATTAAAATAAAATTCAAACCCAAATAAAAATTAAGTTTTTTTTTCTACTCCACCTTGAATTAAAACAAAAACTCAATTAAGACGATCCTAACTTGCATCTCTTCTCATCTCCTAACTTGCATCTGGCTATGTGAAGGTTAATCTCTTTATCCAAATCCAATTAAATTTAAAATTTAAGAATTGAATTTCAAAAACTTCACCTGATGAAATTAGAAAACTACATTCAGATGCTTTAAATATTAACAAATGAATTGGTTTCATTTTAATAATTTATATCATGATAAAAAATAAGTATGACATAATTTCAATTTTAACCATCTTACCATCACTTATTTAAAAAGTGTAAGATTTTGTTGTAAATATAAAATAATATTATCAAAGTAAAAAATATTAAAATTTATTAAAAACTTAATTAAATTATTCTTTTATTAGACCGTATTATTCCTTGATCTATATCAAATTTCACGAGAAAGACGACAATTATATGTAATATACGAATTTGACCATTAATTACTTTCCCGAAAAATTGAATTCGAAAATGGAAGAGGAGGCTACGAACCACCAAAACGTTGCCAACTACAGCACGCGTCACCTCTTTTCACGGAATTTGGGAACCAACACACCGCTGGTTAGCACTTCCTACAACATGGGCCACTCTCAATAAATGACCATACTCTTTTCTAGCCTTATAGGTTTTCCACACACAGTGGGTTTTCACGGTAAATATCGCCAAAACCAGGGTGCAATATGTATGTTCCATTTTCCCGCCCAATTCCATGCGCCATCAATAACACTCTCAAAATATAAATAAAAATTAAAAAAAATCTCCTCTCTCTTTAATTGGTTGTTGCTTTGTTACACACCGGTCTTTTGTTCTTCCACTTCTGAGAATCTCAAGTATTCCCTTTCATATTTCTCGTTTGCTCCCTCCATTTCTTCACCGTTTTCTCTGCCAGGTATCGTATCGCAACTACGCCGTTCTTTCTGTTATTTACTCCACTGTTCGTGTTTTTATTCGGTGATCGTACTCTGCGATTTTAGGGTTTGAAATGGAGACCAAAGACAAAATGAATAATGAAGAACTTTCTGTGGAGTCTCCAACTTCGGTTCTCGAAGATGAGGTCTGTTATCTGCTCTCTCTCTCTCTCTCTCTTTCACTCTCATTTCTCCAAGTAAATCATTTTCGTGTAGAGCACTAACCTGAAGAGTGAACATTGAAGAAGACCGTTGTTTTCTTATGTGCTCTCTCTCTCTCTCTCACTCTCTCATTTCTCCCACGCCGTCGCATTGGCACAGAATGTGATTTGTTATGGAAGCTTTGTTTGTATATTATCTTTTTTTTATTAACTATAACGCGCATTTTATATTATTAGCTTTATTTGAACGGTTATCTTTTTTTTTTTTTTATGAAATCATGTTTGGCGTATACGTGGTGTTAAAACTTATTCCGCTTTTGTTCTTGTTCAGGTTATAGAGGATTGTTTTGTTTTTGTTTTTTAATGAACTGTGACTCGCATCATGTTATGTAAGCTTCAATCGAACGGTTATTTTAATCGAGTTAGTGTTTATCGTCGTTTGGTGTTACAAAATTGTTTTAGAACTTTGTCTTTTTTGTTATGCTGATAGAGGTTTATGTTGTTTGTGCTATATTTATTTTTAATTTGGTATAAATTGGTTTTCGATTGGTATTTGATTTTTGTTCCTATTTTATATTTTAAATGCAAAGGATGTTTGTGCCCCCAAAGATGAACTTAAATTGGAGGAAGAGTTAATTGCTGATGTCATAGACGATGGCTCGTCTCTTGTATCGAAAACCATGGCGGAGGAGGAAGTGAAGTTACTTAATGCTAGGATAAAGGAAGAGGAGATGCAGTGCGAGGAGGCACCTGACCTCAACGACACACAGTTTAACAAATTGGATGAGCTTTTGACTCAGACCAAACTGTACTCTGAATTTTTGCTGGAGAAAATGGATGACATCGCACTTGTACTATTCCCCTCTCTCTTATGCTCTTTTTCTGGGATAACTTTTAATGCATGCTGGTTTGAAGTTATTATTGCATTGTTCTTATTCTTTGAATATATGTTGCTAGAATGTGGGTGAACAAGTGAAAGAGGAAGAGGAAGAGAGCAAACCTTCTGCAAAGAGGGGCAGGGGATCGAAAAGAAAAGCTGCTTCCCAGTGCAATACTGTCAGTACATTGTTCTCTGTATCGAAACATTTTTTTCGTAAACTAGCATGCCACTGTATATCACCGGTTCTATACATGTAGGAGTTGTAAAAATGTCTTTAGTGAGATGTATAGTTTCATCAGATAGAGTTTGATAATTGGTTTAAAGTCACAAAACGCTATCATTTCTCTCCCTTCTCTATAAGCATAGTTTGATGAGCAAGTTTATTTTATTTTGTTAATATATTCTATTAATCTGCATTACTTGCATCCAGTTTGAGCTATTTTAACATTCGTATTTTCATATTTGTAATTAATTTAGAGGAGGGCTAAAAGGGCAGTTGCTGCCATGCTAACAAGATCTAAAGAAGGTGAGGGGACTATAGATATGAAAATGACTGAGGAAGAAAGAGTTCAGAAGGAGCAGAAAGAGCTCATGCCTTTACTGACAGGAGGAGAATTGAAGCCTTATCAACTGAAGGGTGTAAAGTGGTTGATTTCCTTGTGGCAAAATGGATTGAATGGAATTCTTGCTGATCAAATGGGTCTTGGAAAGACAATCCAAACGATTGGATTCCTCTCGCATCTAAAAGCGAAAGGTCTGGATGGGCCATACATGATAATTGCTCCTCTATCAACCCTCTCAAACTGGGTGAACGAGATTTCTAGGTAGAAAGAAAGTTATTATTGAAGATTTTGGCTACATAGTTATTATGCATGTTTTTTTTTAACTTTTTATTAATAGTTATTTTTTAACAAATGGAATAGGTTTGCACCATCACTTCCAACAATTATCTACCATGGTAACAAGAAGGAGAGAGATGAGATCCGAAAGAAATACATGCCTAGAACAATTGGCCCAAAATTTCCCATAGTCATAACTTCTTACGAGATTGCATTATATGATGCCAAGAAATATTTGAGGCATTACAGTTGGAAATATCTCGTTGTTGATGAGGTAAATAAATTCAGTTGAATGTGCAAAATGCTTTCTGTTTGTCCAATACTTTGGTTCAGCAATATTTTGATCAGAAGTCTGTATGTTTCTGTTGTTCTAACTAGATTTTCGGCCTTTGAAGGGACACAGGCTAAAAAATTCACAATGCAAATTAGTGAAGGAGCTGAAATACATAACTGTTGAAAACAAGATTCTTCTAACTGGAACTCCTCTTCAGAACAACTTGGCTGAACTATGGTCTCTATTGAACTTCATTTTGCCTGATATTTTTGCATCCCTTGAAGAGTTTGAGTCATGGTCAGTATTGTTTTCTTAATTGTTTGATGATGTGCCAGCACTGAATGGAGATAGTTTAAAATATAATGCTCTATAATTTTTATGTGCTTTTTTGGCCTAATGAAAACTTTTTAGATTCTGATTCGGTATATTGAATGTAATAATTTGATCCAATTCCTCTATACTTCAATAATTTTTCCTGTTTGATATATTGTTAGGAAGTTCGTGAACTTGTTTCAATCATTATTTGGATGTTTCCTCAACCGTGGTTTCCTTATCCCTTGAATCTGTTGTGACCTACCCCTACCCTGATTCGGCTCACCTGTACCAAATTTAAATATTAGTTGTTTTTACGTATATAAAGTCTTATTTTTTCAAACCAGCTGTTGCTTGTGTCTTTGTTATTATGTTGCTCTTTTCTATATGATAAATTGGTTTTATGTCACTTGACAATATTGGTTTTGGTTTGATGCGAATGAAAACACTACTTATGCATTTGTTTTACTTTCTTTTAATATAAACTAAATTCCTTGTAGGTTTAATCTGTCAGTGAAGGGCAATAATGAAGCAACCAGGGAAGAACTGGAAGAGAAACGAAGATTCCAAGTATTCACTCCGAACTTGCTATTGTGCTCTTTTTCATTCTAATAATATGAACTGTAACGCTACACGTGACATAATCACCTGCAGGTAGTAGCAAAGCTCCATGCTATTCTTCGACCCTTTCTTTTGCGTAGGATGAAGTCTGATGTTGAGATTATGTTGCCAAAGAAAAAAGAGATTATTCTCTATGCAAACATGACTGAGCATCAGAAGAATTTGCAGGATCATTTAGTTAATAAGACGTTGGGAAACTATTTAAAAGAGAAGATGTCAAGCGGTAAGTATGCTTCCAGTGTTTCCTGTCAAGCTATGTCTCTAAATTTAAAAAAGAATACTATATTTTATCTATATTACAATAATGAGGTCATTGGACGTATAACTACATGAGTCTGTCGTTTATCATGGGAAATATAGTTATTTCTGAGGATCAAATCCCTGTAATTATGAGATTGTTTTTAAATACGTAATCATATTTTAATAGGAAGGTACACCTATAATAAAGATTAAAAATATAGCAAAGAAATAATAAAAAAACATCCTAAAATACATAATGAGCACGGTTTTGACACTATAAAAACAAAGTTTTCTTTCATCTCCCTTTATTGTATTAATATAGATCTGTACTGCATTACTTTACTGCAGGACGCCCTCTTCCTGGAAGTTTGGTTCGTAATTTGGCTATTCAGCTTAGGAAAGTGTGTAACCATCCTGATCTTCTAGATTCAGCTTGTGATGATACATGTAAGTATCGTGCAATTGAGTGGATTAACTGATTTCACAATCTATTGTTCTTATCTAAGCTATGTTTTCTTGTTTGTACAGCTTTCTATCCTCCTGTAAATGAGATAGTTGAACAGTGTGGAAAATTCCATTTGCTTGATCGATTGGTGCAACGTTTATTTGCAAGGAATCACAAAGTATGCTTTACAGTGCTGTGTCTACATTTTCCCATTTCCTTGTTACTAAGTCTACTTATATGCAGTTGCTTTTGCTAATTGTTATCAGGTTCTTGTCTTCAGTCAGTGGACTAAAGTGTTAGATATAATGGATTATTATTTTAGTGAAAAAGGCTTTGAAGTTTGCAGGATTGATGGTTCTGTGAAACTGGATGAGAGGAAACGACAGGTTTGTACCACACTGCAGGAATAACACAACACAATATGATAATTCAATTTACTTTTCTGACATTTTCTGACAACACAATATGATACGTCTGTTCTGTCATTTTAATTAACGGTTTGGTTGTGCTTTTTTTAAGTGTTTTTCTTAATGAAAAGATGTTTAAAACTCTTATCATAAATATATTTTTGAAAAAAAATGGAAAATCTAATTAGAGAAGTATGCCCTTTTCTTGGAAGTTAGAAAAGAGTAGCTTCTGAACATAATGTCACTACCACGAAAGCACTGTTTTTCATAGATTACATGACAAGGGGATTGAAGATTTTTACATTTATCTGGCAACCATGATATATTAAATTTGTAGTGACAGCCTTTTGCTCTGTTTTTTTTAGTTGTTTCAATTTTTCCTATAAAAGTGAGCATTATTTGCAATTTCTATTTTAGTTACCATAATATTTTTAAATAAGCATTTGATCAAGAAGCTTGAAGCCTGTTTTAAACATGCGTTAAGCCTTGTTATGATTTGCAAGTATTGTTCCTAATCTCTAATCATTGATAACTCTTGTGGTCATGAACAGCTCCAGGACTTCAACGATGAAAATAGCAATTGCAGAGTTTTTCTTCTTTCTACCAGGGCTGGTGGATTGGGAATCAACCTCACTGCAGCTGATACTTGCATTCTTTATGACAGTGACTGGGTACTGTTTGACACATTCCTGTTCTGCGTTTTATCTATTTGTTTTTGTTTTACTGTTTTAACTTATAATACACATTTTTTTGAGTTTCAGAATCCTCAGATGGATTTACAGGCCATGGATAGGTGTCATAGAATTGGTCAAACAAAGCCTGTTCATGTGTACCGGCTGTCAACTGCTCAATCTATAGAGGTACTTCAATATTACATATCGGGCTCAGTCTCTAGTGTGACTTGTGGCTTGTTATAGAGATGGATATGACAGTCTATTTACAGGATCGCATGCTGAGAAGGGCTTTCAGCAAATTGAAGCTTGAACATGTAGTGATTGGGAAAGGACAGTTTCATCAAGAGCGTAAAGCTGTCAATACGGATGAGATAGAGGTTAGTATTTTAGCAACTGTTATCCAATGATTTTTTTTTTTAAATTTCTCCTATGTTTCATAAAAATATAAATGAATTTGCCGTCGATTGCGTGCCTTCGGTGTTTAAAGATTTTTGCTGCCAATATTTCCTTTACATGGCCAAAATTTTGTTTTATATTGACCAGATCATTAAATAATTAATTAGTCTTGTTCGTCTCATGTATTTGCTTTCCTGGTCAGTGGTATCCTCACCTGCTTACGGTGAATAGATTAGCTTAATCTAAAATTTACTGGAAGTTTTTCATTCTTTTATTGGATATATTTGTTTTTAGGCTTTCCTATACCTTTGTCTTAATCTGTTCTTTGTGCATTGTCGAACTTTAGGAAGAGGATGTTTTGGCATTGCTTCGTGACGATGAAACAGCTGAAGATAAAATGATACGAACAGATATTAGTGATGAAGACCTGGAGAAGGTCTTGGATCGCAGTGATCTTATCGTGAACAACAAAGGTGAAGCTCCATGCAGTTCCTTTCCTCTTAAAGGTCCAGGGTGGGAGGTGGTGATTCCAACTGCGAGTGGAGGTGTGCTCTCTACTCTCAACAGTTAGTTTGTCGTCACTATTCATTGGCCTCAGCAAAAAAAACTTGTTTTTTTGTGTTGTGATATATGGCATTTTGAGATGGTCGCATATATCACGGCGGTAACGCCCTGGAGGGTATTCACTTTTGTAGATACTTCTAACTGAACTATACGTTTAGAAATGAATACTCAACTTATCTTAGGTTTGTCTTGGAATTCATTTTAATTTGTTTATCAGCTGGAATTAATTTTAAAATGAAACTAGTGAATACACAAGGGTCATATGTATATTATATTAAAATATTAGTGTTTAAAATTGTGAAAGATAAATAATTCTGTACGTATAAAAGTTGGAAAGTAGTACGCAATAGTTACTTTTATCGATGAATATAGTTTTAGTTAAATAGATGATAAAATTGTATAAATGAGAATGAGTAGGATTTCTTGGGTTGCGTTGTGGGCTTTTTATTTTGGTGAAATGTGTCGATTTTTTTTTATTTATGGAAAACGAAGTATTAAATGAAAGAGTTCACCTTTAATTAAGGGGGGATTATACTGTGTTCAATGGGACGGGGGTCAGTTGTAAAAAATTCAACAAAATATCTTGAATTCTTTTATCTACTGTATTCTTTGGTATACTTAGCCCACTTCCATTCTTTTTATCACTATTAGTTCACCTGAAAAACACTAATAATTATATGCATGTAGAGATAAAAATATTATTATTTGACTGGAAAATTTATAATCAAGCATTATTGTGAAATGTATTTTCACCATTAATATACTCGTGAATCATAACTTGTCATTAAAATACACAAATTTTGGAGGTAATAACGATACTCTGAAGTCTGTTTGGAATAGAATTCAGAATCTTCATTAACGGTATTTTCATTGTAATTAAATATTGATAAATTGATTCACAAATTTATTAAAATTTATTGCTTTTTTTTTTCAAATTGATATATTAAAACCTTATATGTAATGTGTTTTTAAACCCTCCTTTTACTTCCTATAATATCTCGCAAAATGAAATGTGTTTTTAAACAAATGAAAATGGGACTCGATTAAAGATTTTCCTTTTGAGTGGATGCTATTTCTTCGAGTCGGAGGACATTCTTTCACAGTTAAACTTGTGTTGACTCGAGACAAATATTGTTAGTTTATTGGTCGCTTAAGTTGTAATAAAAAATTGTTTTTAAGTCTAAAGTTTCTCTCAAGCGTGATTGAAAATAGACAAATATCTCTATTTTCATATGGATAAGTTTATTCTTCAAATATAAAAGTATATGTAGATTTAATCTGTTTTATTAAAAAAAAATTGATGAACTCTATTAAAAGAAAACTAAATTGATATATTTTAGAAAAATTAAAGCCAAATTTACTAGCATACAAATACAATCATTTTTGTTACGTTTAATCATATTTTAAAATACTCAGTTGCCAATATGACTTTAGAAATTATTTCAATATTACAATGAGTTCTTTTTAAAAATAACCTTGAATATAGCGATTTTGAAGATTAGAGTAGAGTCATACGTTATTCTTAGTAAAAAAAATTAATATTATGTTTGGATTATAATTCTAAAAAACTGAAATAGATATTTAAATTATTTACTAATTTAACTTTTTTTATTTTTTTAAATAATTTACTTGAATAAAATAATTGAAGTATTTTATAATTCAATTTTTTTTATATAAATAAAATTTTATTCAAAATATAATTTTTAAAATAAATTCTAATAAAAATATTAGTTAAATTTAAATATTCAAATATAATTAATTTGTCGTGAATTTTTTTTTAACTATATTTTAAATTTTATTTTTAATTATTTTTAATATTTTTTAAAAAATTCTTAAATTTATTTTTAAGTTTTTCATTTAAACAATTCATTTTACTTTGAAAAAGTTTCTAAAATTATCAAATAAATAAATTACTCAGATAAGTTTCATGTTCCAGATTCTATAAAAGTAATTTAAGTCTTCACAATTTCAATTAAGAAATTAGATAATTTAACTTAATCAATGTAATAAGACCCTTAATTTTCTATTTGCACTTCGCAGGGTTCCCTTGCTCCTGCTAAAACTAAACATAAAATCCGAAGAACGCCACTGTAGTCATCGAAAATTTGCGAAGGCAAATAGATTCTATGTTTTCAGCGAAGAGTTAGGTTCCAATTTTCCATTTTGATTGTGGGTGGAGGTAGAGATGATAACCCACTCCAAATTCGTGGATCAGCTCCGAGATTACCATGTTCGATACAAGCGCAACCACTCTGCTCTTACTTTCTTCTCGCCCAAGCCCCATGTCCAAACTCGGTAAACCCTTTTTTCTTTTGTTCTCTTTTAACTTCATAAATTACATTTTGTGCTGGCTTGATATATATTAGTTGAGCAGCCTCTGGTGCACGCAAGGAGAATTGCATGATGTTCTTCAATGTTCAATTTTAGTTGACCATGATGCATGATAATTGTCATTAGAAGTGTTTTACCCTTTCTTATTGATATTTACATGATACTGCAATCTTTGTTGCAAAACTGGAAACTTTTTAAAAAGGAAAAAAAGTGTTTGAATTGGGTACCATGTATTTCGGATTTTGGAATTCTCTTTTGCTAAGATATACTGAACGATACATAACATTGATCGATGAACACCGATTCATAGTTTAGTTTGATATGATGGGTATAAAGAACTTGCATCATGGTGTAGAGTGGCAGGCAATATAGCCAGTATATAATAATTATGTAATGTCAACGATGGCAAGCCCTCTGACTGATGGACCTGGAAAATTTGGGCAGTGGAGGCAAGATAATTTCTTTTACTTTAGATGAAAAAAAGATAGTTTGATGAAAATTGATGAAAATTGACACGTGTCAAAGTTAAAAACCTTGAGGCATACATGAAAACCTAACTCTGCAGTAGCATTGAAAATGGAAAAGTATGGATATCATAGATGTGATATTGAGGCTCTCGTGCTCTCGTGTCTCCCTCTTTCATTAAATACTGTAATATTTTCGATTTCTTCAGTGCTAACTGCTAGATATGAAATCCTATAAAACCCCTGGAGATCAAATACACCAAAATTGATACGCTTATTAGATATTGATACGCATGTTACACCTTAATATCTATATCTATGGAATAGGACTTGTGGTGTGATGACTTCTTTGTATCTTTTTACGCTATAGTAAATATTATGGTATGGTATTGAACCTTGGCTTCTTTGAATATGACTAATGATCTTTTATGACATTTTTCCATGGTTGGGGAAGAGTATGTATTTTTTTTCTTTTTGTGGTACGTTCATTATGCAAAAGAATATACTTTGGGACGAGCAACAGAAATTTATGTAATTATGGATTTTTTTATGATCAATTTTATTTTTTTATAATCTTCCGCCGGTATAACTATGTACTAATGATAAATTATTAAATATTTTGAATTTATACGAATTTTTTTACGTCATGTTAAAATATCTAGGCTCTATCATATTTTGGGCTTTTAAGAATATCTCTTATTCTTGCATTGTGCTGTATTGTATGGTTGTACCCATGCTTTATTAAGTATCACGGTGTTGGTCTTGACCATTTCCATTCCCTTTAAAAAAGGTTGAATTTGATCACAACATATAAACATAGATCACAAATTAAGTTCCTTCCTGTCTTAGTTAAGGTGCATTACTTTTGCAGCAAGTTAGACAACTTTACCAGTTGAAGATTTTGATGTTATAGATTTAAACTGTGCTGGAGCCATAACTCTTGGTTATTGGATAAATAGATACGATGGATTTGCAAATGAGTTATGGTCATCCTTGATAATTACCTTAATCAAGTGCATATTCAATAAATGTTCTGCAGATGAGGGATTATGCAAGTGCTTGATTCAGTAAGCTTATTTTGATAAGCCTAGTTGAAGCTTATTGAAACAAGTTGACTTGCAAAAAAGTCGTAAGTCACTTAATAAGTTAAACAAAAGACCTTCAATTTTCATAGCACAAGTTTATTTTCTATATCCAAATAGGTTTTGCAAAACCTCTTCCATGTTCCAAATGCTACTATATTGTGGATAATAATGCATTGAAGTGGTCATGGGTCAAATCCATTATGCTACAGTTAAGTACCTTTGCTTTTATGCTAGTTTGTGAAATTGATACCGAATCAGTTCAGTTGTCTTGCGTAATCTTAGGATATAAAATGTATTCCTTGATTAATGTCTTGGTCATACAATATTTTTATTCATTTGTATTTGGTTTGATTTGTTGATGATAATATTACAATGTGTTTAAAGATAGACTTGAAATATAAAGAAACCTGAATTGTATTTTTGATTTGTGTTTACATTGATATTTAGTTAAGGGAATAGAAAGTGAATAAAAGGTATACAAATAAACTGAGGCAGTAGCCTGATGAACTAGTGGATCTTTTGTAAGAGAGATCCAAAGACCTAATGAGCACAAAACAAAACAGTAAGAGCCAAACAATAATAAATCTGTCAACAAACAAAACCCGAGAAGCAGTGTAGAAGAGGCATCTGCAACATGAGATGAATATCATGACGAAATAATGATGAAATTACAGTAAAACACCATATACTATAGTGCTTGGAAGCAGAGTAGTGATGTGATAGATCATGAAGGATGTCACCACTCCGATACCTTATTCATCTTTTTTCTTCTCCCACCCTATTTTGATATATTCTTACTCTCATTCTTCTTGCTCTCTTCTCATTGTTTCAAATCTCACAAACTTCATGCTCTCATCATTTGATTTAAAAGGAGCAATTACCCCCCATTCATTAAAAAAAGTCCCTAGTTGGCGCTCTTTGAGGTAAGGTTGTTTGAAATGTGCCTTCGAATTTAATTTTGAATGAGTCAATTATTAAATTAATAAGAATGTTATCTTGTTTGTAGTTGTTAGTGGATTTGCTCGTTTTAGATTTCATTATTCAGCTATCCGTAGCAGCTCCTAAAATAATAGTGCAAGAATTTTATAAGTTATTTTAGAGTATTTTGATGAAACCAACTGGTATAGAAAGATGGTCTGAAATTTATTCAATTAAAGTGACACTGAGTTACAACAAAGTTACACCAGAACAGAGTGAAATTAAGTGAGTAAAAAGGTTCTCTTCCAAGATTGTTGAGAGGTTGGTCTCTCCCTGCACAACCATTTCCTATCTGTTCCCCCTTCGTTTTTCCCCCTATCCCATTTTTTTTTCTCCCCTGACTAATAACTGCTTAAGGCCTGCTCCTAACCATAAATGCTTAGAGTAATTAATAACTGCTAGAACAATTCAGTCCTACTAAAGAAATCAAAATTCTGGCTCTCATCTTATATACGTTATCTTGTTTTTAGTTGTTAGCGGATTAGTTAGTTGATTTTGTTATCCAATTATCAGTAGCAACTCATAAAATCATGAAGCGAGATTTTTATTCAATTATTTAAGTGTATTTAAATACAACCTTGATTCAATAAAAGTTGTACACTTCTGCAATTGAAAATATTTTATATTGTTTCCTTGCTCAATTGTTTTTCTTTTATCCATGAACAAAAACCAACAAGACTCGACCTATAAATCTATAGAAATTGTGGGTTTTTGAATGGGTTCCTCAAAACACTAAATCTTACAAATCGGAGATTTTTTGTTAATCTCTTTGTTTCTTGCTCATTGTGTTTAGATTCATCAGAAAACATCGGAGGTTGCCCCTCCTGACAATATTGGAAGGGACTGAGTCAGTTCCCCATAGTTGTGAGTTGGTAATTTACCTAGTAGCAAGTCAATTGTTATTTTTTAGGAGAAACAATAAATTTTAAAAATAGTTTCTTTTTATGATTATAATTTTTATGAGCATTTGACAATGAAAGCAAATATAAGATTTATTTAATTATTTATCTATTTTTATGTTCAGTTTGATTTATCATTGTTCTTCTTATGCATGGTAAATATGGATTTAAACTTTTCATTGTGGGTGTTATGGTATGTAGTTTATGATGGGTTTCGTACCTATAGTTACTATGATAACCTTTTGTTGCAACGAAAGAGATAATGCAACCTGTGAGTTGAATACTCGTAGTCCTTGTAAGTTCCGTTTACTGCAAACTAAAAGAGAATGCAGACTATGAGCTTACTGCCCGGAGTTCTATAAATACCTGTTTGCAGCAATATATTGCAGTTTTTAGTACACGGATAATGAATAGAAAGGAAGTCTTTATTTTGAGATGTAGATGATCCTACTATTAGGTGTGTTAATGATGTAATCATGATGTTTTGAGAGACAGTAATAATTAGTATGTTTGAACTATGATTTCTAGATGAATAATTTATGTATATCTAGATCTCCAAGGCCGTGTACGGTTGCATGGTTTCACAGGTAACTCGGTATATAGATTGCCCTATTTTTCAGGAGAGACTTTCTCCGATTTTTTATATTCTTGTTTGTTTATTTTTCTCTTTTGATGTTGTGTTACTTGAAGCTTGGCCATACTAAGGGGGAACCATGGTTATGTGTGGGTCACAGTCCAGGGGTCTATAAACCTTAATACAAAAGAAATTATAAACTAATATTTTTAGATGCATTATGGCGGTCAAACTTGGAGTTAAGTCATATATTTGGAATTTGGGTCTAGGTCCTGGTATCCTTTTACATCAAATATATTATTACCTTCTAAAATGTAAATAAAAATCATGGAACGTGACTCATGCATCTATACTTGACATTTCTCTTGCTTTGTTGCATTGCAGGGGTGATGTTGCTGAGGCGATTTTTTTTGCTTTACTATTCTCCGTGCTTGTTGTCTCATCCCTCACGACCCTTTATTTGAGGCACTTTTGGCTTTTTGGGGTTGTCATATGCTTCAATATATTTCTTCCAGCCCGGTTAAGAATGACTAGGCAAACATTGGCAAGGAACAGGGAAAGAAGACTGCCATTGTCCATATGAGAACTTCTTGGCGTGTAATTAATTTGGTCTTTCGTGAATACTCAGGGTACGAAGTGAATTTGTGGTACACTTGTTGCACTAGTAATGTACATAATACTGAGCCCAGTCAAGTCAAGAGGCACAACAATTTTCTTGCTTTGTCTCTTAATTTGCTTTTAGATTTTCATCAAGGAATTCCTGACAGGATTATCTGCAGTGTTTCTAAATACATTGTAGCTTTGGCTGCGTAGAGTTGTATAACTTGCAAATGTAAATAGTCATAGTTGATGAAGAAATATAAAAGAAATTTTCTCTCTGGAAATTGCAGGCTAGTTCTCCATGCAAAATGTTTGTGTCTGTCCTTGTCATAGGCTTTAAATAGTTTTTATTTCCTCTGTAATATTATTAGACTAGATAGACTTTTAAGGGTTCTTCTCCTTTTCATCGGATGGTGATTCACACTAATAGAGGCCTTCTATCTTTATCATTAAGATTCAAATGTCTTTTATTAGTTTTGATCTATGTCAGTTTTCAGTAATACCTATTAGTATTTATTTACTGATGAGGTAACATACATCTATACAAAATGACAGTACAGATAATTTATAAAGATTGAAATGTATAATTTTCTATGATAGCAGAGCTCAAAAATGTATTTATCTTTTAGATATTATAAAGAAAGACCTGGTGGTGGGAAGCATATAATTGTTTTTTCTTTTTACTTTATAAAAGGTTAGAAGGGTGATTGTATGTTGGAACAGAAAACATAATTATATCCTCTTTAGTCAGAGTGTGATGGTCATATTGGAAATTTTACGTCTTGTATGTTTGTTTGTGACAGAAATAGGAGTTGAATTGATTAAGCAGACATAGGAAAATCCAAAAGAAATGCATCTTTGGTTGACCATATTTTGTGATATATAGATAGTAAGTGGCTAAGTGCTGTCATGGTCCCCCACGGTTCCATCTTGTGCCACCTTTAGGCATTGCTCTAGGTATCGAATATCATGAGCAAGAGAGGAATGAAAAAAAGTTGCAAAAATATAATGAATCACAAATTTGTGGTTTCATTAGGTACCTCACATCACAGGTCACATTATTGCTCTAAAATAATGAGTGTGGCCCTCATTCAGATCTTCCTTATGTGTTTAGGTGCTTCTTTTGGATAATAGTTCAGTATCAACGATGCTCAACAATTATTGCTGCAACAACAACAACACTGTCTTTCTTTTCTTTTCTCTCTCATGAATCATAACCCAAATGCCTATATACCAGAAAGAATAATACAATCGGTTATTATAATTTGTAGCTATTTCATTGCATGTTACTTCCTTTTCAAAATCTTCACTCATCCAATCTTATAAAATAATCTTAGGATTTTCAGGTGATGTTATGTGCTCAGAAGCTGCAATAGAGTTAACACAAGTTTTGGAAATTCCTTTTTTCAAAAGTATTTTTCTTTTAAAATGATGCAAACTAAACTGTTTGTAGCTAGAAGTGGGTTTGCTCTGGAAGCAGGTTATGGCTTTTATGACACAAACATGACAGATATATATATATATATATATATATATATATATATATATATATATATATATATAGTCTTATGCATGTGCAATCATTGTTCATGAATTGTTTTGCTGTTATAACACCAGGATTCAGAGTTACTAGATTTTGGTCAAACTTAATTAACCCTAAAAATTTAGATTATAATAAGAGTTATTTCTATTTTCTATGCAACATTTTAGTTATATTATTAGTGAATGTGAGATCCTACCATAAATTTTTTAATTACGAGTTAAACATTACATATACAAAGTTCTTAAAATTAGACATTTTTTAGTAGTTTGATGATAAATCAACATCTCAAAAACCAGTCATCCTATAATAAAATCAGTGAACCTCAAATATTCGTTTGCGAGGTAAAAATGTGGATTTCCTATATTATTATATTTTTCATTATTAGTCAATAACGTAATTATTGTTGTTGTTTAGATAGATAGATAAAAAGATTAAGAGTTTATAATAAGTTATGTACGTATATCTGATTTTAATCGTCTAAATTCATGCTATTATCTCCCGGTAATAAAAATCTAATTTAATATGAAATGCAATTCAAATTCCATTTACTGATATATTAAACAAATAAATATATGTAGTTTTAACCTTATAATTTAAATGATTAAAATTATACCTCTTATCTGAGTCTATATTGGCAGAATTTTGGTTGCCATACTCGCACCTTCCTAATACACAACAAATTTGCATAATTTGTTTTGTTTAATTTAAAGTCATATTGGCATTAAACAGAGATTGAACTCTTTATTTGTTCCGTAAGATCCAATGCTATTCCGTTTTTGGGTTTGAAGAAATAACATTTGAATATCTTATCTAAGTGGTGCTTGCTTTCATTTCATAGCATATATCCTGAAATTCGTTTACTATATGCAGAAACTCGGTGATAATGATAAGCTATCTACCCCACCAACAACAAAAAACCAGACCTAAGCCAAACCATTATATTCCTTAACCTACCTATATATTCACATATATATAAATTGATGTCGTATTCATCACTCATGCATGGGAAATATAATTGATTATTCATTATATTTGTTGATTGAAGAGCTATAGTAATTCCACCAAGTTTAAACAAAGTGATGAATACATATATATTATTAGTTTAAGGATTGTATTTGTCTTATCTTAAGAAAGTTGAACACAAAAAAAAAAAAAAAAAAACATAAATTTGTTATGTTTGTGTTGAAAATAGTGTAATTTCTTATGAGTTAGATTTATAATTATTTAATATCTTTTCGATAATTTTTTATGTGATTAAGTATCTGTGATTTAATTCGAGAAGCCGTAGCTCATCATGTCTTGTTAATCTTAACTTAAAAGACGTTTTTATCCAACTGCAGAAACTTGTGTGTGAAGACTTATATTTGGAATTGATTCATTGAATGGTGGTTGTAATTGTTTAGGGTTTAGGCACAAATATTTATATTTATATATTGGATGAACAAAAGCATGAAGACGTAAGTGGGGACTATATATATATATATTTGACGAGACAGTAGCCGAAAGAAAAAGTGTATCACTTCTCATCTTCATCACAATTTTAATACCATGTTACTGTAGAAATTTTAGGTTTAATTTAACATTAAAAAATTAATTGAATAAAACAAAATTTGCATTTTTTTTTAATCATAAATATGAATTTTCATTGTGAATCCCAGTATTTGAGAGTATAATTGTTACGCGTAAACTTCAATTCATGATCAGGAATATTGTTTGCATTCTCGGAGACGAAGAAAGATTAGGTTCATTAATGTGATGGGTGTGCAACATTAACTGCTCCATCATTTCTACACTGTGACACAAAATCTAATGCCTCATACGGTAGAGAGGTGGAGGACGGAATTAATTTTGTTGCTTTTCTTTTATTTTATCATTTTTTTATTCATAGCATTTATTTTATTATCCTTTACTTATATTTTTCTTTTCATGTTAAATCAATCAAAATATTTTCTTATTCTTTTTAGTTGTTTTAAATAGAAATATAAAAAATAAAGTGTTAAAAAGAAAAAAAGGAAAAAAGTTTTAAAAAATGAAATTATTTAGATGAAATGAAATCGATGAAAAAATGAGAAAAAATAGTTTTTTTATTGATAATATTTTTTTAATAATTTAGTATTATAATAGAAAAAGATAAACACCCATAACTAATTATTATTGTATAATAATAAATTATATACGCAAACGTATAAAAAATTATGTATGTGAACAATTTTGTTGTTGTCCTTCTTCTCCTTCAAAATCACATAAACTACATAAAGTGTGGTTTTTCTTTCCTTCCCTAATTATATTTTTATTGTTATGTCTTTATTATTATTAATTTGTTTTTTCTTATTTGGGTTTAAGTTTTGGGTCTAATGAAAATAACGATGATATGTTAATTAAATATTTATTTTTATATTTTCAAAGATTATAGCATAAATTTGATTTAAACAGTTCAACATATATTTATCAACTAATGTCAAGTGCAATTTTTCAGTTCACATCAAATAAATTATTTTTAGTTAATGTGATTTCGAATTTTTTCATGAATGATAGTTATTTTTTCAATCAAAGTTAGTAAGGATTTTTTTTTCTACTAATATAGATAAAACTATTTTTCTGTATTATGTTAACAAAGTTTTTTTTATTATACCAATAAAAGACTTTTTTCAATAGATGTAATATTAAAATTTTATTAATAAAAATTGATAACGATGTTTATCAATAGATATTATTGAAAATATTTATTTATCAATATAAATCTATTTCTTGATTAATCTGCATTGTTATTTTCTTAATTATTGTTAAATGAGACTATTGTCTTCCATATGTCAACTGTATTTTTTTTTTTGTAAAGTCACTTGAAGTTAGTTTAAATTTACGTTTGCATGATTTTCTTTATCAGAAGTTTGAATGCTATTTGGTTGTATTTTTTTTTTATATTTCATCATAATCTTTTATTCAAATAAAAAATTAAAGTGATAATGTGAATAGTGATATTCAAATAAAATGAAAATAATTCAAAATAATATCAAAATAGAAGATTAAGGACAGCTAGAAGATACTCTGCCACAAGTGGGTCCGTACGACCATATAATTTTTCATTCCATGTTTGTATTCTTTGAAGAAATACAGAAGATTAATTAAAACAAATAGACCACAATTATTTACCCAATTATCCAAACATGAACTATTTATATATGAAAAGAAATAATGAATTTTGCGGTTATTACTTTAGTAGTCGTATCTAAAGTAGGTTTTAATTAGTGGATAATATAAAAATATTTACACCAATACATTGTTTCAATTAAACTCTAAATCTATACTATTCAAACATCATACACGGTTTTAATTTAATAATTAAATCAAAATAAACATAAGTGTATATGTACTAGAGATATTATATTTTGAAGAAAAAAAATTATAATATAAATTAAATATACAAGACCTTCTAAACTGGAAACACATTATGAAGATAAATTGAGTAAAATAATCATTCATATAATATTATTTGTCAAAAGTTAATTTATTGTTGCTATATCATGTCGATGAAATTTAGCATAAAGAAGATAAGGTTTAATTACTCTTTTATTCAAAAATATTAAATTGGTTTTCTTATTTTTTTAATTTTAATTTGATTTTTATTTTTAAAAATTTGATATAACATGATTCTTTTCGTTAAATTATTTGAAATGGATTAAGAATTTTTCATCAAAATTAAAATTATTGATAAAAATAATTTGTTTTATTAATATAATTAACATAATCATAAAATCAATTTTAATAAAAAAATATTGATTTATTTTAATAAATTTAATGAAAAAAATTAAATTACAATAATTTTAAAAAAAATTAACACTAAATTAAAACTTAAATAAATTTGAGAACTAATTTAAATTTTTGAAAAAAAATAGAAAACAATGAATTAAACCAAAAAATAATAATGAGAAGAATATTTATAACCTCCGAAAGGACATAAAAGTATATGGGCCATAAAATAGAGGATATATTGTTTGAATGGTTAGTTGGTTAGCAATTGACGTAATAAACTGTGGTGAAAGTGTGTGGCAGTAGCATTAATTATAGGGATAAAAAGAGTGGGAGATTAAACATTGATTGTGTAGTTTAATGTGATGTAAAGAATAATGCGCACTTTTGTTTTGAATCATGAAAACTTTGTCTGGAAACATGATAGTGTCTGAACCAAGCAGTATGAAAGAAGGGAAATGGAAAGGTGCATATAGCAAAGGCAAAAGAAAGTATTTAGGTAATCTATGATCCCTTGCTTTTTGTTATCTTTTGAATATGAATCTTAATAAATCCAATACTCGTATAAGTAACGTTGGTATAAGGAGAGTGTATATATATGATGTTTTGTTTTGTTTGGTTTGTGATGAAAAATGGTCAAAGGTTGTGTGCATGAGGGCTATGATGATAGCTGACAATGTGCTTAGGGGATTGTGTGGCCACGTTTAGAGGCAGAGCCGCGCGTGAGCAATGATTGAAGCTTCCCTTGGTTTGCTAAACACACCATCTTCTCTATTCACTGCTCTTTCAACTTTCATCTTTGAACCTTAATTTGTTTCTTTTTGCTTATTTCTTTCGATTCGATTCAATTCATAACACTTCAAACCTTCCTATTGCTAGCTGTTCACTTCTTCTGGTTACTACAACACCAAGTAGACCATGCTTAATAAATCCGTACAGTGTCGTTATGGCACGCGCGTTTGTCCTTTCCCAGCAAAAGGAATATAAATGTCACTGCAAGTATAAATATATATTTTTATTATTTATTTATTGAGATTCTCTTCTGTTTTTCTCTCTGGTTGTAACCAGCCACACGTGGGTTCGCCCTATCTCTTATCATTATTTTCATGATATTTTCTTTGCTTTGACACTCCTCGTATTCATTGCTGGCCCCCTCTGCCCACCACTCTGCGTCTTCATCAGGGACCCAATTGCATCTCAAATCCAACGGACACAAACGCTTTCAAACATCATCATCTGCTCTATGTATATATATGTCACTGCATCACTTCCAAATTCTGCGTTTAATGGAACTGTTTTCTTTCTTTTCTAACCAAAATTAACCACCGCAAAGATTAAGCCAAACACAATCATAAAAGTTACTCTTCAAAAATGTCTCCCTACACTCTACCTAGGGTTATCATTATACTTACTATTATGCCTAATCATGCAGTGTATGTAGTCACCTCGACAAACAGTTTTCGTTTCTTTTCATATTTCTAAGGTTTAATTAGACGGAAAAATGAGATCATACGCGCCTTTGAATTGGTCTTACTTTTCTGTCGATGAGGTTGTTCGGTTAACGGTACCAACTTAATTTTCAGTTCTTATCTTGAGTGGGAACAAAAATTGGGATAAAAAGTAGAAGAAATATTAGAGAAAATAATAAATGGAAAAAGTGACGAAATATATAAAAGTTGCACGAATTTTCTTTCTTGGCGACTCAATTGGGTGTAGATATTTTTTTAATTTGATCAAGAAAAATGATGCCTTCAAAAATTATTAAGCAAATTCATCATTGCTCGTGTGCTTGTTTGTTGAAACACTATAGTTGACTCCGAAATTAAATAAACAGATGAAATATGAAGCTCGTGTTTGTTCCTTCCCGATTAAACAAGTATGTTTTTTGAAAACAAAAATAAGTTGAAAAAGAGAATTAATGCAGAAATTAGTGTTTGTAAAGTTGAAAGGTTGAAAGAATGAAGGTGTGAATAAATTAAGAAAAGGGTTGTTGGTGAATTTTGATTCGTAAATGTCTTCTCATTCACACGTGTGGTCCAGCCACGTGGATGTTTCATGATAGCCCCATGGAAGCAATGATTGGCCATGCTGCCCACCCGCACGAGTGCCTGCTTTCTTTATGCTTTATGCATTATTTCTCTTATCCTTATGATGGGTCTTTTTCCCCTTCATTTTCCTTTTCACTTCCTAACATAATCTAAGTTTATTTGTTTTAAAACTACAAGTTGCAAAAGTATAAGCTTCTAATGCTTAAAATCACCTAAATTTAAACTAATTTTAATAATTGATTATAATAAGGTTTAAATCTTTTAAAACTAAAAGATGGATTACCTTTTCAAAACTTACAACTCATAAACATTTGACCGATAATTTAGGAAAGAACGTTCGTGTTATTTTACGGTTTTTTTATTACTCATTAATATGATTTAGTTTTATCTTATTAATTTGCATAATAAAGTTTTCATTAGAAATATATATTTATTATTATGTGAAGCTTTTAATTTTAACTACAAAAGAGTCATTAAAAGCACTAACATTGTCAAAAGTTAAGAAATTTACTCACGTAAATATTTATTTATGTTGACAGATTCCAATGTTAAAAAACTACTCAGATATATTTGTCAATAAGTCAACTCAACATAATATCATCTTTAAATCAAAATTTTAACATGGTGTTTAGATAGAAAATTTAACTATTTCTATGAAATTCAAATATACGAATTGTTTTCATTTTAAATTATTTAATTTATAAAATGCTTTACGGTTTTTTTATTACTCTTTAATTATATTATTTATATAAACATTTTAATTATTAGTACGCAAAAATTTCAACTAAAAATAGTCTTGATTTTTATATGTAGATAACTATTTCAACGATCAACCATAAATATGGGCAAAAAACTAAGTATAATTATGTTTATCAAAATTATTAATATTATAATATTGATTATACAACAATTTTGAAGAACATGAACTTAAAATAATTTCAATCAATACCAATTCCAATTTTTTTAACATTAATTAAACAATATTGATAATGTTGATAAGAAAAAAATCTAAATAATATCATCTAAAAAATAACACTAGTTTATATTGAAAAATAAAAAACACAATGATGATTAAAAACTAACTACAGTCGATTTTATTCTGAAATAAATTTTGATGATATCAATTGAAAAAACACAAAACTAAGTCACATTCTGACCAGAGTTGATTTAATGATGTCTATACCAAAAATAAAATTGAAAAAAATTAAAAAAAGAAAAGACATATTTGAAAATGAGAAAGTAGGAAGATTTCAAAAATTTTCTTTTTATGTAAAATTTTAAATGTTATAATTTAAGAAATTATGTTACTCTCATAAATTCTGGTAATTTCAAATTCTTTATATTTTTTTAACCAAAACACATATATTTTAAATTTTCTATGAAAATAAATTATCTTCTAAAACTTTATAATCTAAACACACTATAAGATAATACTATGAACTCTAGTAAGAAACAAGACACTATATTGACTCAAAATTTTATAGATCTTTCTTGTTTATATATTATTAAAGTCATCATATTTTATCACATTTAAACTCTAACAAAAAAACAACTATTAATTAATGTCTTAATTATAAATTTTTAAAAAATGTGATGAACTTGATAATATTACCATGGTTAAAGTATTATATAACTCTTTGTGTTATTTGAAAATTTCGAATATATTGCTAAGCTATTTTTTAATCGGGTTCCAAAAAAAAATAGTAAATTCTTGATATCAGTTACTGATGACCTGAACCTACCACAAAATAAAATTTGAGATAAATTTTAAAATTTTGGAGTCTCAATAAAAAGAAAAAAAAATACATACTTAAAAGACTCAATTAAAAAAAATAGTTCAAGACTTACTAGTAATTTAACCTGTTAACATATATGTTTAAAGACAGTGAATAATTTATTCATAACTTTAGATTTAATAGTTAGAATTTCAATTTTAAGGAATAATATTGCAAAATGTTATACTCTGTTAACCTACTAAATCCAAATGAACAACTATATCCAACAATTATTACTTGAAGTTTTTTACATCTTGAACACTTTCCATAATTTATCTGGTACTCCGTGTTGTCCTCTCTACATAAAACCAAATAAAACATTTTTGTCTCGAATCTAAGACAAGATTTCGATGGAAAATCTTTGTCTATACTTTTTTCTTCAGCCAACTCTTTTGGATTAGATAGATTAAATTTCTGAATTTGAATTAACTCCTGTAATATAATTTTCAATACTCACTAGAAAAATTTAATGACTCGACATTAATACTATACAACTTACAAAGTTTACCAACTTGATTAATATATTTTCTTACGGACATATTCATTAAGTTTCATTTATCTTTCAAACTTAACGCATCATCTATTATTATATCAAATAAATGTTATGAAAATACAAAATTATAAGATAATTATGTCTTATAGAAAAATACTTAATTTCATCCACAAAATTTGATATTAAAATATAAGATAATTATACTTTGTTTGAATGCATTTGACCTTTATTGTCAATAGAAAAGAAAGTAAATAAGATAAATGATTGGTTAAAAGATGAAGAGAAGTTTAAATTTGAAGATTGATGGCAATGAGAATGAAAGAGTAGTTAAGTTAGTATAGGTTTGAGAAAGCTTTTGGGTCCATTGGGAGGTGAATTATTTAGTGTGGGTTCCACAAGTGGGCATGAAATTAAAATTGATATGTTAATACTACGTTACTAAGATGTTAGTATAGTGGTATGGTACATGCAGATCCAAATTCATTCACCACGCCGACATCATTAAGCCCGTGATTCCTGCTGTTTACACCATCCAATCACTTTCTTTCAACCACTTCACCATAACTCAAATTTCTATCTTCAATATCAAAATTACCTCTTTAATTACCTTTGTAAATGTATTTGGACCTGGATTTAATCTCTATTTTACTGGAGAAAAGTTTAATTCTTAAATGACGTATATTTATCGATACATTTCACAGTTGAATTTAATTACGTATATTTTTTGTTGGCAATAAATCAGTAGATAAATTACATGTACAATTAATGAAGGGTATTTTTATCAGTAATTTATAACTATAATTATTCACAGTAAAATTTTGCCATTGATAAATTACAATTTGTATTACTAATGATATATCTAACCGCAAATCAGATAAAAAATTTATTGTCAAATCTCAGCGATTTTTTTTAATATATATGGAGAGATGAATGAGACGAGGTAGAGAAAAAAATAAGTTTTTGACAAAAGAATCTCTTGACAATTTTTTTATAAATAGAAGTAAAGTAGATTAATTTTTTATTTTTTAATAAAAATAATATCTTTTACTAATTTATCAAATTTTGTTAAAAAATATTTATAGTGTATTATTCTCTCTGAAATAAAAAATAAAAATAGGAGGAGGACGAAAGAAAAAGAAAAGAAAACAGAGACTGTTTGATAAGTTACCGGCGACTGTGGTGTTTTTTTTTTTGGATACTTTGAAAGCAATATTATTGATATAATCATTGACTGGGTTTCGTTACCGTTAAAATGTACAAGTTTGTTTTCTTGTAATAATTTTGCATTTGAGATGCTTTGACTGCACTCTTCTAAAATAAATTTTAGACAAAATTTTTTACGAGTTAATTTGTAAAAATTGTTTTATATAACTAAAAAATATTTTAAAGAAGGAGAATTTTTAATATTTGTTTTTCTTTAAGAGTTCATGAAAAAATGTCCAAATATATCTTTATACGACTTTATTCTATTTAATTCAATCCGACTAATCTGATTATGTTTAACCCAATTTAATCAGGATTTAAACATTGATTTAGGTACCTAATAAATCAAGACGAAGTTAACTACTGGCTGGTTTGGTTCACAATCAAATCGGTCCAACTAAATATAATAATGTCATTATAATTTTACTTAAATAAATATTTATGCGACGCAAGGATTAGATTGGGTTAATGTATTATATTTAAATTTTTGAATGATTGATATGTTTATATTTTTATACTTGTGTGATACATATTTTATTTTAAAAACTTTTTTTTGTTTTGTACACATTTAATTTATTTAATATTCTATTGACATGAATATGATTATTTACTTTTTGTTTTTTAGATATTAATATATTTTATTATTTATAGATTAGTAGTGTCCTTGTAAAGTCGATTGTGTAATACACATTCTTTAAACATAAAAAATGAATGTAGTTTAATAATAATAATAATATTATTATTATGTAATTTAAATGTTTATTTTCATGATTTGTATATAAATAGTTTTTATATTTCATTCCAAATTATGTGTATATTATTTATTCATGAAATAAAAATAACAATATAATTTGATGTAACTATTTTTTTCTCCACGTTAATCAGGAGATTTGTGGTGTTCATATTATGTGCCTCGTGAAAATATTTAAAACATAAGAAATATAACTTGCATTATATAAAGAAATCTCTCGTCAAACACTTAAAATGTTGAAATTATTCATATAAATATCTGGATAGTTTTTACATTATGTTTTATATAAATATTTCTCTCAAAAACCCCTTCCTTTTGAATTAGTTATTACTTGTTTACCTTTTGGCAATACTTATATTAATTCTATATTCATATATAATTTTGTGACTAAAACATTCATCATGTGTCACGATAACCAAACGATCAACATTAATATTTGGATATCATTTTGTTTTAAATATATAGGTTTTTGCTTTGAAGATTAAATAAGAATTACTTTTAAAGATTCTATTATATTGACATTAATACGACATGATTTTTACTTTTGATTTTTTTTTAATAAAAAGAGATGATTAATCGATATTAGTTGTAATTTTACTCTTACATCGTTTACTATTTCTTATAATAAAAATAACAAATCTAGCAGCTGAATTGAAATTTTTTTATAAATTGAATCAACTTTATACATTTTCATTTATAACTACATACAAGGAGATAACCTTTTTCCATGTTTTTATATTTTATTTTAATTACTTAATTGCTTTTATATAACTTTTCTTTCTGTTGGATTTCTATAACCAACCTCACAGTAAACCACCGACAATTTTTCAATTATTTGCCTTCCAATGGTTTAATAAATATGCATTCAAATGGTAAAATATTTTTTTAAATTGTCATAAAAATACTTAAAGAAATTAAGTATTTTCACAATATTGACCTTACAAGAAATTCTTTATGTGTAATATTTTTTAGCTAAAAGCCAACGTAACTTTATTTTATTATAAAAAATTAATTAATTATTACTTTATTATGTTATATATATATATATATATATTTGCAAATCTCAAGTATAAAATTTGTTATAGTAAAATTTATTGTAAGGTATTATGCACTACTGGATTATTATTGGACAATCTAATTTCACAATGAAGATATATATTTTTTTCACAAATCTCATCTTATAAAATAATTTTAATTTTGTAAAATTGGATAAAACTTAAAGTTAGTCCACTCAATTATTCAGAATATAAGTAAGGACCGATAATTATCTAAGTTAAACGAATTTCGATATAAGTTAAAAAAAACTACTAATAAAACTAACAACTATTGCCGATAGAAAATAAAATGTAATATTGAAGAATTAACTTAAAATTACTTAAAATGCTACCCTTAATTTACTTATACAATTTATAATAAAAAAAAATCCATCTAATTATTTAAGCGGTGGATGCACTTATTAGCAGGACTTTTTAGTTTTATGTTTGGAAAACAATTGAAAGTCATAATGATCACCTGAAAAACCAATCAAAGTCTAGGCCCTTTCGATAATTGTTGAGTATTTTTGAATAAGAGGCTCTTGGTTAAATTTAATCAAAGTGTAATATTATTAAAAAATTCTAACGAACAATAAGAAAAGCACTGAAAACAATTCATTAAAAAACATGGGATGGGATTCATATTTCGCCTGAAGACACATCTAAATATTTTCTCCCTCTTTTATTTAAGATTAAATATATTTTTATTCTTTAATTTTTAGTAAATTTTGAAATTAGTTTATTTTGAAACTTTGGACCAATTTAATCATTTATCTTTTCAAATACGTAGATTTAGTTCTTTTGATCAAATTTTGTTAAATTTATTTGACATTTCAAACGTGTTTCATAATAGTATTTGACTTAATATTAAAACAAAAATATCTCAAATAATATAAACAACTCAAATACAATTTTGAAATACGTACGAAACATCAAATAAATATAATAAATTTTGATTAAAAAGAATAAATCCACGTATTTAAAAAATGAAGAACTAAATTGGTTCAAAGTTTCGAGATAAACTGATTCTAAGATTTAACAAAAATTAAAGAATCATAAACATATTTAATTCTCAATTTTACTTAATCTTGAAAACAGTGTTTTAAAAAAGCTAAAGTAAAAAAAAAAAAAAGTGTAGAGATATTTGTATCTAGGTGTAGCACCACGTTTTCACGAGTCTAAAAATACTTAAAAAGAAAAAATAGATTAAACATATTTTGAATTGGATGTATTTGAAAAAGAGGAGCATGTTCTCTGCCTAACAAGTTAAGAGAAGAAGATATCACTTTCAACTTTTTTTTGAGCAAGGCGTTTGGAAAAGAAGCGAAAGAAAAGAAGAAAGAAGAAAGAAGAAAGAAGAGAAGAGGGAGTGAAAGAGAAGCAGAAAGGAAAAGACAAAGTATTGATTAATCCCTGCATGCCTGGAAGAAGGTCTCTCCCAAAAGCAACAGTGGTTAGTACTTGGTAGGGTGGGTTAGCCTAAAGTATAATGGAACAGAAGAAAGGTAGCACATAGATTTTTTTTTCTTTAAATAAATTAAAAGTAGAATGATGAGTTAATGAAATATAATTAAAGCATAAACAAGATTAAAATCGTAAAGCTTACTGTTTTCCAAAGTGTAAAGCCAATTTGCTGCTTCCTACTTTCCGCTGTTTTCGCTTAAAGTCAGAAGAGAAGCTTATAAAAGCACCCTATTGGCTTCACGCTCTCATTAGCTCCATTTTCCATTCCTTTCCTCATTTTATTACGCCATAAAATGCAAAACCTTTTCTAGTTTTTTTCTCTTTTCTTTTCTTTTCTTATACCAACCAAAACTGCACACAACACCAACATAACACACCGCAAGTACTCTATTTTTTTTTTGGCTTAAAACACACACCCACACCACACACACAACAAAGAAAGAGAGAGAAAGATTAGAAAGATCAGAATCCATGTCTGACTCGCATCTAACTTTCTACTCTCCTTCGTCCATTCTTCCTCTTCTCCCAATCTTCTTCTTCGTCTTCTTCATTCTTATCAAAAGAAAACAAACCAAACCCAGGCTCAATCTCCCCCCCGGTAACATGGGTTGGCCATTCCTCGGTGAAACCATTGGGTATTTGAAGCCTTATTCTGCTACCACAATAGGGGAATTCATGGAGCAGCACATAGCAAGGTAAATAAATTACTTAACCACCACCAATCGCTCCAAAACTAAAAAAGCTTGAATATTTTTGCATAATGAACATGATGGCAATGTTTGTTTTCAGGTACGGTACAATTTACAAGTCGAAGCTATTTGGGGAGCCAGCAATAGTGTCAGCAGACGCAGGACTCAACAGGTTCATTCTACAGAACGAGGGGAAACTGTTCGAGTGCAGCTACCCCAGAAGCATTGGTGGAATACTCGGGAAATGGTCCATGTTGGTCTTAGTTGGCGACATGCACAGAGACATGCGGGTTATATCACTCAACTTTCTGAGCCACGCCAGGCTCAGAACCCACCTCTTGAAAGAGGTGGAGAAACACACCCTCTTGGTTCTAAACTCTTGGAACCAAAATTGCACATTCTCGGCCCAGGATGAAGCCAAGAAGGTACTTTTTGTTTCACCTTCAATCTCATGTTTTTTCATGTCTGTGTCACTCTCAATTGGCTTTTTTGCAAATCACAGTTCACCTTCAATCTCATGGCCAAGCATATCATGAGCATGGATCCTGGGGAAATCGAGACAGAGCAACTCAAGAAAGAGTATGTCACTTTCATGAAAGGGGTGGTATCCGCGCCATTGAATCTACCTGGAACTGCATACCGAAAGGCGTTAAAGGTAACAATAACAATAATAAATATAATAAAGAATTGTTTCATTTTTTGGTGATTTTTTTAATCCTGTGATGTCTGTCCATGTTTCTCAGTCTAGGTCCACCATACTGAAGTTCATAGAGGGGAAAATGGAAGAGAGAGTGAAGAGAATCCAAGAGGGAAACGAGGGTTTGGAGGAAGACGATCTTCTGAACTGGGTTTTGAAGCACTCGAATCTCTCGACCGAACAGATTCTGGACTTGATTCTTAGCTTGCTCTTCGCCGGCCACGAAACTTCGTCGGTAGCCATAGCTCTAGCCATTTACTTTTTGCCCGGTTGTCCTCAAGCTATGCAACAGTTAAGGGTAAGCAAGTACAACCATGACGCCACGTCCAACAGTATCTATCGACACTTTTCTCACCCTGTCCACCTTCTCACACATACTTTACTTTCGATAATTACCTTCTTTTTTTTTTTTTCACTTTTTTGCAAAATAAACAGGAAGAA
>Ga0209589_1000894_pt1 | contig 45665 bp, 18 predicted proteins | sample CowpeawhiteBW_FD_187525 | JGI IMG/M metagenome (GOLD analysis project Ga0209589, IMG submission 187525) | Root nodule microbial communities of legume samples collected from California USA - Cow pea white BW (SPAdes) (version 2) | ecosystem: Host-associated > Plants > Roots > Nodule | place: USA...
AGTGAAAAGGACCAAATTGACAACAATTTGACGAAAATGATGACCTAATTGAACATAAAACGAAAATAGGGACCAAATTGAATAAAATCAACAAAAATAGGGACCAAATGTATATTTAAGCCATTTAATTATAAATTACAAAAATCAACCATTATTGCTTTGTAATCAAATATAGGCCAAACTAGATATGTAAATAAGTGGGGCAGGATGTATATCTTATATACCACAAATTTGATTACAAGTTTCTAAAATTAACCTTTATTTCTTACACTAGGTGGTTGCCATGAAGAAATAAATAGGAAAAATCAGATAGGCAAATACATACTCAGCTGTAAAAATACATCTATAATTTGTCATATTATAAAATACTCTTTTTATTTTAAATTACAATAAATTTTAGGTTTAACAAATTTAAATATTTTTAAATTTTTCTATGTTTTTTCTTTATTCAAATTTTTAAATTTTATTATTTAACATTTATTTTTATGTTAATTAAGTGACATAATTATTATCTTACTCTATTGTTTTATTTTATCGTCTTTACATGAAGATGTTTTTTCAAAGTAATAAAAATCATTTATGATTATATAATTTGAAATTTTTTTATATTAATGACAAACATTTATATTTTTCAACAACACGTGAAAAAAATAGAAAAATTTATTTAATATGACTTTTTTGAAAATTTTAAACTTGAAACTTAATTAAATTAAAAATTTAATTGTTATTACTAATGGTATTTTTAAAAATAATTTAATTTTAATTACATTATCATTACAATAAATATATTTTATTTTATAACAAATATTATTTCAAATAAATATTGAAAAAACAGTAATTTTTAATCACTTAAGTTCTTTTCTTGGCATTAAATATTTGTACACACACGAGAAAGGAGTACATTGACTTGACCACTCTTCCAATTATGGTTTCATTTGATTTCTGCCACTCATTCTCTTTAATTAATCACCCTTTCCGAAACGCTTCTTATTTGATTGGTTTGGTAGTGCCGCTCCCAGTCCAATACTTCTCACAAACCATACCATAAACCGGCCACATTCAATGTACCTCCTTCACAGAAGGTGTGTTTGGACTATTGTTGGACCACATATCATAAGTGATTGTATCTAGAGCAGTAATATTTTTCATAAAATACCTTATATTTAAAGTCTTGTTAAATAATTAATATATTTTAAATTTTAGAAAAGTACTTAACTGTAATATTAAATTAATTTTGACAAAATTATCATACATAAAATTTCATTTTATTTAAAAGACAATACAATTTTAATTAATAATTTTTTAATACACATATAAAATGTAAAAAATAATTAAATAATAAAATAAATATATTTTAATATTATTAAAAATTAAAATATAATTAAACATAAAAATAAAAAATAAAGTTGAAGAAGTGACAAAAAAAATATCTTTATAATTCTTGAAGAGTCTTTTAATAAAAGTTTGAGAGATACAATCTTTAATTTTTGAAAAGAAAAATTTAGAAATTTTCTTAAATTCTTCTGTGACAAAAATATTACATTTTCAAATGGAATTTTTTCCCTTTCTTTATAATATTTTTTTGTTAGTTTTTCAAATTAATTTTCTTTTTTAAAATTTTATTTTATTTTAATTTTTAACAATATTATAATACAATTATTTTATTATTTAATTATATTTTAACTGTTTATAAATATGTATTAAATAAATTATTAATTAGAAATGTATTTATTTTTTGGTATTTTAAAATAAAATTATATTTATAATAATTAAGTTAAGATTTATTTAATATTATAACTAAGTATGTATTCTTATAAAATTCAAAACATATTAATTATTTGTTGATGACTCGAGTTCTTTTAACTTTAATTAATATCTGACTTTAGGTTAAACAATTACTATATTTTCACAAGAATGACATCTTAGAAATAATATTAAGAAATTAATAAAATTTAATATAAATTAATATCTTATCCTTGTACTTGGGAGTGGAATAGTAGACATAACATAGCAACAGGGCTTGGTTTGGTTGGTTCATTGACTTGCGAAGAGCGAGAGTGAAAATGGTGCGGACTACAACACTGCTACTGGTTGCTTTTCAGGTTTTGGTTACTCTGTCGAGTGCCGGTGCCGATTACATACCGCCGTCAAGATTTGACGGCTTCGTCTACGGACAAGGGTCGTTGAATTTATTGGATACGGTTTTGATCGAAGCGTTTTATGATCCAGTGTGCCCAGACAGCAGGGATTCATGGCCCGGCCTCAAACAAGCTCTTCATCACTACGGTTCTCGGGTTTCACTTCTTCTTCACCTATTGCCTCTGCCGTAAGTCACACCCAATACTTTCTTTCGCGTGCTCTTTTTATTTTTAATATTTTCCTCCTTTGAGGAATTGACTTTTCTGCAATTGCTTACTCACTTGGAAACTGTGGTGGCTACTCGTCTTTAGATTTTACTATGAAATTGGGTTCAATTTCAGCAAAGATAAAAAAAGAACGTGATAGGTTGCTTTTTTCAACATTGTTTGTGCGGTGACCTAAACTATCTTTTCTTCTGCGTGGAATATTGATTTGGAAATTTGGTTTTTTATATTCTCCAAATCACAGATATCACGACAATGCTTTTGTTGCATCTCGTGCTTTGCACATAGCGAGTAATTTGAACGCGTCCTCGACTTTCCCCTTGCTGGAGTGGTTCTTCAAGCATCAGGTTCGTATTCAAGTTTCAAAATCAATTTGTGTCTGATGCATGCATTTGTTGAAGATGTTATCCTAGCTTTGGCCATTGTGAATTGGAATTCCAGTTTTCGTTGTGCTTTCGATTTGCTAGTTCCTTTCACGGTTTAGTGAACTTTGGGACTTTATTCTTTCCGGTCCTTGTAATTTTTTATTTTCCACACAGGTAGTTTTCTTCTGAGACAATCCTGTTCGAGAAACTTTAGAATAACATATCTGTTTTACATTCAAATGTAGTTGGGTCATATACTGCACTATTAGTGGCATTCATATTCGTTTTATGTATTAGGAATGAACTGTTCCGAGACAGTGGAAAATTTATACTCGTGTTTTTGTTTTATCCATTCAGTAGGATTGACAATTAATTTCTTTGTATTGAATTTCCCTTTTCTTTCTGTATGTTCTGTTCTAATTTCCCTTCTCTTTCTGCTTGTTCTGTTTTAATTTTCAAATATAGCCTTACGTATTGATCATATGATGATTGAGTGTTACATCTGATTCATGGAGAGATTGTAGTGGATTCGCACAATGAAAGTTAATTGTTGAGTTAGTAAATGTGACAATAATGTCATAATTGTTTAAGAAACAGTAATATGACTATTTGTAAAATCATAGTTATCTGGCTTAAAATTGTTTACATTGATGCCTCTGTGCTTTGTATTTTACGTGCTATTCTTGAGATATTAAGTGCATTTTGCATCTCGGATAATATTTCTATAAAGTTATTCAATTTTTTATTCACCAAAACTGATGCATACGCTTTAACAGGAGAGATTCTATGGGCCTAACACACGGAACTTGTCTAGGGCTTCTATTGTGGAGGAGATAGTGAAGTCTGCAACACTAGTACTTGGGAGCTCTTATTATAATGCTATAAAGAATGGCTTCAATGACACAAATACTGATTATCAGACCAGAGTTTCTTTTAAGGTACGACAAACTCTTTTATCTTTTAGGTTTCTTTCAGATTAGTTGTACTTATTAGAAGATATTTGGATTTGAAATTTTGAGTTTAAAACTAATATTGTCATCTTTTGACTCTTTAAGACTTGGAAAAACACATAAATATAGCGCACCTTTCAATCAAATTCATTTGATGTTAGTTTTACTCACCTTCCACTTACTTGTAGATATTTGCGTTTCAGATTAGAAATTCAAAACTGATATTCATATCTTAATTCTTTTGTTAATACCTGAAAAAACACGTGAATATAGATCCCATTCAATCAAATACGTATCTCATGTTTATGTTTCTTTGAAAATGCAGTATGCTACTTCGAGAGGGGTGTATGGAACACCTTTTTTCTATGTCAATGGATTCTTGTTGCCTGATACTGGAGATGCCATTGACTACAAGGCTTGGAGGAAGGTCATTGACCCATTGGTTGGTACCAAGAAGAGTATCCAGAATACAGATTCTCTTCATTTCTTCTTGTAAAAATTATATGTACATAAAGTTCAGTTGCGTGAGCACTGTATAAGTGAAGGAATCCAAAGAATGTGTATGTTAACTTATTATTACAGGTGCTAGTACCAAGAATGCAATAATGAAATAAAATGTTACAAAACATTCCTCAGTCCTGATGTATATTAAAAGATTATGTGTTAATGTATTAATCCTTATCATGTCCTAATGTATTAAAAGATATAGAATTAAAGGGGATATATTAAAACGTAATAAAACAATAAATTTTAATTTTAACGCAGTAAGGAATGTAAATAAATGAATAAATCGTGTATTAAATTATCTTCCTTTTTATGCTACCGATAATAATGACAAATGTGAAGGTGGAATCTTTTTTTTTTAGGAATTTTATTGAGTAGTTTACGAAGAAACTAAGTTCATCCATCTTTTAAAACAGGAAATGTTTCTTTTATGAATTATTATGAAACAAGCAATTTTTTTTATATGAAATCTTTAAAAATATTTTTTTTTAAAAAAATAAACGAATAAATCTATAATTTTTAGAAAAGCAACAGTTAAATATTTAACTTTTTTTGTTGTGTACTTAAATAGAAATAATTTTGTTCATATATGAAAATGTAAATACAATTTACCGCAAAATTGTAAACAAACAATTTGCAACACAGTATTTACATGGCAATATCGTTATATACCTGGGCGAAATCATAGAGGTGTTGTTGTCATGTGATTTGATAGCTTAGTTCCATCTGTAATAATGAATATTATTAACCTATTTATGCTGTTTTGGACGATTAATTCATAAAAAATAATAGAATTTGTTAGAAGAAAACAAATTATCCATTGAGAGAGAATATTGGGCTTATTACCTTGTTTTTGGAGGATCCAAAGCTTGGCAGGTATGTGTCTTTGATCGGCCCATTCACCAAGGCCCATTTTATGTCAACGAGTTTGAGTAACAGGTGAAGTGAGGTGACTGTAAGGGACATTTCCCAACTGTGCCACCAAATTGCTTCTTCTTGGGTCTTCTTCACCTTCCCTTTTCACTAGGGTTTGCATCAGATTCCCCCAATTTTTTCTTGTGTGTGCTTTCACTAGATTTTGTTCAATATGACTCAAGATCTAGAGATGAAGGATCGCTCAACGCCTTCCAACTCCGTTTCTTCACCTGCTCCGTCTACTCTGCAGCGTAAGCAATTTTTCTCTAACAACTTCCTCTGTTTCGATTTCGCAGTTCTATAAAGCCATTTCGGTTTTTTCATTTTTCTGCTTTGTGGTTTGGCTCGCAGATTTGAGGGAGATAGCTTCGCTTATCGAGACCGGTTCGTACTCGAAGGAAGTCCGTAGAATTGCTCGTGCGGTTCGCCTTACAATTGCGTTGAGGCGTAAATTAACATCGTCGATTATCTCGTCTTTTCTTGATCATGTCCTCACTCCTGGTTCTGAAGCTCATGCCAAATTGTCTGCGTATCTTCCGAAGGTGAACTTCATGATAGATTTAGTGGTTGTTCCTGTTAAAAAGGACTTGCATGTTTGTTCTTGTTAACCTAATTTGAATTATGAAGTGGGTGGGTTGTGAGTAGTCTTTTTTGGTCCATTTAATTCAAAATCTAAATTATGATGCCGACGAAGTTGATGATCCCTCTATGAAGGCATATGTTGATTTAATTTTTGCGTAATTTAATTTCTGTTTAACTGGATAGTGGATGTGGGTCAATGATGTATTTCAATGATTTTTGGAGTCATAATGTCGGCAATGATTGTGTAGGAGGATGATCACGAGATGGAAGTGGATGCCGCAACATCTGCAATTCAAACCCCAGCTAAACACTTGTTGCCCGAGCTAGAAATCTATTGTTACCTGCTTGTACTACTTTTTCTGATTGATAAAAAAAAATACAATGAGGTCAGTCCCCCCCTCTTTCAACTTTGCGAATTGACAAGTGAAACTGATTATATATTGTTGTTTCTTCTTCCTCTTTAGGCCAAAGCTTGTTCCTCAGCTAGCATTGTTTGGCTGAAGAACACTAACAGGAGAACTGTTGATGTTATTGCATCCAGACTGTATTTTTACTATTCATATAGCTATGAGCTTACGGGAGATCTTGCTGAAATCCGTGGGTGAGTTAGGTGCTATTTTATGTAATTCTCTAGAGAGGTTGAAGACTGAATTATACTTTTAAGTAATTTTAAATTTTGAAATTTGTTTACAGCAACCTCCTTGCATTGCACCGAATTGCCACCCTGCGCCATGACGAGTTGGGCCAGGTTTGTTTTCACTTTAGCTGTTTTACGTAAGGGCTTATGATCCTTACTAGAGTTCAGTAGTTGTTGTGACAATAAACTCAACCAAGCACATATTTGATAGTTATTATAGATTCTCAATTAATATGCAAAGTGTTTTATTTTAAACTTATCTGTTTACTGTTGATTCATTGCAGGAAACACTTCTTAATTTGTTACTCCGTAACTACCTTCACTACAATCTATATGATCAGGCAGAAAAGTTGAGGTCTAAGGCTCCTCGATTTGAAGCGCACTCAAACCAACAGGTAGGGTGGTTCTGTTATCCTGAGCATCTAAGTTTTGATTATTTTTTTTATTTCTTTTTAAATTTGAGTAGACAAACCTATCTATTATACAGTGCTCATCAATGTTGTGATTGTTGTTGTTATTGTTGTTTATGTAGTCTAATTTATTGTTGTCAATTTTTTTTTATCCTTTATTATTCCTTTTCCTTCACTTATCCACATTTGTGGTACACCCTTTCAGTTCTGTCGTTACCTCTTCTACCTTGGGAAAATTCGGACTATTCAATTGGAGTATACAGATGCAAAAGAGTCTCTCCTGCAGGCTGCCCGGAAAGCTCCAGTTGCTGCACGGGGGTTTCGAATTCAATGTAACAAGTGGGCTGTGATAGTTAGGTTACTGTTGGGAGAAATACCAGAGCGCACTGTTTTTATGCAGAAAGGAATGGAAAAAGCTTTAAGGCCTTACTTTGAGCTTACAAATGTAAGTCTAGATTATTATCCTAAGTTTATCATGATAATATCACTGTAGGCTGGTTCTGATATCATTATGATTTGTTGATTCGTTTTCCCTCTCTTTTTTTTTAATCATGACAAGTAAATTCTGTTAGTTGAATTATAAATTCACTCCACAAGAACTGGTTCAGTTTTACATATTCTGAACTCTATTGGTATCTCAAAACTTTATTATTTTCATATCACAATAATATTACTATATGTGTGTGTGTGTGTATATATATATATATATATATATATATATATATATATATATATTTATATTTATCTTTTCTGATATTGTGAGCTTATGTTGTAAAAATTTCAGGCTGTACGGATTGGAGACTTGGAACTGTTTAGGAATATTGCAGACAAGTTTGCCACTACTTTTAATGCAGATAGAACCCATAATTTGATTGTTCGATTGCGGCATAATGTTATCAGGACTGGTCTACGTAACATCAGCATCTCCTATTCCCGCATCTCCCTAGCTGATGTTGCTAAAAAACTGAGGTTGAACTCTCCGAATCCTATTGCTGATGCTGAGAGCATTGTATCAAAGGCTATTCGTGATGGTGCAATTGATGCTACATTGGATCATGCCAACGGGTGGATGGTGTCCAAGGAAACCGGAGATATTTACTCCACAAATGAGCCTCAGTTGGCCTTTAATTCTCGAATTGCATTCTGTCTTAACATGCACAATGAGGCAGTACGAGCACTTCGTTTTCCACCAAACACACACAAAGAGAAGGAGAGTGCTGAAAAGAGAAGAGAGAGACAACAACAGGAGCAGGAGCTGGCCAAGCATATTGCAGAGGAAGATGACGACGATTTCTGAGAAATATCTTTTTTCACCCTACCAAATGCTATCAGGGCACCTTCATGTCCAACCCTTGCTGATGTTTTTCTTTTGGAGAACCTCCATTATCCTTTCCTTCTCTAGAGGTGATTTTTTTTAATTTTCATTGTGGAAGATATCTGAAAGTCAGTTTAACACATTAAAATATGTTCTGTTTGTATTCACATCCATTAGGACTGCTTTGTTTTGTTCCTTATCCGGAGAATTATGTTTTAGGACCTGAAGAAAAAATCAATTGTTAGTTATCATATCAATTCTGTTAAGAAGTTCGGAAAACTGTTGCTCTGAAGGATGTATTAATCATATCTTTACAACCTAGTTTTCTATCATTAGCATTTTATTTTCTAGGGTCCTTGAGATGAAATCCCTCCAGTTGCGAGTAGATGGGTATTGGATTTGAACGCATTAGAGCTTTTGTTAAAACATGAGGAATTGCAAGAAAGGGAAGGAGGGGTGGCGTATAACTTTTTTCTTTGGTTGGGTATAATTTTTTCCTTTGGGTGTTACAAAGGAGATCTAAAACCTGGTGTGGAAGAGTCCGAGGGGTAGTAGACTAAGGTGTTGCGCATTAGGTAAACATTCCTTTAAAGAGCTAAGTCAAAGGTTCCCTAATCATGTGCAAATTTTAAGCCACTGCAGATTGGATTGGATGAAATTGTGAAAGGAACGCTCCATTTAATCCATGTCTTAGTCACTTCACCTTAAGTAGAAGGCCATATGTGTTTTTGCCACTTTCGCTGATCAACTTGTTTATCTATACGAACATCGTGGTTTATATTATATCATATGTGATGCTACAGTGCATAACAAAATCAAATGATTCATGTTGATCATGTGATTGAAACCTGCTGTAAAAATTGGATTGGGTCCTTTTCTCTTTTTAAATCAGTTTATTTTATTTTATTTTCTCTATCCTGTTCTGAACTTTCAGTTCGGGTAAGGACCTCCTGTTCCTTTCTCAGACATGCAAATCTTCACTACTTATCCAAAGCTATTTTCTTCTTCCTTTTCAATCTTTTAATCTTTTGTACATAACCGCAGTACAAAGTAAGATAAAAAAAAAATTGAGTAAGATTAAAAAGAATCTGGTTGTGGGGCAGAGTGGCCTTTTATTTATTTTTTACTATTTACATTTGAATTTACATCACATTTATTTTCAAGAGTAAAATGATAATTCTATAATTTTATTCTTTAAAATATACTTTTTTTTTAATTTATTATATTTTTTGCATTATACGTAACTTTCATAAATTTTTATCTCAAATATATCTTTGTGGGGCTATATTTTTTTATTTACTAGAATGTATCTTTCTGTATATTTTTTTCATAAGCCAATTCGCTTGAGTAGCCACTTTAACATACGATAGTAAATAAAGGAGACGAAGAATAGAAAAAAAATACTCGTTTAAAGAAAAAAGTGATTTAAAATAATATGGAATGTTGTTATTTTTTCATTATTTGAATGTTAAATAAATAAAGGAGAAAAGAATAGGAAAAATACTCGTTTAAAGAAAAAAGTGATTTAAAATAATACAACGGATTTTTCTCCACTTTTAAGATACACAGTTGTTATCTTCTAATTTTTATTTGTCAATATTTTTTTATATCAAACAAACAAAAGTTAAATGAAAATATGTTTTAAATAATTTTTTTTGTTATCCCTTTAATTGTAATGTTTTAATAAATTTTCAATATTTTTTATATCAAACAAATAAAAAAAGTTAAATTGAAATATATTTTAAATATTTTTTTTAGTTGTAATATTTTAATGATGAATTCTTTAAAATATATGAACTCAAACTAATTAAATATTTCAGATTATGGTAAAATATTTACCAACAAGGACTAATTAAAATATTTCAGATTTGTAATGATATTAGACCTCATTATCATTGAGGTTGAAGACATCCTATCAAAAATTCCAATCCATCAAATTTTAAAATATTCATAAATATTAACAATTTTAGTTAAGTTTTTATTAAGGAATTATTTTATTTAATAGTTGAAGTTCTTAACTTAGTTTCGGTTATTTGAATTTGTTATTAATTGGAGTAGTGCATCTTCATTATTTTTTATGTCTCTGTCTCTACATGTAAAATAATGAAATGTTTACTTAATTTCAATTTTTTCATAAACTTGAGTAATTAAAATATTTTTTTCTACAAAATATTTTTAAAAAATTATATCTTTTAATTTAATCTATGTCATTAAATAGGATAATGTAAAAGTTTAATTTTTCAGTGGGCATCAGGGTCCAACAATAGAAATGAGTTTGATTTGAGAATAAAACATAAAAAATGTTTATCTCTATGTTGTATTGTATAAGATGTAAATGTATTATACAGGACCTCCTAGATATCCTTTTTATCAATTATGTTACGATTAGATTAGAAATTTAATATATATTAATTGCATTTTTTATTGTTATATATATATATATATATATATATATATATATATATATATATCATAATTTTAATTCTATTAATTAAGATATCATATATTATAATGATATATTAAATTTTATTTTTTTCTTATACTATGGAATACAAAATTCTATATATTGAACAAGAACAAGTTTCCAATAAATTAATATGAAAATTATATTTTAAATGTTTTTCATCAAACATTTATTATACATAATTTTTTCTTTGCATAATTTATACATATCTAACCGTTATTGTGTCAAGTATTTTTTATTTTATTTTTAAAAAACATGTGATAAACAATGAAGCAAACTAACATGCACATTGTTATAATTAATAATAAAATTAAATAAAAATTAAATTGAAAAATATATAAATTTTAAATACTTAATGTAATAATTTTTTAATAAAATTTTAATTTAAAATATCCAAAATTATGAAATATTTAAAACTTATTTAACTCAATTTTAAAATAAATAATAACTATTACATAAATTTTACATAACTCATCGTGATACTTTAATATTATAACAATAAATCTAATGATTTACATTAATTGGTCCACTTTAGTATGAAATGTTTACATGTGCACCCAAGAAAAAATGAAGTTGGAGGGCGTGTTTCCATCATTTGCATGGTCTTTTACAAAATCACATCTATAAGAAGATTATTATCACATTTAGAACATAATATAATAGAGTTAATTTAATGCAACCTATCATAATTTTAAGGTAATACTCTGTCCTTGTTTTATTTTAAGATTCCGACAAACAAATTTAAAAAATATAATTAATATTTTAAATTTTATAACAATTATTATGTACATTTTTTTCCCATTGTACAAATATTTATGGATATAATAGAAAATACTAATATTCCATTGACATAGTAAAATGACAATTAAAATAAAAATAATATTTATTAATTCATATATGAAAAAGTGTGTGAAAAAGATATATAGGAGTAACATTATTCTAAAATTAGTCATGGAATTGAAAGAGTTTGGTTAATAAGAATTTGTCAATTGGCCCACCATGAACTTCATGAACTTCAACGTGGCTGGCTTTGCTTGACTGTGCCACCGACCTATAAATATATATATCAAAACTAAAACTAAATCAGACCAAGTAATGATCAGCCATAGGTTTTCAATAATTCACTAAGAAAAATAATATTGGTCCGAGTTTTCTTACTTTTACATGTCGAAGTTTTATTATTATTTATTACAAACTATTTTTAAATTAATTATTTCAATTTTATTAGTTAATATACATAATTTATACTCACACGTTGTATCTGATAAAACTACAAGTTTTTAAATTGTATCTGATACTCAATTTTAAATTAGCTGGAAATTACAAGTTATAAATTAGAGACTGAAATATTTAAAACTTAAAACTGTGTGCTGGTATTAACCAATAGTTTTTCCAGTATTTGTAGGTGGTAAATGTCAATGCATATAAATCTCAAGAAATACTTTACAGGACTAAAATATTAGTTTATTTGGACTAAAATGTGCTTATCATTTTTTTTTTACTTTCACAGCTAGAATGAATAAAATAAAGGTGAATAAATTTTATAGTTCCAATATATATATATATATATATATATATATATATATATATATTATTTGAAGATAAATATTAAGTGACATAAAACAATATATTGAGTTATATATATATTCTACAATAATTTTAAATCTATATTATAAAATGTTTTATGATTTTGTTTAATCATGCTAAAATATAACAATATAAAATGAAAAAAAAAAGTTTCTGAAAAATAATGGAAAAAAATGAATTTATGAGAATGAAAATTTAGAAAACAGTTAAAAGCAGGTTATTGGAATAACTCATTAGATATTATTTTCATCAAGCTACTTTATAGATTATCAGATTAACTTGTAAATTTAATTATCACTCAACACACTTACTGATCATATATAAAACAAAACATTCCATTTCACAAATGAGATTACATCCTTTTTAAATCTTGACACTCTATAAAGTTTCTCCTCCCACCCTATATATAACTTATTTTATTGCTTTTATATTTAAAAGTTTAATAATTTAATTTAATATATTAATACCTTTTATAGTTATTATATGAATGCCAAAACAAAATAGGGGTGCCAACAAAACATTTTTTTTACATGTCACGTTGGGTATTATCTGATCGAATATCGTCGGTGATTTGGCCTCTATTGTTGCCCTACATCACAGCCGTGACAATCTGAAGTAGTCAAAATAGAAGATGAGATTATAGTAACATAAATTATGACATTGTGAAGCATTTGCATGTGATCATCAGAGACATTTGCTCCATCGCATAAAAATGCTATCTGTCATTTTATCCACAAACAGCTACAAATCAACAAGTCAAATGAAACCAGGAACTAAAATTGGAAAAAAGTTTGTGAAGTGAAATAAAAAACACGACCAGATGGGGATGGGTGATTAAATGTTGGTGTTTTTAGATGCCTCCACAAGAAAAAGCATGTGAGCAAAGAGGGAATTGTCAGATAAGAGAACGTGGGAATAATTGAATGCATCTAGAATTGTACCTGTTCACACACATAAATTTAATAATGTAATATATGATAATTCACATGTGCCATCGTTGCCAAAGCCACTCTGGTCCCTTATTTAAAGACCACTGATTTGGTGATGAGAAATGACAATAATAAATGTTACTAAAACAAATACAAATTCTCTCACTCACTACACACTTCTCTTTCAATTCAATATCCAACATTCAGTGCGTGAGGCAAGATACTAATGGCCACCATGATGTTTGTTTTGGTCAGCTTCCTCATATTATGTTGTTTCTCAGTTAACAGTTTTGCCTTCTCACCTTCTGGATGGACCAATGCACATGCCACCTTTTATGGAGGTAGTGATGCCTCTGGGACAATGGGTGAGTCAATGTACCTCCTAACATTATCCATGTAGTTTGCTTTTTATATGTTCTATTTCCTTGTTTATAATTTTTTAAGACTCAGAGATTTTATACAAATTAGAGATAAAAACGAGTTTATTGTATGTAAATTAGTTCAAATTTTATGCCATATTTGATTCTGTAAAATTGAGTTAGGTTAAAAATTCACTTATTATACTGATATAAGAATTGTGAGTTAGAGTTTCTTTTAATGAGATTTGGTATTTTTTAGATCTATACTTCTATCTATTGTGAACTATCTATTAATGTTTAATTTCATTTTAAAAATATATATTTTTGGTGTAAAAATATAAATTAATAATATATAAGTGAATGGAAAACTTATTGTATAAATTGATCTGCAAGGTTGTATCATCATGATGATCGAGTGTTTACACCAATTATATTTGATAGAAACTCTGTTTTGACATGTTACTATATTAAGAATTTAAGTGAGTCTAAGTTTCACATTAATTAGAAATAAAAAAATTAATTATTATATAAAGATAAAAATCCATAAATTTATTACCTTTTAAGATTTTGGATTGGGAAAACATTGACACTCCTTAAAAACCTAACATACTAGACATTCCGAAAGAATCTATTTTCTTTTTTCTTTTAGTGAAAGTTTGCATGCGTGAGATGCAGGAGGAGCTTGTGGGTATGGGAATCTGTATTCAACAGGGTATGGAACTGATACAGCAGCACTAAGTACTGCGTTATTTAACGATGGCGCTTCGTGTGGGGAGTGCTACAAAATCATGTGCGATTATGAAGCAGACCCCAAATGGTGCTTGAAAGGAACATCTGTAACCATAACTGCCACAAACTTCTGCCCTCCCAATTTCGCTCTGCCAAGCAACAACGGTGGCTGGTGCAACCCTCCTCTCAAACATTTTGATATGGCTCAACCCGCATGGCAAAAGATCGGTATCTACAGAGGAGGGATCGTACCCGTTTTGTTCCAAAGGTTTCAACTTAACTCGTTATTAAGTGATCGTTTCTCGAAAGACCCGACACTTTTATTTTCATAACACTTTGATGTGTTACTTGCAGGGTTGCGTGCATGAAGAAGGGAGGGGTTAGGTTCAGTGTGAATGGGAGAGATTACTTCGAGCTTGTGCTGATCAACAATGTCGGAGGAGCTGGTTCTGTTCGATCTGTGTCCATCAAAGGCTCAAAAACTGGGTGGATGACTATGTCAAGAAATTGGGGAGCTAATTGGCAATCCAATGCGTATTTGAATGGTCAATCTCTGTCTTTCAGAGTCACGACAACCGACGGTGTCACCAAACTTTTTGAAAACGTTGTTCCATCCAATTGGGCTTTTGGCCAGAGTTTCTCTTCCAGTATTCAGTTTTAAGGCGACAATGGGTACTGAGTTGTGGGTTTTGGAGTTTCCGATGAACGAAACGGCAGAGGCGTGCCTGTTATTTTTCTGGAGCAGCCCGCCACAATTCTCTTCTGCTTTTGAATTTGGTAAATATGGTAAGATCGAACCCATCAACTTGATGCCCATAATGAAGAACCCTAAGTAGCCATTCCAATTGCCTGAGTTATTACAGAGAATCACTGTTAGTTCTAGTGTGAGACGTGTAGAATTAAACATCTTCAGAGTTTGAAGTGCTGCTGTATTCAGAGAATTTGGAAATGGGAACACTTTAATTCCCTGAAATTCTATATATGTGTTGTTGTATTGTTTTTGCTAATTTGTTCTTCAGTTTCATCTCACACTGCAATTTTTTTATTGTAAAACAAAATATTTATACGAAACTTATTATTATGTATAAAATGTTGTAATGTTTAGTTTTTGTTATAACACTATTTTTTTTATCATGTTATATATTTTTTATATTGATGCCTTAAGACTTTTATTTTCATTTACTTTTTTATCATGTTTTCTCTCCGTAATACTATCTTTATTAATGCAGATTATTGATGATTTAAGGATAAAAATATTTATGGTAAATACAATGTGATTCTCATTATCGTTGTTAACATTTATGACTTTTGTAAAATGGAAAGAAAAATTATAAACTATCTTGACGATTTAAATAAGATATTCTTTATAACAGTAATTAAATTAATTCCCATGTAAATTATTTTAATTAAAATAATTATATCAAGGTTTATTATTTTTAATAGTAATATAATTAATTTTTTTATAATAAAATAATAATGGCACAAATCATTGTTTTTTAAATTATATCAGAATAAATGTAAATAATAATAAAAAATGTTAACACGTTTTGCGATTTTAATTATTATTATTATAAATGTTATTTTTATCATAATTAATTCAATTTTGATTAAAAAAACAATTTTTATCGCACCTATTCATTAAAATTAAAACTTATACATGATATATAATTTATTCAATTTTGATTTAAAAATAAGTTATATGATAAATATTTTAGTTGGTTAAAAATAAACTTAAAAAGAAAAGTTGTATTTGTAGATAAAATAAAAAGTGGAAAGTTTTAAAAGCAACTTGGGGGTGTCAATAGTACACCCAACCAATTGAAGTGTACGAGGCCCATTAAGATTTTGGTGGCGGAACCACAGAATCTGGAATCCCATGTAATCACTTTGTTGTAATATGACGAGGTGGTTCTGTTCTGTGACCTTTGTTCCGAATTACGATATCGTTGCCCTATTTATCTAAGTCTACAAGTGCAAGGAGATTGCGCAGTACTTTTTCTCATTTAAATTTGAAAAAAAATTAAAATGTCAACCATAAACAAGAACCAGATCATCGATGAATCGAACCGTTCAGAAACCAAGGTACTGGATGAGAATAAAGAAGAAGAGGAAGAGGAAGACTTACAGAAGCTTCTTGTCCCTGACGTGCAGAATCTTCCCACCACTCCTCCTTCCGCTGTTGAATCCAACTTTGCCACTTTCTTCGCCATAGGTAATTCTATTCACACTCACATTACATTCTTATTATAAACCCTAAACCTGGGTAATTAAATATTTAGTTAATTTGAAGTTCAGATTTTACGAAACCAGCTCACGATCAGTACATTTACCGGCACGCCAATGGGTATACTATTCATTCTTTTGAGGTTGCTTCGAATTGGATTATTTTGGTATTTTCTTAAAAATATGTTCATTCTATGTAATTGTTGTTGTTACCTTAAAGCTTGTGTGTGGTTGGGTTGGCTCCTTCCCACGTCGCTTTCAAGGATGAAGGTGGAATCACAGCCGTTGATTTCAATGTTGGGAAGTCGGATCGCAGCGAGATGAAAGTCACTGGAAAGAGGAAGAAGGTATATTTTCCCAAATTTGAATTTTCACACTTTCTTGCTCTCTGTTTCTGGAAAGCAGAAGAAGAACAATGAACAATGAAACTGTTTCGTGAAATTTTGTGCGTTTCAAAATGTTTTACTTTATGAAAATAGCTTCTTATCCTTCCATTATTCAATTGGGATGTCTTTTCATGAAGAATGCACAACATTTTGAGTCCAACACTGCTCTGTGTAAAATCTCTACCAAAAATGATACCTATATTGTAAGGTAAATTCTCTATTATAAGACATTCATATGATCTACAGATTATTTTTATATCTGTTTGTGGTTGTGTGCTTATCCAGTTCCTCTTCTTTCCGAGTCTCATTACTCACTGATACATAACTTGTGATTTTTTAGATGTTGCGTCAAAGGCTCCCTCTTGGAAGTGAATCAACAATTGATCAAGCAACCAGAACTGCTTAATGTTTCGGTAAGAGTAACTATGCGCTTTTCCAACCTGATCTTTTCATTGTAGATAAACCTTTCATTGTATTGCCCCTTATATATTATATTTTACGACAAGACCAAACTGTGTTTGATTTGCCAACCTTAACCTTCTCCATTATCAAATCTGTCTATTATTGTTATCTTTTATGTTGTTCCTCGTACTTATATTGTTTATGAGAGGTGATATGGCTCATACTGAGTTCCCTGGAGGCTTCTAGTCCTCTGGTTTTTCTTTTGTCATTCACCAAAACAAATGTGTTAGACCCCTTTTATATGGTTTGCTAGAAGAGGTTTACTTTTATTGTATTGTTCTTGTCTCTGATTCTGTGTTGTTTTGATACTTATTAGGACCTTGTTTGTTATAAGATACATCCTTTTTTTCATCTTGGTTCGTACCCAGAACTGTCAAAACGATTGTTGCTACTGCTAAATACTTGTGACATTAGAGCGTTCACGACTTTGTTGCAATCTTATCCTCATGCATGCAATTATCTGTACTTCTTGTCTCTTTATGAATTTCTTTTCATCAATACATCAGGCTGACAGAGAAGGATATATTGCTATTATCATGCCAAAACCTGCCGATTGGCTCAAGGTCAAGGCTTCCCTTGTTAGCCTTCAGGAGTACAAGAAATTGAAGGAAGTTAGTTGAATGTGTAGCATACCCACCAAGAATGGTGTCATAGTGAAAGGGTTGCATGATTTCCCTGCATGATTCTTCATTAGAGGGGTTCCAAATGCCACAAACCGGATGAAATTGAAACATTGTTTAGGTGCAGAAGACAATGAGAAACGAGTTAAAATTCTTTACTAAGTTATCTTGTCTTATCTTCTGCTGAGTATTCAAAATATACTATGTTGATACTTTAGAAGTCTTTTTAGTAGATTTTAAAATTTCAAAATCACTGATCATAAGGGAGAGACATCAGGGGATAATTTGAAAGCTCGGCAGAGAAACACTACAGGAAAATTCAGCAAATAATTCAAATTCATGAGAAATAGCTTACACTCTTAACTTAATCCGTGGCATTAGTGCTTACCAAGTAGCCGGATGACTACATAAATCTCTCAGCTCCACGAGCAACCAAGATCTCATGATATTGGAGCTACTCGGCCACCTTTCATTAGGTTTTTCTGTCTTTCTTATATAACTTTTTTTTTTTAATTTTATTTCTTCTTTCAACAATTTAAATTAATACATAACAATGATGATGATGATATGACTCATGGCCACTTTTCCACCATTTTTTAATGATAATTACTGTTAAAGCACAAGGTTGAGAGATTTGAAGTATGTTGCCTAAAAGAATGTAGAACGAAAAGATGGAGAAGAACTTTTTTAAAATTTGAAATAAACAAGTCTTGAATAGTTATACCAATTATAAATAATTGAAGTTGCATGTCCGTGAATTAAAAGTCAAACCAAAATTTGTAATCCTTATACTCCAAATCGAAGAAGTATAACATATGTTCTTGGCAACAAATTTAGAACAATGGAGAAACTGAACAATAAGAATTCTTGTTACTTGATGTGAAGCATAAGCGCTTTCAGAAGAGTGGCTTCAATATATTTGGGCCTACGGACCCAATAACTGCAATTTCTCTAACCGATCCAAAATTGATAACCTTACATTTTGGATCGGCCTTTCAATGTTTTATCAATTTTCGAGTATGAAATCGGACTCTCCGAACGAATACATAGACCATATATCAAATACAGAACCACCACATAGAAAGTATTGATCCTTTGATACCATTCATGATTTTCATCCCTTTGTAGAAGAAAATATCAATAAGTCTACCTCTTGTTTAAAAAAATAAAAATAAAAGTTAAGCTAATCACAATATACTTAAAGCACAAAGCCATTAAAATAGTAAAAAAAAATATTAAGGACCATGCACAGTATGACATAAAAGGTCACGTGTCACTCAAATACTGAACTAAAAACCACAATAAAACATAACAAAGAACCTTATACTGTATCACTTAATATATATATATATATAATTTGGATAACCCTAAACATAAGTACGTAACTTTTACTACTTTCAATCATTTTAAAGACATTTAGATGACATGTAAAAACAAAACTACCAAAGTAAATCCACAAAAATGGAAAGTTGAATAAAAACATGATTTTTATACGAACACACAACATGAAAAAGGAAGAACATTTCAATATACTACTTGACACGGAACTTCGCTTTCAATAAGACAAACATATACAGATAATAATTTGGTTTGGAAATGATACGTGACTAAAGAAAATTCAGACTCGTTGACATTAATGATTAAATATAATAATAAATTTGTATATTTATTGGGAAAGTTTATTCCATATTTTTGTTTATCGTACCTTTCTACCGTGTACATTGTTTCAACAAGTTCGTCTTCTAATATTGTTTCTCTATGTTCAAGATTTAAGTTAAAAAAAACTTAAAAAAAATCCAGCATAAACCATTTAGAACAACGACATTACTAGAATGTCGAAAATAATGTTTTGCAAACAATTGTTTTAAATATACGTTGAAAAATCATTTAAACAATATAATTGTGAAAATAATATACGAGATGTCAAATTTTGTACATATTAATAACAAATCTGACAGAACATTTGATAATGTAAAATTTAGTACATAATTTTTTAATTATTTCAAAATCTACTCCTTACTGTATGCTTTGTAATTTTAATTAAAATCTTTCTTCTAATAAAATAAAAATTAGAAGGCAAAATAATTTTTACCAAACACTTGTATTAACATCTCGTGCGTAAAAATGCTAAAGATATACAAACTTACAGAAAGAGTGAGAGAGAAAACGAAACTGGATTTATTGTTTAGTTAAAAAAAAAATCACACATTACATTAATTTTACACGTAGAAAACTTAAAGATAAATAATGATGTCAAATGAGAAAAAAAAATTGTGTCAAAATATGAAAAAATAATTAGCGTTTTCTTCCTAATTGAGGGTAATACGGTAAAACGAATATTTTTTACTAACTATTAATTTAAAAATAAAACGAGAGAAGGGAATTAGGTTTCGTAACAGCTGGGCAAGTTGCTGTTGCTACACTTTGTCTCCATTACCACCGAGTCGTGAAACAGAGAAGAGAGGCGGAAGAAATCGCAGGTGCGCGCCGCCGAGACCCAAAGCGAAAGAGAAAGCGTGGTTTCTGCTGTCTGGAATTTTATCAGGCCTTCGGCGCCTTCCTCATTACACAATCACAAACCCTAACTCATTCTTTTTTTTTAATCTCATTTTCTAGGTTCTTTAATTTTTATTTTTTGAATTAATTTTCGTCGATAATCTTCACTGTTTTGTTAATTTATCCGTAGATTTACTTATCTACGTTTATGCTTACGCACTGATCATTCATCGGTCTATCTCTCTCTCTCCGAAACTGCAAACCCTAATCGGCAATGGTTACTACCACCGTTGATTCATCCTCTAATCACCACACACCTTCTGGTGCTGCCGATACCTATAGCTTCCCGCGAAAAAATCTGCCATCTCCGTGGGCCCAGGTCGTTCGCGGTGCCGACTCTGAACCTAACCATCAATCACCGCCTTCTTCTTCCTCTTCATCATCCCTCGATTCTGTTAATTCTATCGGTCCTGCTGCTGATACCGTTGATGCCGCCGTGAAACCTGTGTGGAAGAGGCCGTCTAATGACGCCGCGGAAATTGGGCCTGTAATGGGCGCAATATCTTGGCCCGCTTTATCCGAGTCCACCAAGCCCACTCCTAAATCGATATCTGATTCCGTCGATGATGAATCACTCACTCCTCCTAAGGTTTGTTTCTGTATCAAAACCTATTGTTTGGTTTATATCCACTGGAGGTTCTATTAATTTGACTGAAGGAACAAATAGAGTTATTGATATTGGTAGTTTAGGGTTCACATTGTGGTAATGTAGTTTCTCGGATGTATGCATTGTAACCAGTTAAAGGTTTTTTAGGAAGGACGCGTGTTTACTGAAAATAGTTGTCTCCTTTCAGGGTCCTGTTGTTTCAGACTCTACTCAGAAACAAGCTTCTGATAATGTGAAACCTAGTCCTGCAATAAACCATGGTATGGGTAACAGACAGAGGTCAATGAAGCGTGGAGGGGCAAATGGCAATAATGTTGGCTATGGTCCTGTTCAGAACAACTTCTCGGGTGCTTCCCCTCATTTCCCTCCACCGCCACCCTTTCCCGTGCTTCAGATGCCTCCAAGTTCATTTGCACATGGAATACCTGGGGTTCCAGTTCCTTCTCCGAGAGAACCTTACAGGAACAAAAACTGGGATACGAGGCCTCCGATTGGAGGGTTTATGCCGCCAATGAACGAGAATCGGAGTCCCTCTCGCCGGGGAAATGCTGGGCATCATCCACGTGGAGATGTATCCTATCACAACAGTTATGGCAACAGGCGCGATCAGGATCGTGGAGGTTATGCAAATAACAGAGATACTCATGTAAATCATCAGAGGATGCCTCCAAGGGGATTAATGAGGCCTCCGCCGCCTAATCCTGCTTCATTCATGGGGCCTCAGCCCATGCGACCCTTTGCAAACCCTCCTGGGTTTCCTGGTCAGTTCTTTCTTCTTTTATTTGATTATATTAGTACAACAAAACAAACCTAATGCACCATCTCTTCCTTTATAGAATTCTATTATTTCCCAACACTACAATTTGAACCCTTTGGGGGCATGCCGTTTTTAACACATGCACCTCCTCCTGCAATGTTCTTACCGGTTGCTGAAACCCCTCTCGCCAGTACAATAGTCAACCAAATTGATTATTACTTCAGGTGCTTTTTCTGTTCTTCGTTATTTATTATTGTGTTTCCCAACAAATCCTGGCTGTTGGATTTTATCTTCATTGCTGTTTTGTTTATGCAGTGATGCTAATTTAGTGAGGGATGAGTATTTAAGGTCCAACATGGATGAACAAGGATGGGTTCCAATTTCTTTGATTGCAAGCTTCCCTCGTGTAAGTTAACTCTTAGTATGTGATTCAATGTATGTTACATATGCATAAATTACAGTTTCATATCTTAAACTTATCTGTAATGGTGATTTTTTATGATCTTGGTAAATATGGTTCAATGTTTTAGACACAGTAATAATCTATTTGTTATGGATTGTTATTTACCTTTAAGGAATTTTTGGCTTTCATGGCCGATGATAATTTTTGTTACCCTAGGAGCACTTTTGGCAGTATACATCGAAGATTAATAATGGAAATGAAAAAATGAATTTACGTGTTACTTAGGAGAAAACAGTCTGTTTTTATCATGTCCATATTGACTAGCTTTTTGTTTGGTGAATTTGGCTTTGGTACTATGCTGCTTTTTAATACCTTGTTGACTGTGATATGACATCTATATCTCACAAGTGAAGATCCACCTTCCTGTGAAGTTTAATATTTTTTCAATAATCACCATTGTCAGTGCGACCTGTTGCCACAAAAATTATGGCGCTTGAAATCATAGTGAACATGAATGATGGAAAGGAACCGGTCATGACTGGTTTTGGATTTCTTAAAGCTCTGAATATTGTTTTAAAATGTGTTTATTTGTGAACAGTTTATTTAGTTATTATTAGTGTCAATTTTATTGCTCTTTTCCTGAATTTTTCATTGTCAGTATATACAATGCTATGTAGATGACCAAAATAAGTTATTGTCTCATTTTGTTGTGCAGTATATTAGCTAATTGAAAAAGCCTGCATGTAGCCTTCAACTGTCATCGGTTCTTTGATTGAATGGATGTTGAGTGGGGCAAAATTGTAGTTGTTTGATTTGATTGAGTGTAATAATTATGTGATTTGGAGCTATATTATGAGATTCGACAGAGAATAAATTTAGATTATGATTACAGTGGGATGAAAATTGTCTGGCAGTTTCCTTTCGTTAAAAACCAAATCCCATCTGGAAGCATATCTTTGTTGCTCTTGCGTTTTTTATAGTACTGATAGAATTGAAAAATGTACCTTTTCTTGCTGGCATAGATTTGATGCAGTAGAACTGAAAAATGCTTTGTCCACCTAGACTTACAGCTATGCTTGCGAAAGTTTCATGATCTCATAAACAGCTGTGAGCTAGCATGGTTGTTTGGAATGCTATTTGATCACTTATGCCCTTAAGCCAACCTCCACTACCTGCCCCGTTGGTCTGTGTGTCATTCTTAGGAATCTCACACGTTTAGTAGTTTTCACTAATGTAAATTATGATATTAGTCTATTGTTTGATTGGAAGTTTCCATGGAGTAGGTGAAGTCTACAGCTCAGCTCAGTTCAGTTATCTTTGTTTATTCTTACATTACAACTCATGTCAATGTATATATGTGCTCGCAAACATAGATAAAGAGGTTGTAGCTTTGGTGAACTTGCACAAATTTTCTACTGTTAAGATTGATCTATATGATTTGGAGTGATAGCATTAAGCTCTCATGAATGATAGGTATCCTAAATTTGTTTTTTCTCTAAATAGATATTATCTTTTGTGCAGGTTAGAAGTTTGACAAGCAACATTAAGTTGATACTGGAATCACTGAGAGCTTCCACTGTCGTCGAAGTGCAGGTGAGTTCTGATTTTCTTGTATGTTGTCACTCCTTCAGCTTTCACTGGAAACACTTTCCACGCACGTAATTTCTGTTCATTTCCATATTAGCATTTGTTATTTCTGCCCTTCCAATTTGCTGTAGGCTGACAAGTTGAGGAGGGTTAGTGAATGGACCAAATGACTTACCTTAATTCAAGGTTATTTTATTCAATTTGTTGTATTTTTGACGTGGTTTTTGCCCTTCAAATTTTCTGTAGGGTGACAAGTTGAGGAGGCGTAAAGAGTGGACCAAGTGACTTACCTCTACTCAACTTTGAGCCAACTCTGGTTCAATGTCCGCCAGCATATCCAGTTCTAATAACCTAGCATGTAATTTTGAAAAGATTACAGTAGATGAAACTATTACATATATAAAGTTAATGTTGAGCCTACCGCAAATGATGATGATGGAGATTCCCCTACTCAGTTCAAATTCCCAATTGGCGATGAGCATCAATTAAAAACTAAGCTCAGTTTATCTTCAGCATCCCAAAATACTGGGCCAATTCTATTTCTGGCCCCGTGTGACTCTTTAATTTGAAAGGGTTTTTTTGGGGGATGATAGGAGGATAGGTTGTTTGGAAGTTTGGTTCCTTTTCTACAGTGACAGGGAGATTTTGGTAGCAATTGAATGAAATAGGGAGAGAAATATAAATTCTTCGGAATTATTATTATGGTCTAAGAGAAGAAAAGAAAGTTAATGGGACAAGAAGTCAAGAATTTTGATGGAGGTAACTTGAACAAATTTTTTATTTCGGTTTGTACAACTTTATATTTGTTGCGGCTGAATTATTTTTTATTTTCTGGTGGTATATGTGGGCAAAGGATTTTTAATGAATTGAACTGAGTTGACTTGAAATCGTGGTATTATGTTGCCCTTGTTTAATTGATGTTGTTTGTTCTACTCTATCTCTTTTATATGCTCGCACAAATGGTGACAAATATTTTATATATTTGCCTTATCACACATCATTAGTGATTTATCATTTCTTGAATATCTACTAGCTAATGTTTCGTTTTTTTTATAGTTTCACCATGAACTTTGATGCAAATATTTTTCATAGTAGAAATTTAACTATGTTTGGGAGATGTTGCCAGATAAATTTACAATTATTATGTGTTTTTAAAACATGTATTTTTAGATTAATTAATATATACATCTTTTATTTTATTACAATTATTAAAAGTTAAAGGGTATTTTGCAATATAAAACAATGATTTAGTAGATATGTTATGTATGTGTGATGACTCATAATTATGCTATTATGTAATTGTGAATTATCTTCTAGAATGTAAAGATAATTTCTTATAATAACATTGGTTAATGCTAAAAGATAAATAGTTATATAACAGTAAAATTATATAACAGTAAAATTTTTAATTTTATTGTTATATGTTAATTTTTTGTAACATAAGTCAAAATATAAGTAAAATATGAACGATTGAGAATTTTTATTTCAAAACTCGAAAGCATGTAAATATCAAGAAAATTAAAGCAGGATAATTCATTTGCAAGGGTCTTATAGCACTTGGAAACTTAATGCGAAGGGGGAATTGTGAAATGTGATAACTTTTAGTGTTTAAGACAGTATTCTGAGACCGGGAAGATCATATTCATGCTCTGAAATCAAATATTTTATCAATCTCGGAACTTTTTTTTTTCAAGCCAATCTTGAAATAGATGCTGTTACTGTGTATATTTAGATATTTAAAATCAAACTATTTCAGACTATCAATTTGATTAATAAAAAACTGGTTAAATTGAAAATGTGACATTTTTCTTTAACGTCTTGGTTTCATTTGCGTAGGTTTAAAAAACTAAATCGAAGATTGAGTAACATTGAACTGCAAAATGATTAAGTTGGTATATGATATCATATTCATATTAAAATCTTTGTTATGATTTTTTATTATTAAATTTTGATAATTTTCTTTTACAAATATAGATATTACTTAAAAAACATTATCTAATTTAATAATTAAAATATCATTTTACCTCGAAGAAAGTAAAATGGGTTTAAGTTTAAAATTGGAAACAAACGGAATCCTTCGTACGCTGATAGCAGGATTAGAAACCACATTGCTCACCTTTTTAAATGTACAAATGAGAATGCAAAGTGAAAAAAGGTATGCGATAAAGCTGAAACCACGACTTTCCGTAAATTAACCACAAGTAGCCATATGCTCAGAATATTAAAATGACATTTGTGGAATATTTTAGAATATATTATAAATCATTTGTACTGAACAATTCCAAAGTGTTTCAGCTGTGGTGCATTCACACGTAAGATGATAGGTTCGCTATGTTGTCCACTAATAACAAGCATAATATCTGAGGAAAAACAAGTAAAATTCACAGTAATGTTTTAATATAAATTACACCATAAAAATATATAAATGCGCATAATTTATGCAATAGCATTTATAAATAACTATATAGATAAATGCATTCTTCTCTATACTAGAAAACAGTTACTTTTATATCTGAAGTTCTAAAATGCTGTCACATATGCAAAATACTAATCAAATATTGAAAAAATAATGTGACTAAAGTGATAATATTCACATACAGCTGAGAACTTCAATTCAATTTCATCCTACACTTTTATTTAATATTATCTTCATTTTATATATTTACTAGATAAGGTTTATCAGTTCCTGTTTGGTTATGATAGAAGAATTCACTTAAGATAAAATAATAAGATTGATTGTTTAATTGTTCGGTAGAATATAAATATATGAGAAATAAAGATAAAATATTTTGAAAATGGTTCCTTATAAATTTATTATATATAAAATAAAATTATCATATTTATTTGTTAACAACAGCTAAATGAATTAACATCATGTTCTTTTAAAAAATTAGGGATTTGATTGTATATTTTATTGATAATAAAAGATAAAATAAAGTAAAATAAACAAATAATGAAAGTTAGAGCATATTTCTAGTCTTTTTCTTCAGTCAATGTTTTCAAATCTTTTTAGACATATGCTTCCTGTTAAGACTTTTTATGGAAACCAAAAAAGCAATCAAGTAAATGAAATATCTTGGTTAATAAGATGATATAGAGAATAATATCATTATTGGTTATTATAGTAAAAGATAAGGCATTAAATAAAAACTAAGGACTCAATTTAAAAACAATTATAACCCTTGCAACTTGTTCAACCCACTTTATTTCACCCTATCCCATTCCCACCAGAATGGGCAAAGAATCAACGTTAGAAAGTTGGAGTTGACATAAAAAAATTAGTCTAAAGAAACTTTGAATAATCACATTTTTATAAAAAGGAAATTTGTACTAACACAACTTTTGTCTTAAAAGGAGTTGCTTCAGATTTTTTAAGCGCGTCAAGTTCATCAGGCTATTGTTGGAGATGAGAAAAATTATTTATTAAAATAGCTAATTATATTTTTGGTAGAAGTTAATAATTAATAAAATTGGTGGGTATGTTGTTCTTTTAATATAATAACAAAAAGTTCAATTGTTTAAATATAAAGGGATATGGATTATTTAGAAATCCATTTCAATGTGAATGAATTGAATCACAACGAACCGCACTCACCAACTTTGTCATTACTAATGAATTACTTATACATAAGTTATTAGAAATGATGTGATACAACACGAGTTCAGAAAGTGCATTAACATTTTTTGGCATTGCCCTGGGATACCCTGAACGATTATGGAATGTTTTGAAAATAAACGAGACTTTCAAACCTATTAGCTAGTTCATGACTTTTTTATCTATAGATTATTTTTTTGGCAATTACTAAAAAAGAGGAAGGGAATATCCATGTTACCGTTTCAGCTTCAATTCTCTTACAATAATACACGCTATCTCCAACAAAGAAAGAAAAATGGTGGAAAAAGAAGAAAAAAAAAAAGGGAGAAAAAAAGGATTGTGGGTTTAATGGTGTGGGACCCCTTGTCGACCCCAAATGTGGCAATACCCTTGTCATTACCAAACTCGGTAAAAAAAAGAAAGAAAGCGTTGCGAAGAAGCATGCCTCATCGCCATCCAAACCTCCACACTTTTTCTTTTCTGTGAGAGAGAAAGCGATGGCATCATCATCGCCATGTGACTATTGGCCCCATCTTTCTCATACACTCTCTTCTTCTCCTTCTCCTTCTCCTTCTTCTTCTTCACCCTCTCACACCCTTCTTCCTCCACCTCCTTCCTCCGTTGAACATGTCTGGAACGACCTCAAACTCCCCTCGCTCTCCAACTCCCCCGTTGACTTCAACCACTCTTCTTCTCATTCCTCTCTCCTCTCTCTCTCTTCCTCGCACAACCACCACTCGCTTCTCTCTGTCTCCAACGCCTCCTTCCATTCCAACCACCAAGATCATCGCCATAGCCGCATCATGAAGAATCGAGAATCCGCGGTTCGCTCCAGAGCCAGAAAACAGGTACTGTCACTCTCCTTCCTTACGAATCTTCTTAATGCTCAAAAATTCAAATCTGTTATTTTCTCTGTTTGTTTCCTGCAGGCTTATCGAAAAGGCTTGGAAGTTGAAATTGCTCGTTTGACGGAAGAGAATTCGAGACTAAGAAAAGAATTGAAAGAGGTTAGATATTTGAACATCGGATCTTAGCCCTTTCAGTAACGTAATGTAATGTCTGCTCATAAATCTTCCCTATTCTATCATCTACTACCTTTTAAGGAAAGCAATAAAGTCATACAAAATTTTTAAACTAAAAATAAAATGAATAATTGGAATCCCTACCTCAATACGCAACACACAGCATCAGCATATAATGAATTCACATTGAAAGTCTACCTTTTAGTTTATCTTGTAGGTTTTGTTTACATTTAGCAGAGGATGGAAAGTAAAAAAAGAAAAACGAACTATGGAATAAGAAGTTCAATTATTCGTATTAAAAGAGAGTGAAAATTTGTGAAATGATTTAATTGACTTGAAAGAATATATATTTTATAAAACGATTTAATTTAATTTATTATTTTATAATAATATTGTTTTTAATATGAATATTAATCCATTATATTAATACTTAATGAGTTACGTAAATTAATTATCTATGCAAACATAATAAAATAGTCATAATATAATTAATTATTTTTATATTTTTATGTTGTAAATATTTTATTATATTTTTAATCATATATTTGTTTTTAAAAATTTCTATAATATTATGTGTGAAGTTTAACTGTTAAAATTCTTTTTGGTTGTTGTATTTTTTTAACCTTTTAGAGGCTGCTTTTTCATATTTTCTTCGGCTTTCCTTTCTTGTTACTTCTTTCTACAGACGGAGACTTATATGTAATCCCGGTATAAGTTTTTTTTTTTTCTTTATTAGTAAGTATGAATTTAAAACGAGTAAGATATTTTTGGTTAAAATCGATGCGAAACGAATGGTCAAAGTAGAAAAGAGGGTTGGGTTAGTTAGATATTAATCCAACCATCTTATTTGTGGTTGAAGTTGGGTGTGTACGGAATTAATTAAAGGCAGTGGCTGATGATTCAGCAGCGATAAGAGAGTTAATGCATTCTAAATTTTTTTTTTTTTGCTACAGTTGCAGTGTTCTTTGTCTTCCTCAGAGAATACCCCTCAAAGAACCAGTGCTCCCTTTAGAACCTCGTCATCTCCATTTTGAGAACAAACCTCTGTCACTCACTCTTCATGTTTTGACGTTGTAAATGGCTTCTAATAAGTTTGTATTTTTGCCTATTTTTGTCTTCAGTTAGTATTATTTTTGCCTATTTTTGTCTTCAGAGTTTTTCTTTTTCTTTTTTATTTTATTTTCCACGTTATCATCGGTACTCATTTTTGTCTTGTAAGCACGATGCTGTTGTTTATACCATGACTAGTCTCTTTCTCTCGAATATCGTAACACGAGTTGTACTCTCTGCGTGATTGCCCTTGAATTCCCGCGCTTTTCTTTCGGGTATTTCCTATCCCTCACTTCCAATCTAAACTATTCATATCAATTTGGAGATTTAAAATAAAAGAAAAATATATTTTTAAATTAATTTTTGATTTTTTTTTTATAATTTGAGATATTATTTTCTATGTATTTTTTATTTTTTATATTTTAAAATTATTTATAAGATGTTACTTCAGATTATAAAAAAAATGTCAAAAATTTTAATGTCCAAAATAAAATTTAAAAACAATGAAACTTTTCATTTAGTTATTTTTTGGGAGGGGAATTTAAACACAAACCGCATAATTAAATTCAATTGGATTTTATGTTAAAACTAATTTGTCAACTACTCGAGTCACTCGTTATAATAAATTGGGCTTTAAATTGAATTTAAGATTTTAAGATGATCACTGAGCTAGATTTATTTATTATATTAGGCTCAATTGGGCTAAAATGACAATCTTTAGTATGTAATCAAATTTTGAATTTAAAATTTGAACTAAACTTATTGTGTATTTGGTGTAAGTACAGTAATAGTATACAATGATAGACTAAAAATATTATATTCAACTCAGACTTTTTCAAAATTTTGAAAAGAAATATAGAATGTGTGAATATATATTATAGAGAAAGTGTTAAGATTTCTTTAAAGTGCACATACAAATTAAAATCCAATCCTAGTAGTTGATCTCTATGAATTTTCTTTATAAGGTATCACTCATAATATTATCATTATGAAATAAGAATACCTTACTAGTTTAATTTATAATGCCAATCTCAATATACAATATTTCTTTTATTGTTTTAAACGTGAGAGGATTATCGTGCTTTGGACATTTCCTCCCTATTTTTAAGTTCCCATATAACGTGTGCAAAAGTTGTTGCTAGACGAATATATTATATTTGAGTACTTCTATGGTTATGAAACACCTCCGAGACCAAAAATAAAAAACAAAGAGAAATGCAATCTATAATAGAATTAAAGATATTTGAAACTAATTTATAATAGCATAGTCATTTGAAAATAATTTTAACAATATTTATTATTTATTAGATTTAATGTATCATAGTTATTAAATTATCTATACACATAAATGAGTGTAAACTTTTTAAAATAATATTATAATTACTAGCAAATATAGACGCGACAGCATATATTTTCGTTTTTTTTTATAAAAATTGAGTTAAGATTAATTAAAAATATATATTTAATTTTTAAAATAGTTATTAAATATAAAATTAAATAAATAAAATATTTATACAAAATAGAAAATTTCAAAATAATTATTAAAAAAAATTAAAATAATAATTAAAGATAAATTATTTATAAAATAATAATTAAAGATAAAATTAAAATAACAAAATATGAAAAAAAATTATATCTCTTTATATATTTATTTTTATTTATATATTGTTATAGATTTTATATATCGGTAATAGAAACTTAAATAAACGGTAACTTCAACTTTTAAATTAATTTTATAAAATCGACTGATACTTAAATTTCATAAGTTTATTTTATTCTAAACACAGGCTTTTCGGGATACAACAAACGACTTCAAAAGTAACCATAACCCCAGTGTGGACAACATTAATGCTCTGAAACAAATGAAATTTTGACTTGTAATTTTGAAACCAGACAAAGATGAAACAAATGACATAAGAATGTATTGTGATGATGTTGGCCTCTTTTGAGAAACTGGGAACAGTTTGCACAAATGTAGGGATAGTGTCATTCTACTTGCATTTGCAATTGTCACAAAATAGGTGATTTAATGTTCTTGTCTTCATACCTTTTTCTTCTCTTCACCAATTTCTAAAATGAATGAAACGGCGTGCATACCAAATATTCATGGTCCTTTTATCAATTATTTACTATACACATTTTCATTCACCATTTGTTAACTTGTTTATTTTCTCATTTTTCAATATATTATGCATTCTATTTTATATTTTTATTATCGTTTCTCTATTATTTGTAAAACTTTTATCAAATCTGTGAAATAATCTAAAGAGTCCAATGTCAATTTGCCTTTTGAAATTTCAGAAATTGTACAACTTCGCATTTTTTTTTCTAGTTTGTGAGAAACATCAAAAGTATAGTTGTAGTGACAAATTTGTAGAAAAAGTTTTTCAACCCATTTCACTACATCTTGTTATTGTGATACTCATTTAAACTTAAACCTTCATTCTTTGATTACGTTTTACGTTAAGATTGGTTTTTTCATTCACATATATAATAAAATGTTGCGTTTTTGCATTTTGACTCAAACTTCTTTTTTTTTTATTCAAATGTTGAGTATTTAGGTATAAGATGTTGGTCACATAAAATGTGAAGATTTGAGGGTCAAGGATTTCAAATTGATCACAAATTTTAAGGTATGTTTTTCTTTATTTCTATTGAATTTTTTATCCATTTTTTTGTACTTTATAGTTTTATTTGAGATATTTAAAATACTTAAAAAAATTTAAAAATTTTGGTGATGTATTCTTGAATTATATATTAATTTTACATGGTTTCAATGAAAAAAATATTGACACAATTTTTTTTTCTTTAAAACCCCACAAATTAACGTCAATTAACATTTATTACGAATGTAATTAATTTTAATTTAACGTTTTTCATTATGATACGAGACATTCGATAAATATCAAAAGCTTAAAATAACATAAGTTAATAACTCTTTTATGTTAGTGATATGATTTTTTTTTTAACTTTGTTCTTAAAAGTAATAATGGTATATATAATATTTTCACCATTTTATTTCTATTTTTCCTACCAAACAAATGATATAGCATAGGTATAAGCCAAATAATGTTTTATCGGTTTTCTTCTACTTATCACCATCACCCACTTAAATGAAAGATGTCATTTATTAGGGGCAAAGCTAATATTTTTTGGTTAGGTGATTGTTTTTAAATGGGGTATCTAACATTCACTCTATTTTTAACGCTCTACTTCACTACCTTTCTTAATGCTAACATGTCAATTATCTTTACTGTCCTAACTCAAATATCTCCATCACATCACATTAATTGCTAACCCTATGTTTGGGTCCTGTAATATTTAGTTGATGGGATGTATTTGAAAGAAAAATGCAAAATATAAATGTAAAACAAAAAAAAGGAAAAAATATTTGACGTTACAATATTTATAATATAATTAATTATATTAAAATTATAATTAATCATATTAAACATAAAATAATTTTAACATAATTAATTATATTAAAATCGTAATAAATTATGCTAAAATCATATAATAGACAAATAAATTAATTTAGTTTTTATAAATGAATGTTTCTACATTATTAAATATTAGAATAAAAACATTATAGTAAATAGAATAAAATAGTTTCATATTTTATAATAATATATTTTTATTTTATGCATTTATGACTAATATTTTCTTTAAGATTAGAGCCTTCCAAAAAAATAAAAAAGCATGGGGTTTAAAGAAAAGATATTAGTGACACTAATCCATTGTAATTAAATGCAAATTAACACAACTAAACAAGATTCTACCGATTTCAGTGTTGTTGTTATTACTATCCTATTTACCTAACCGCTCTTATCTTGTTGTATAAGAAAGAGGCCTCAATAGTTCATGTGGTACTGTATATAAATAGTTATAAAACTGTATACGGTACTTCAATACACCAAAATACGTACACAACTCACAACTCTAGATCGACGAGCCAATACAGAGTTTATAAAAACATTTTTCTGTCATAGAAAGTACCTACATTATCGACAGAAACAGAACATCTTAGATACGTGTCAATAAATGTTTCCTGCATTTAGTCACATGTTCATGTTTACAACAATAATAATAATAATAATAACAATAATAAAAAAAAATCAACAAACAAGACAAATCAGAATATAATAAACATACGGATAAATCATAATACAAAATATATTACTAAAACTACACAATTATAGTATCAATAGTTAGTAAACGGGTCCCAAATTTATAACAAGTTTATTTTACCAATATATATAGCATTTTACATTCAACAGTTTTCATGATACTATTGGTATTATTCAAACTGATCATGTTAAACCTAACTTCAAGTAAGAAGTAATAAGGTACAATTTAAATAGTTCAACTTATTTTTGTCCATTAAAAGTAAAGAGTTAATATAATTATTCAAAAATAAAAAGCATTTAACCTCTCACTCACTCCATAATATAAAAATATTTCTATTTATATGAATAAGTAAATTTTAAATTTAACTTAATTTTTTAAAATTAACTTAAAAATAATATTTACATTTACTTATATATTTTAAATTAATTTTATTTTTAATTGATATATACTTAACTCATCTCTTACGGTATGATATATATACTTCGAACATAAAATTTAACATTAATTAATGATTTTATAGTGGTCCGGTGACAAAAGAAAATAATATGACAATAAATATAAATCTTACAGTAATAAACTTTAAATATGATTCTGACCGTATTAATAAATGTCTATTTAAATGTTAAAAAAGTCCCTTAATACGAAAAGCTATCTAGTAGCAAGAACACTAAGTCACTGAATCAATCACCATAGTTGTGATGGCATCACCATCGGCGTGTAATTGTTGCAGAAGGAACCATGCTTCAAACTCACCATCCCCACCTCCTACACCAACTTCATCTCTTCCTCAAATCCTTTCTTCTTCTTCTTCTTCTTCTACTCGCAGCATCACCCTTCACCAGTTTTTGCCCCTTCACCCATCGCTTTTCAAAACTGAACAAATCTTGAAAACCAAAACATGCACTTCTCACTCTGCAAACTCCGAAGAACGGTTCAAGCGCCTCATCAAGAGTCGAGACTGTGCTGCTCGCTCAAGAGCCAAACAACAGGAATTAAACTATTCTCTGTTTCTCATCTTTCGCATCTTTCTATCTTTTGTTGTTTATTTCGTTAACACCCATAAACGCTGTTTCCTCAGGCTTATCAAAACCAGTTGGAAACTAAACTTGCCCTTTTAATGGAAGAAAATTCCACTCTCAGAACACAGGTAGACGAGGTCAGTTATTTCAATCTCTTTCTCTCTGTAAATAATTTTTTTTCTTTGTCAAGAATTAATTTCTTGACTTGGTCCATATAATTCTCAACCTTCCAAGTTTTGATCTTTACCTACCTCAGGTAAGATTTGTACTTTTTTTTTTCTCTTTTGAAAAATATGACACGCATTGTGTAATTATAAACTATTATCGCAAGAATACAACTAGAACCGGTTAAAATCTTGTCGTTTACCATTTTGGTCAGCTCTTGGTTGTTTGTGTGTCGTATTGATTGTTATCAGTCAGTTAAAAAAAAATGGTTATAAATTTTTAAATAAAAAATATTGTATGATACTTTGATAGTTATATTAACTATGTTTGGTTAGTTTTTAATTATGGATGTTAACATTAATATTGTGATACATGTTTTAATTTGATTTGTAATTTTAGATCTTGCAAATAGTGACATCTATTAGTAAAGTTAAGTTTTTCCGATTATATAAAATCATTAATAATATATATATATATATATATTATGTATACTTTAATATATTAAATTAAAAGAATGACAAGTTAATTATAATTTAATTGAGATCATTCAATTTTTAATAACGGACTTTCACCAAAATATAACGCAATATAAATAATGGGTTAGAATTTTCATCAAATATAGTAAAGATGATTGAATTTTCATAAAAAAAACATATTTGTTCATTGTTGGAAAAATGATTCTATTAAGAAAAGAAAAATTTAAGCGAAAGTGTCGTTGAATTTTTGTAAACTTTCTGTGTACTCTTGTCTTTTCAAACTTCTAGTTTTCATCATTGTCTCCTGTTTTCTATCTTTTCTGTTTTCATCTCCTCGGCACATACACACATGATTAGAGGGAAGAAATTTGAAACAATTTCTGCGGCTTTTAATTGCAGAGTTGAAAATTTGTGAGTTTTTTTTTGACGTTTTGGTTTGTTCTGGTACAGTTGAAAATCCGATTGAAACGTGGTGCTGCACCTCCGAAAAAGCGCAGTCTCAACAGAACCTCAACATCTCCATTTTGAGAAGCATCGCTGCAATTTGCTTGCAAAGTGGTCCAAACATTTTCTAAACTCTTCTGCTCCGACAGCGACATTTCCTTTATTGGACCCTTTCTCCGTACTACTGCGGATAAAAAAATATATTTCTGAACGACCCCCACCATTTCTTTTATTTACCCCCTTACCCCCTTACCACATTTTTCTTTTTTTAGGTTAGAACTCTGTTTCTGAAAACCCAATTCTCAGTTTCTATTACTTCCCCTTTTTTGTCCGAAAAGGATGGCCCAATGCCACTGGCCCACTGGCCCACTGGCCCACCATTGCTGTTTGATGTTTCCTACCTTTCTCTTTTTCTTACGTAAAAGGACAATCAAATCCTCCACTTTTGTCTTCTTCTGCATTTTATGATGTTATTGTTCATGGAGAAATTACATTTATCTCGGTGATTCCACAGGTAAAGAAAGAAAATGAGGTAAAAATAAGTGAAAAAAAATATTGTTTTTGTTAGAAATAAACTAATGGAAAGGCCAATAATTTTATTTGCTTTTAATAACTTTATTTATTACTATATTATATAAAAAAATGATCTGATTATGTTCACGTTTTTTATACGGAAGAGGGTGTCTTCACATGTTCTTAGATTTGGGATAAGAAACAGAATCCCATTTCCTAGGATTTTGCAGAATTAAATATCCAAGGGACATGATCATGTGGGACTTGGATCTCAAATAATTAGAACACGTGACTATGAGCTAGAACACGTGACTATGAGTTACAATGTCAGGGTTAAGGTTGAGCCTGTCAGCCAAGAAAACAAAAGGATCTTTCCCTTAAAAAAAAAAAACATGATCGTGCTGGGTACGATTCGACTCTTGTAAATGAAAAAATATAAATTTTTATTAAAAGTTGATTATCCAAAAAAATATATATATTTAGTTTTTCTAAAAAATATATATATATTTTTTAATTTTTAATTCTTCAAAATAAAAATTTATGCATGAACATTATAAATACGATTAAATTGTTAATTTTTAAAAATAACAAGATTAAAGTTATCTCAGAAATATTTTATAATTAAACGACAAAATAAAACCGATTTAAACCATCAATAGATAACCGTTAAAGTCATTTAAACCAAATGAGTAATCTGATATCATAATTGACAACTCTGTCAAGACAACAAAAGACTGCGTAATTAGTGTCGGTACAAAATTTCGCTTATCAAATTAACAGTTCGTTTATGATGTTACATTTTAGGTAAATAAAGTATTTTGAATATCTAAAAGCTAAAATAGCTTAGTTCAGAAACAAAATTACACAAACGAAATAATGGATGACATAATAACAATAAGTAAACTTCCTCTTCTTTCATGTAAGGTGAGTCTGACCCAATGTTTGAATTTATCCATATTAAATTTAAAAATATGTAATTTTTTAGAATTGATTATTCTCTTGGATAAATTTTAACTATGTTCTTAAGATTTTAGCTATTAAATGTAATTGAAATTTAATATTTACTATGATAACAAAATTATAACAAAATTGATATATTATATTATGCAGTTAAATGAATCCAATTTTACTTTTATTTACTTCAGATTTAGATTAAGTTTAAGTTAGAGGAGCCAATAAAAAAATTGGGTGAGGTGGGGCAAAATGAAGTTGTAAATTTGATATATCTCGCTGTTTGTTTGAATTATTAGTTTTGGGTGATGTGACATGATAAGACGTGTAATTATTTTCGATTTGATTTTGATTTAATATTTACAGAAAACAATGACATTTTTAGAAAGTTATAGCTGTTATCATAGTGTGAAGGGAGTGATTCAAATATTGAATTTGAACCTGTCCCTATGTCAGCGTTGAAAACAAAACCCAATATCCAAGTCACCATGGAAAAAATATAGCTCCAAAACATTACAAAATAAAACTCTTTTAATTAAAAGGAAAATGATTTTTTAGTTAAAAGGAAAATAATTTTTTAACTAAATTTTAATAATTTTTTTTATAATTTTAAGTAGTTATTTATTTATATATTTATTTATTTTTAATATTTTAAAATTATTTAAAAAATAACATCTCATGTTATAAAAAAAAAGTTGTGAAAATTTAATAGTTAAAAATATTATTGTCATTAGATAAATATCTCAAAACTACGTTGCCATAACTTTAATATCTGAAACAAAATTCATTAAAACTAACCAAGTTGCCGCAAGTGATATATTATCATTTAAAAGAGAAAAATCAAAAACTGTGTTGCCATAACTTAGATAAAAAATAAAAAAAAAGTTAGACATAATATCACAGTTTGGTTAACTGATTTCATCCAATCTAGATAAATTTAAATATTAGTAATTAATTAGTTTCTATCGAGAGTGAATGTCATTTATTAAAATAAATGCTTTATAACAAGTTGACAGTTTAATATACATGAATATTTGGATTTTAATTAATTTTTTGGTCATAAATAAAAATACTTCCCAGAGTTTGAGAAAATGGAGCATGACAAAAAATCATCGAATTGTCTGGATCGGGTGGAGTGCGTTTGTTCGAGTTTAATGGAGTTTATTTGTGATTTTCAGAAACAAACAAAAAAAAAACAATGTAAAGATTGAAGTTTTTGGGCTTGACCCAAACCATATTAGACAAACCATATTAGAAAAGAGGCAAATTCTTCCTGCACCCCATACCTTTGAAAATACCAATATTACCCTTCTGGAAGTAAATTTAGAGAATGGTGTGTTGGAGTGTTTTGAAGTTTGTAGAAGTGGTTCATGGACGGTGGTGCTGTTTCACGGTGATTCCTGGTGGTGGTTTCTATGCATTGCGAGTTTTTCGTTTACACTTCGGTTCTTTATTGCATTTAACGGATTGTATAATATAAATCCAATAAAAAATAATATTTTAACTCACTTTTAATTCATCACTTTCATCACTCTTAAATCATCTATTTTAATTTTTTGTAGTGATGTGATGATCTAAAAATAATAAGAGTGGTAGATTTAAAATGAGTCAAAAAAAATGGGTTAAAATATTATTGTCCAAATACAAGTTTTATATTAAGGAATATAAAATGCCATAAAACCAGTTAAACCACCGCATGAACAGCGCCGCACCACTACCGCAATGCACATTTTGATGATGTTCTTCAACGTCCTCCCACGCTAGTAGCATGAAAATGTAGTAAATTGAGAAAAGCAAATTAATTCTGAGTGCAGGAAGAAGTTACCCAGAGAAGAAGGTTTGGAAATGAGAGCCCAGTAATATAAAAATGTATTTTTCTTACTACAATGACTAGCTTAATCATTCATTCCTCAGCTATGAGATGAATTCCCGCCGTTTGATTGCATGATCTTTGGGTCAGCTGAATCACGTGGTGTATGTTTATAATAATATTGATTGGCAAGCTGTATAGTGTGAATATAATCTCCTGTAACTTTTTGCTCCCTCCACTTGCAGATACGGTGTATGGGGTGGCGAGCACCACCATCTGCAAACTTTTCATGTAGGGCTTGCTACTACTACATATTCAAATGCCCCACTTAGCGTTGACGCGTAACTGTAGTGCGCTCTGGAATAAGAATGCAATTATTAGCTCCACAATCGCAGATGGTTTCTTTTTTTTAATACCAGAAGTAGCTTAGCACTGTTATATAACATACACATGTTTTTTGCTGCTACCAACCACGCATGCTCCTCCCATTGGCTCCTGCAATCTACGAGAGCATAGGAACATGAAAGCCAATACAATTTTCTTCCTCTTATTCTATCTTCACTTGCTGTTTCTTGCAGAATCATCATCATCATCATCATCATCTGCAGAAGCAGGGAATGGAAGTGCCAACCACACTAACCGTGATGTTTATATCGTGTATATGGGAGCCGCCAAAGATTCTCCTCGGGATGATCATGCTTATCTTCTGAATTCAGTGCTAGAGAGGTAAATCAATTAGGAAAATGATACTTTAAAAAAAACTCAAAATCAAAGGAATAATAATGTTTATACTTGTATTTCTCTGCCAAGTACCAACTCCTGAAATCAACTACATCTTGTTTATTGGAAGGAACCAGAATGCTCTCGTTCGCAACTATAGGCATGGATTTTCTGGGTTTGCAGCTCGTTTAACAAAAGAGGAGGCAAATTCAATTGCTCACAGACCTGGTGTGATCTCTGTCTTCCGGGACCCAATTCTGAAGCTCCACACAACCCGTTCTTGGGGTTTCCTTAAGGACCAAAGCCCATTACCAAAAACCCACGGCCCAAACAGGACCTCCAATTCTGCTCCCTCATCAGACGTCGTCATTGGCATTTTAGACTCAGGTTCATTATCTAAACCCTAATTATTTGATGTTATGACCAATTATATGTTTCACCAGTTAACTAATGGATACAGAAACGGAATTTTGTTCAGGTATATGGCCAGAGTCAGCAAGCTTTAGCGACAAGGGAATGGGTCCCGTTCCATCCCGTTGGAAAGGCACTTGTATGAACTCCTATAACTTCAATTCTTCAAACTGTAACAGGTAAAAAAATACTCTAAGTAAAGCTTAAATGTAAATCGCATCATCATTAACCTTGTTTATTTGGTAAATGTGATAATTTTTTATTTTGCTTAGGAAGATAATTGGAGCAAGGTATTACCGTGACCCTAATGGAGACAAAGAGTTTGAGACGCCAAGGGATATAGACGGCCACGGAACCCACGTAGCAGCCATAGCGGTGGGAGTCACCGTGCCAGGTGTCTCATACTACGGAGTGGCGGCGGGGACTGCCCGGGGTGGGTCCCCGGAGTCAAGGTTGGCGATTTACCAAGTGTGCTTCAAATACGAATGCCCTGGCTCGGCGATTCTTGCGGCGTTTGATGATTGCATTCACGATGGAGTCGATGTGATTTCGGTGTCGATTGGTGGCATCCCTGGGTTACGATCCGATTTGAAACACGACCCAATCGCCATCGGAAGTTTCCACGCCGTGGAGCGCGGCATTCTGGTGGCTGCCTCCGCGGGAAACAGCGGACCAACCTTAAACACGGTGGTGAATGACGCACCTTGGGTTTTTAGCGTTGCCGCCTCTTCGATAGACAGGGATTTTAAGTCCAACCTTGTCTTTGGTGATAGCAAAGTCATCAAGGTATTTTACTGTTATGCCTATTTCAATTTTTTTTATATTAATATCATCTTCTTAATTGTATTTGTTAATGTAATACGAATTTCATTTCTATATAAGTATTGTATAGCCTATCAATTGATTAAGAATTAAAATAATTATAGTAGAACTAAAAATGAATTTATCCCACTAAATAATCCGTTCTAAATTGTTTGGGCACATAACGGTTAAATTTCAGGGTGAAGCTCTTAATTTCTCCCCCCTTTCAAATTTACCCAAATATCCACTTGTATATGGTGAGTCTGCCAAAGCAAAGAACGCCAGGTCAGCTGACGCAAGGTATGTACACAATCTGTTCGTTAATTGGTCACATAATAACTTAGCAAATATAAAATTCCAAAATGTTTTATTTGCCAGTAGTGTGAATTAGAAAAAGAATGAGAAACACGCATTTGATCAAGTATGTGTAAAATTTTGAGACAAAATTAACTATATCAACTATGAAATGCAGGCAATGCTTCCCAGGTGCATTCGCTAAACGTCTAGTAAAAGGGAAGATTGTCATATGTGACGGTGAAGATCATTCATATAGAACTAGTTTGAAAGTTCAAGCTGTGGGGGAGGTAAGTGGAGTAGGTGTGATTCACGTTTCTGACCCTGTAGGAGGAGCAGAAAGAGAAGATTTTGGAGATTTCCCAGTAACAGAGATAAGTTCTAAAGATGCTCACATAATCTTTCAGTATGTTAATTCAACCAGGTAAGGTTGCATCGTGGACGAGCTCAATATTTAGAAACATCGTTAACTTTAGAATTCACACGCTAATCTAATTCTGTGTGCATAATTTAACTGAAGCAATCCAGTGGCAACAATTCTACCCACAGTTTCAACCCTTGATTTTAAGCCTGCACCCATCATCCCATCCTTTTCAGGAAGAGGGCCTTCAGATTTTTCCAAGAATATTCTCAAAGTAAGGCTACCTTATTGATAGATCAAGAGGGATATACATTAAGATTATTAATTTTTGATAAAAAATAGAACTTGGTTTCTTTGTAGCCTGATATTGCAGCACCAGGGGTTAACATTGTTGCAGCATGGATTGGAAATCGCACAGGAGGCGTTCCTAAACATAAAAAGCCCTCCCAATTCAATATCCTTTCGGGTACTTCAATGGCATGTCCACATGTTTCAGCACTTGCAGCTAACATCAAATCTCAAAACCCCACTTGGAGTGCTTCTGCAATCAAATCAGCAATAATGACCACTGGTTTCACCTTTCTTTCATCATAAATTTTAATCAAACCTCTGTTTTTTTAATCATTTTTCAAAACCATAATCACCCTTGTATGTTTCTCAATGTAGCAACTCAAAAGAACAATTTGAAGGGTCCCATAAGAACAGAGACAGGATCAACAGCCACACCTTATGACTATGGAGCAGGGCAAATGACACTGTATGAACCATTCCACCCAGGGCTAGTTTATGAAACCAACACAGTGGACTACTTGAACTACTTATGTTATATTGGATATAATACAACCGTGGTTAAGATTATATCAAGATTTGTTCCTAATAATTTCAGCTGCCCCAAAGATTCTAGTTCTTATCATATATCCAACATCAACTATCCTTCCATAGCAATCTCCGACCTCCAAGGGAAAAAAGTTGTAGAAGTTACTAGAACTGTGACAAATATTGGTGAAGAGAACGAAACAATTTACTCTCCTGTTATCGATGCTCCCAGTGGGATAAAGGTCAACTTGATTCCAAATAAACTTCAATTTACGAAAAATAGTAGAAAACTAAGCTACCGAGTTATCTTTTCATTCACGTCGACCATGTCGATGGACCAATTATTTGGATCAATTACTTGGAGTAATGGTAAATATGCTGTTCGAAGTCCATTTGTATTAACTAAGAGCTAAGTTAGAAGCAACTATGGATAAATGAAGCTGAATATTTGTCAATATTTAAACATTTCACTATTTTCTTATTCCATTTCAGTTTTGTTTTGTTTAAACTTACACACAAGTTGATAAACATTTAAATCAGTAGAGTTCTTTGCTCTATGCTGGGTTAGAAGTTTTTTGAATAAAATATTATTTTTTACTAAATATTACACAGGGAATCTGTAGAGATCATGTGCACTCATAACAGTTATTTTGAAATTCTTTTTAACACTCAATAACTATGTTTATTTTGTCAAAAAATACTTGGTGAAAAAGATGTTTATGTCTGACATGATATTTCAGTAACTTATAAAATAGTGTATTAATCTGCTTGACAAAAAAGATGAGCTTCTAAAGGTTTCTGGGTAAGATTTTCTTTTCTTGGAAAAAGTTACTAGCTCAAAAGCTTCTACTTTATTTTGCTATAGTAGAACTAATGTATATAGCAGTAGCACAAACGTTTTCTTTCAATGAATTCCAATGATGCTATTGTACCAGAAAAATTGCTAACTTATAGATTGTAACCGAAAAAATATCGCGGGAAGCATTTATAGTATTTCAAATCATTTTTGTTTAAGGTTAATACACCTAAGCTAAGAAACATTTAATTAATACAAGAAATTTTTGTTTATACCTTAACTAAAATATTCCCATTAATTATTTGACTGCTAGTTAAGAGAGAGAAGGAAAAATATTAACACTAAAAATATTATATGTTGAAAAGGAAATGTTCAAAGGCGAGTATAATTATAAAGTGAGGGAATGATTGACAATTTTTTTCCCGGCTATAAATTTCAAAATCAAGTTTCAAACCAAAGAAATAAATTTAAAATCGAGGGAGCAATTATAAATAAATTTTTTATGATTAGTTTTACTAGAAAAAGAAAAAGGAAAATAATGCATGTGCTGTTGAGTTTAGATCTTCTGAAAATTTTCTACAAATTACGATGTCTGTTAAAAAAATATTTTAGGTTTTATATTTCATTGTATGTATTTTTTTTATATACTTAAAATTTTAAGAAATGGAAAAGATATATATTTTGATACTAATTTTTGAAACATTTTTTTAATCTTTTAATAGTTGAGAATCAAAGTTTAGACTCTCTCAAACTCTCAATCAACAATTTAACGTATAAAACATAAAGTATAACTGCTAGTAAATAATTTTGGGACAGAGAAAGTATAATATTTACATTGGTTTATATTTTTACTTGTAAGTTCGTTAAAATATCAATATAAGGCTAATAATAATTGTTCATCAAGATAACGCCACACACACACACACACACATGTATATATATATATATATATATATATATATATATATATATATATATATATATATATATATATATATATAATTATCCGTTTTAAAATTTAGAATTCTATTAATTTAAAATAATAATAATAATTAAAAAAAATCTCAAAATTATCTTTGATTTTTATTTCTAAAATATATGAAATGATTTGAGGTATCCAAACAGTTTAGTCACAAGAAATCAATTTATGATATTTTTTATGAAAAATTTAATAAACTTCTTAGTCAAAGAAAATTTGGATGTTTTTAGTTTTTGTTCTTAATTTTTTTTTTTATTTCCTTCTCAACAATTTTTTTTCTGTCGTCATAAAAATGCTATAGAATGTCATCTGATATATATATATATATATATATATATATATATATATATATATATATATATATATATATATATATATAAATTAATGAAATTGTCAAAAGAAACAGATGTTAAAAATTTATGATAAATCTTCACAAAAAATTCAGACCTCTTTCACTTGGGAGTTCAACACTAGAAAATGAGAAGCAGACAAATGAATCTCTAAATCATGGAAAAACTCTCAGCAGCAATGTTTCACCTTCTTCATATCGTAAACAAATGTGCTCTCTCTCGTCGTGACCATCATCATTGTGTTGGAGTTCTCTTAAGAGTTGAAATATTCATTGACTTGATATTGCACCCAATTGGAACATTTTGGTACTTATTAATTCGTTAATTAATCAAATAATTTGGATCACTAACTCGCTTCATTGGGTTGTGCAGAGCAATTTGAATATCAGAAGACAAAAGATCTTAAATGGCGAAAATGGAAATAATGGCGCACTACGATGATTCTGGTGACTCACTCTCACACATATACAGCAAATTAAAATAAGTGGGAATACACATCCAATTCAATCACTTGAAGAATTGAGATTTCAGAATAATTCTAAACTCAAAACCCTTTCTTTCAGTTCTTCTCTATGATGGATAAACAAGATAAGCTTTCCCCCACAAATGCCGAACTTGCCATTATTGTTTTCCAGTTTGATAATCTTTTTAATTTGTGTCAGAATCCACTCATATATTTAATTCAAACTCCATGTTCTCCATTAATCACATTTTACGCTAATTCAAAATTATCTAGTTTTTCATTGACATTATATTATGAATTAGCGAAATGTATATTTTAAAATTACATGAATCATTTAATTGTTTTTTTATATTCAATTATAAATGAATAATATTTAATAAAAATATAACTTTCAATAGAACAATTTTTTAATATAGAATGGCTAATATTGTCATATGTTGTATTATTATGAAATAAAAGTAAAAGAAAAAACAGTGTTCAAATCTAAAAAGGACCTTTATTTCCAATTTAAAATCCATGTCTGGTTTTGTCATTTGTGTATATCTATATATAATTCTGGCACACATCCATGGACATTCCGTGATAACAAGATCAAACGTGAGTTAGACATAGTGCTGGTTTTACCCATAAATTTCTTTTTCAAAATTGAAAACTTCGTTCTGGACAAGGAAGCTTTTTCACAGTCCTGGTTACTGAGTTCATTGGTTAGGTATGCTTATATATATATATATATATATATATATATATATATATATATATATATATATATATATATATATATATATATTTTT
>Ga0209589_1000898_pt1 | contig 45623 bp, 28 predicted proteins | sample CowpeawhiteBW_FD_187525 | JGI IMG/M metagenome (GOLD analysis project Ga0209589, IMG submission 187525) | Root nodule microbial communities of legume samples collected from California USA - Cow pea white BW (SPAdes) (version 2) | ecosystem: Host-associated > Plants > Roots > Nodule | place: USA...
ATGAGTTAATTTTGATTGAAAAAATGTTATTCATGGATATTACATGTCATTATGACAAACGAATCCTGGTATAAGTATTTAAGCACGTATCTTGATTTTGATGATAATAATTGAATAGGGTATAGATATTATAATATTGATTTTTAAAATTGAGTACATATGTTTTTTCTTATATCTATCCTCATTTTAAATTATTAAAGTGCTTTTAATTTTTTAGATCATCTAAAAATTTATATAATCTTTTCTTTAGACATCAATTTCATATCACTTTTGATATTTATTCAATTTTCTTTAATATATTTATATAATTATAATTTAGTTTGATATTTAATATTAAAGAAAAAAACAAATATATATTATTTTTGTATTTAATACTTAACAATATGATATTCTTTTACAATGACTTTAGTTTTTTTAAAATACTTATTTAATTAATATTTATAATACTAAATAGATAAATATAGCCATCAATACAAGTATACATGTTTTTTAATGAAAAATATAGACGAGAAAAAAATTAAATATGATCAATGAGTATGGAGACGAGGAGGTAAATCAATATTTACTTTAAAGAAGGAGATTGTTAAACTCAAATTCATCACACTTGATTGTCATCTCTAAATATCATTATTATAATATTATTGCTATCAATTTGATCTAATTACTTCTTAAAAAATAATATTAAATTCAAAATATTTAAAATAATGAAACAAAATTGAAAAAAAAAAAACTATCATAATAGCATAATCAAAAGACATTTTAAATTAATCAAATTTTATATTTTAATGTCATAATAAAAAAAAGTGTAACTGAGAAGATAAATATCATTAAAACAGGTTAATCAAATTCATAAAGAAAATTATTATCTAAAGTTAATATGTCACATTAACAAAATAATTACTAAAATAAAAAACTGGTTGGCAATAATGTGTGCTATCGGATTTATGCTTATATATTGTTAATAAGCTATTACATTACTCCGCCTTAACACATACTACAAAGACATTGTTCTTGCATGATTGAGATACACTTGTAATTGGTCTCGACAAGAAACACTCTTCGATGTTCCTCTTCTTCATTGTAAATTTGAGATGTATCCTCCTATCCAATTATGAAGATCATGATGTCCTTCCTATGAGCTCTCTAACATTTGAACACTCGAGATGCCTACAATAACACTTTGATGCTCAAGTTAAGTATGTATGTTTGACAATAATAAATGATAGAATGAATACGTAAGAGTTACCTCATAAATATTGTTATTTATATGTGAAAGCCCATAAGATACTGTGAATAAAATTGTTCACAAGGCAATTGTTTTGTATTCATTCTAGCATTTATTATTGTCATACACACATACCTAACTTGAACATTGGAGTTCCTTTGTAGGCATCCAAACCATTCGAAGGTTGGAGAGCTTATAGCAAGGACACCTTGGCCTTCATAAGTGGATAGGAGGATAATCTTGGATTTACATTAGAGAAGAGGAAAATCCATGAGTATTTCTTGTGGAGACCAATTGCAAGTGTATTTCAATCTTGCAAGAACATTTGGCACTCACCGTGAGATCGAGGTATGTTTTAGAGGAATGAATGATGTCAATCAGAAGTATGCTGAATAACGACAAGCAACTAGAGACAAAAGAGCTAGTTAACAGCTCGACCAAGATGGCTTTATTGTTGGAGTTGCAAAAGGAGTTGAACGAATTGGAGAAATATATTGTAGAGGAAAATGTGAGGATGAAAAGAATACTTGAAGAGGTTGAATTGGAGAAGGTTCAGCATGAGCCAACTAACACAACCCACAACATCGCCTTCTCAGGTCATTACCGAGACTATGGAGTAAAGCGCCCACAACATAAACTAATGAATAAATAGCATCGTAAACACCCTCATGACCCTTTCATGAAGTTGTAGGCATCCATTCATGGATGAGACTTAGCAATCAAAAGTCTTTAACAATAGATAGGTACGATGGCAACACCAACCTGAATGAGCACATTGATATCTATGTCACTTAAGTCAGCTTGTACACCACCAAAAATAGACAGATCAAGGGCACAACCTTAAGTTGGTTTAACAAACTCCATCTTTCTCTATAGGCTGCTTTAACACATTGGTGGCGCATTTTAGCACTCAATTTGCCACAAGCTGACCTCATTACCTCACATCCATAGCAATCAAAAGCGCCCACAACATAAACTAATGAATAAATGGCATCGTAAACACCCTCATGACCCTTTCATGAAGTTGTAGGCATCCATTCATGGATGAGACTTAGCAATCAAAAGTCTTTAACAATAGATAGGTACGATGGCAACACCAACCTGAATGAGCACATTGATATCTATGTCACTTAAGTCAGCTTGTACACCACCAAAAATAGACAGATCAAGGGCACAACCTTAAGTTGGTTTAACAAACTCCATCTTTCTCTATAGGCTGCTTTAACACATTAGTGGCGCATTTTAGCACTCAATTTGCCACAAGCTGACCTCATTACCTCACATCCATAGCAATTGTTAAGATATGGTAGGAGAAGGGAGAGTCGTTACATGTGTTTGTGGAACTATTCAACAAAAATAGATTTTAACATTCGTAATCTAAATCAACAAGTGGGATTGCATAATATGATGATAACCTTACGACAAGGGTCGATCATCGATAGCTTGTGCAAGAAATCTGTTGTGGATTTAGATTAGCTAAGACAAAAAGCAACTAAATTCATGCAACTTGAAGAGCTAAAAGTGATGAGTCCATGACTCACATTAAAGTTTTAGAGGACCTAACAAGGAGAGCGACTAGAAGCATGACTAGAAGGGAGACCTTTAACCCTTCTTCTCTATCTGTATTTTCTATTTCATTATGTTTACTTGACTTGACTTAAGTTGACATATTAACCCTTTTGCTCATTTGTTTTGTAGGACAAGTTAGTGCCAACTTGGAGAAGTGTAACACTACTTAGAGTGAAAGAGAGCATCACCTTTAGAGCCAAACACTTGGAGTGAATATTTGGAGAGTCTTAGATGACAAGGTTGACCTTTTCCATCTTGAAGGTCAAAGGCGCCACTTTGGAGGCTTGGAGACCAAGCTAGAGGGATTGTCGTGAAACAAGTTTTTTTTTATCAAGACATTATTTTTTTAAACACCAATTGTCAAATGCAAATGATATGAGTTTGCAAATGATGACAACATATGCGTAGATGTTATGTGTTAGCAAGATGATATGCGAATGCAAAGTAGGATTTGTTTTTTTTGAAAACTAACTAAGTATATTCAAATATGGACAACATGTGAATGCATGCTATGTGTTATACAAATGACATGAGGATGCATCTTATGCATTTGACACTATGAACATGGTCTCACAAATGTAGACATAATATGAATGTAATGCATATTTGTGCCCCAAAGGGCACTTATGCACATGACATGGTGAAAATGCAACATACTTATGCAAAATATACAATTAATTTGTACCATAAGATGTATGTTTGAGCCTTAACAGGCCTTTATTCATATAATGTGATTAATAATGATGAATTTGAAAATTAATTACATGGTGTCATTAATAATAAAGTGGTTAAGAGAATTATGAAGGTATAAAACATGCTCCCATTGTGTCCTATAAGATGTAGAGAACTTATTTTTTGGTCTATAGGCATTTTACATAATTATTCCATGGGTAGCTCTAAATAACCTCACAAGCCTCTAGAGCTGAAGTAAACCTCAAGAAATAATTCACAACGACATGCGACCTAACAAATGTGGCATGTTAGGCTAGATGAAGTCTTTCCAATAGTTAAGTAGATTTGAGATCTAGCATAAGAATTGTTGGACCTCCACTCCTTATGGCTAACTCAGGTTCGGGTATAGGACCCCAATATTAAAATGAAGGCACTAGCTTACCATGTGTATTGTGTGAAAAGAGCAACCTAAGACTACCTAAACCCACACCTGCAAAACAACCAAAAAATTCCAGGCAGATATAACAATTTTTGTCTATCCTTAGATTCAATAATTTCATTATATAATCATATGAGAACGTCCAAGTTAATAAAGATGACATTAATACAAACACATAAAAAAATATATATACATGAATTAAAACAAAAAAGTTAAGGGAAAAAATATTTAAAATTAACATATATTTTTAAGTTTCATGTCCAAGTTAATGTTCAATTGAAGCACGTAGTTATTTGTAAAAGACTCTTTGAGATGATGAGTTAAAATTTGAAATTTTAATATTTTTAATTATCAAGGGAATCCGATATGAGAAGTTGAGAGAGTTTGAAAGAAAGTAAAAGAAGATGAAAGAGAGAGAAAGAAGTGAGAGAGAGAGGAGCGGGAAAGATGGCTCGAAGAGGAGAGGAAAAACAATGAAGAGAAAGAGAAAAAGAGTAAGGGAGGAGAGGGAAAAAAGAGAAAAAGAAAATATTGAGAAAAGAGAAAAAGAGGAAAAAGAAAATATGCTCAAGGAAGAAGTGCTTCTACAACCCCTTCAATTTCTCCAATATTAGTTGAATCCAAGATGGTAAAGAAAGTTTTTCATTCCTTAAATTCTTTTCCATTCATTAATTCTTCTTTATTTATTCCAAACTTCTCTCTTGAAAATATTCCGATAAAAATTAAAGTACCAACTTTTGAAACTACAGTTACTTTTGTTGGAACCTAATTTTCTTTTCAAATTAATTGCATTTGACAAATTACTCAAATTTCACAATGTTGCATAAAGATAGTAATTGACTATTCCATCAATATATTTTAATAATGGTGTATAATATTATGCTTTTCTATCGAAAATACTTGCCATTTGGTAGTGTAAATAAACTTGTTAAAATAAGTTACAATGCAACATTCACATTTAATTAATTACGAGTAGGATACATTTACTTTGAGAGAAGTGAAATTACTTTATCTTACCCTTTTATCTCACTTTAAATTTATTTTCACCTCACTATTAATTTATTGTTTGGATTAACTAGATAATTGAGATAGTTAATTTTTAGAAAATCATTAATATCTCTTCGGTTAATTTTTTCTCTTTACTCTTCATTAATATATATTCAATAAATTCATCTTCATTATTCAAAATTACACACTCCATACAGAAAATTTATTTTCAGTTTCAAAAAAAATTGGGATAACTTAATCCTTTTTATCTTTGTTCATTCTCTAGGCAGTAGTACAATAGGAAAGTGTCATTTATTTAACAACGACTATGAGAGAATGCAAACAAGACTGAATTAGAGATTTTATAGTGACTATGAGATGCTAAGATTATGAGCTTAATCCTATGTGAGTTGGAAGATTGAAAAAGATGATTCAATATAGAAAAAATAGTGTTAGACGTGTCTAATCTATGTTTTGCCATAATCATTTGATGCTTTTATTGTCTAATGAAGCCATTTAATGCTTTTATTGTCTAATGAAGCCATTTGATGCACTCGCCTGATGGTATATTCTATTTTGCATCATCTAATGCTATTCATCTGATATGCATTGTCTAGAGGACCTCAACAACACTATCATCTAACATGTTGAAGGGTACATTTGAATTAGTTGCTAAGCACGATTTTCTAGGAGATGAAAGTAGTTTATGATCTTATTCTATGTGAAATTCAATGGACATTTTCACATAAGATAACTTTGGAAACATTCGAGTTAATGTTGTGTTTTACAAAGTTAAATTTTTTTCTAAGCCCATAAATCTCTACATGAAATCTCTACATAGAAATTTGCTTTAATCTATACTTTTTGAATTATGATTTCAAGATCTACAATCAATAAATGTATTGTTCTTTAAATTTCTTGCAGGGAAGATTTTACTTTAATCTATACTTTTTGAATTATGATTTTTCTTTTTATGATTATTTTACAACAATTGTTTATAACCAAATCTTATGTTTTTAATTAAAATTCTTACTAGATTTTTTATAATCTCTTGTTTAAGTGAGGAGTAATGACTTTACATGGTTAATGGTTAAACATGTGAAGTCTATATTGCACTACATTCATATACACAAGAATGATTGTAGTGTGAGTAGAATCTTGCTTAAAATAAGTAGGAAGCTAGATGAAATAATTTCTTCGTTAACTAAAACATACACCAGTGCAAAAAAGACTTTCTGCCGCAATTATTTTGATCATTTGGCCTCGGTTTAAGACATGAGGAATATTCAGCTTTCTGCCTCGGTTCTCAACCGAGGCATATCCCATCATTACTACCTCGGTTCTGATGGCAACCGAGGCGTAATATACGTTAAAAATTAAAAACAAAAGTTGCAGAAATCATCTTTCTCTCATCTTCTCCGACCTTCCACTCCAGCCTTCCACACCATCTTCACCACACAAATGACGTCAAAGCAGTGCTAGCGGAGCAAATCGAGAAGCGCGACCACAGGCAGATCGAGAACGATACAATACCTTTGAACCACCATTGGCATAACTTCGTTCCTGCACTCACAAAACAAACTAGTTCTTTTTCCAAAATCTCATTGCAGCAAGATAGAACGAACCCAACAATCAAGAACGCGCCATGGGTTTTGCACGCCAGAAAACTCAACGCTGCAACATTTGAACCAAGCGATCACAAACCCTAATCGCGAGATTCACTACATAGCAACGCATCCATCAGATCTTCATAACCACCGCAACCAAAGTCACGAACACAACAACATCACGAACCCATTAAGAATGCAACACTTTAGCCACTCCATTATGAGGGTTAGGGATTTTGCGCACCAGAGGAAGGAGATTGAGTGTTTCTGGTTTTAAAGATTTTTATCCCACCTTCTGCCTCGGTTCAATTGAAAATCGAGGCATATCACCATCTTCTGCCTCGCGTCCTAACACTTGAAACCCTACAGTCCGAAAAAAAAGAAAAAAAATTTGCTGACACTTTACTACCTCGGGTCAGTAGCAACCAAGGCATAAATTGACTTTACTGCTTCGGGTCAATAACAACCGAGGCATAAACTGGCTTTACTGCCTTGGGTCAATAACAACCGAGGCATAAAACATTGCATAAATTAAAAAATTGCCACCGCGTGTTTATATGTCTCGTTTCCGCTATAACCGAGGCATAAAGCTCGAGTTAGAAAGTCCAAAATGCACTAGTGATATATGCATGCTAGTTTAACAAAAGAGGTAAAAGAATAGATAAGACAATGCATTATTTGTGGTTGCACGTATGAAGTCTAAAAAGGATCTTGCTTGTGTACAATGGAAAAGTGAGAAACTTAACAAATTAATTGAATGGTTGTTTAGTTAATTGGAATATCTATTTGGAAATTGACTGAGTGATAATCACATTGTAGCCAATGAAGAATTCAGTTATTGAAGAGCTGAAGTGCTAACCCGTGCTTTTATATTTGGTTTTATTTGTTTTTATAATTTTATTTCTTTTACTTTTTAAACACCCTTTATTTATTGCTTATATTTCAAACCTTTTTTTCGAATTCTTATAAGTATTTCCCTTAATGAAGTTCTTGCACCAGAGTCATTGTTTAGCTTAATCCATTTTATATTATTATGTTTACTCTCTATACAACAATGCATAAAGTAGTGACATTTATTTGATATTATCAATGATAATTTTCAAATTTACTGCATTTAATGCATCCATCATTATTAAGCTTTTCAAATGAAAGAAAGACATCAAAAAAGAGTTGAAGTTGTTCAATGGCCAAAACCAATTTTACAATGACCACTTTGTTAAGAATATACATAAAGCTAAAACGCTACTAAAATTTCTAACCCAACTAAACCTTCAAAGAATAACTTTGTTTATGTTCGATCAACAACAATCTAGAGGAGAATACCAGTCTTTGATGAGTCATTATTTTCTCCTATTTTATTGCCTTTTTTGTGTTCATCTTTATCGATGTTTGGTGCTTAATTGTCTATTTTTAGTGCATTTTCATCAATTGGGCTTCATTGCGCCATTATTCCGAATTTTGATTAATTTGACATTAATTTGTCTAATTTTTGTTTCTAATTATTTTTAGGTATTTTGTGAAGCAATTTTGGAGCTTGGATGCTAATCATAAGATCAAGAGAGAGTTGTCATGTCATTTCCACATCATTTCCATGTCTGTGCCTTGTCAATCAGACAATCTACATCATTGGGGCAACATTTTCATCCCATAGTGACATTTTTGTAATTTTGTTGACCAGAATGACAATTTTGTAAATATGTGGGTCTGTAGTAATGTGACCACGAGTTTAGGTCTTCTTTTTCATGTGGCAGCCAACATCTTCTTTCTAATACTCCATTTTCACGTTTCTTAGCTTTGGTTGGTAACTCATGGAGGTTTCTTCTTCATTTTTCACGTTTTAACACTGATTATTAACATTTTTATGCATTATTGACAACACTCATTGTGGATTTTACGTTTTCTACACATTTGGCAGCTTGAGCATTTCGTTTTTTGATTTTTAATGACTTGGAACATCATCCATCTATAAGGTTTTCGTTTTGTATGATACAACAACCATTTTGGTTCCATTGAAGCTTTATAAATCTCATATTGGTCTTGAATTGGCGTTTCCATATAATCCAACTTGGGGTTTGATGTTCTGTTTTGGTTGTTTACGTTTTTGAATGTTCTCCCATGAGGTATTTCAGTTTTGAAGTATTTAATTACTCCATTTCCTTGGCTTGCTAAATTCATGTATTGATTCCTTGATGAAAAATGCAATGAAGCTTTGAGGTTTTGCTGGTTTTGTTAATTATGCCATCCCTTTATGTTGAATTCATGGAGTGTATGTAGTTCATCTATTTATGCTTAATTTATAGATTAAGTGCATACGTTTGGGTTAGGCTATGTTCATGCTTAATAGATATAGCTTGGCTGTTACAAATTCATGGATGCATGCATTTCTTAATTGCATAATGAAACTGGATTGTATCTTTCGCTTAGTGGGTTATTATCTAGTGGATTGAGAGTAGGCAGAGATGTTAATTTGGTGGCCTATGATAAGTGGAATTGTATTTGAATCAAGGAAGTCAGTACATTTTAATCACTGTTGCATTTCATTTAATCTATTGTTAGCATTTGAATCTGCCAAACCCCTCCCATTTGTGTTGAATTGTAATTTGGAAAGCTTTGATTGAAAACAATGGTCACTAAGAGATGACCTTGGGTTAACTCCTGAGTATTGCATTTATATGTTCTATTTGGTTGGGTATGACTTCGATCAAATTTGATGTCGTTGTCGGGGACCAACATTTTCGTTCAGAGTTATTTTCAGTGTTGTTTTGTCTTATGTTATGTTTGTGTGTGTAGTTTCGCGATATGTTGAGTTAAGTGTGGTTGAAGTTTGATGTGCATTGTTTTGTGTTGTTATTGTTTTGTTCAGTGCTACCATTACAATGTTTCTATTTCAGTGAGTGTGTGTTATTGTTAGAGGCATTCTAATAGTGTTTGTAGTAGAAAAATTGTGTAGGTTTTTAGCAAAACTTCAAACGCCTATAACTTTTGCTCCAGTTATCGAAACAGGCCAAAATTTATATGCATTTAGGGTAGAATTTGATTTTCTTTGCAAGCGGGTAGACCATTTCAGAATCTCCAAATAAATTTGTTTTCCTATTTAACTTATTTTTTCTTGGTTTTTCCTATTTTCAATCAGACTTTATATGTTTTGTTCGTGTAGTTAGAATTTGAATTTGGGCTTCAATTTTTTTGTGATACATGTTCATGATTTTAGGATTTTTTTCAAAAATTTTTAGTCCAATATGAGGTACTTCGATTTATGCCATTTTTACCCCTTGGTTGACTTTTTGTTGATTTTGCTGTTTTGGATTGATTGGTGCATGACTAGGGGGAATCCTGTATTTTACAATCATTGGATCATGTAATTGATAGGACCTTCCATAGAGGAGTTAAGCGTCATAGGAATTCATAACTACATCCTACATATACTGTGACTTTTCCTGATTCTCTTTATACTCCTATTTCTAAGCATTCTGATCATTCTGTGCATTTTGAGTATACTGAGCATTTTGATTTTCATTTTGATACCAATAACATGGCTCAACCTCCACCTCATGAGAGGACAATGAGTGAGCTTACCACACCTGAGTTCACTTATGATTCATTGTGCATTTAGTATCCTAATGAGGAAGTCCCTTATGTTTTGAAAAATGGATTAATCCATTTGTTGCCAAAGTTTCATGGTCTTGCAGGTGAGGACCCGTGTAAGCACTTAAAGCAATGCCACATTGTGTGTTCTACCATGAAGCTCGTGGATGTCCAAGAAGATCATGTGTACTTGAAGGCTTTATCTCATTCCCTTGAGGGCAACGCAAAATATTTGTTGTACTACCTTGCACCCAGGTCCAACACCAGCTAGGATGACTTGAAGAGATTGTTCTGGGCCAAATTCTTCCATGCTTCTAGAATCACAGTCATAAGAAAAGAGATTTTTTGGCATCAAGCAATAGTTTGGGAGAGCCTCTACGAATATTGGGAGAGGTTCAAAAATTTATGTTCTAGTTGCCCTACCATCAGATATTTGAGAACCTGCTTCTTCTACGAGTGGTGGTGCTCTTGGTAATTCGACCCCACCAACAGCGAGGCAATTGATTGAGAACATAGCCTCTAACTCTCAACAATTTGGCACAAGACATGATCCCATTGTTGTTAAAGGGGTTCGTGATGTAAAAGCTTCTAAGTACACTAAGAAGTTGGAGACAAAGATCAATTCTCTTACCAACAACACTAGCAGAACCATGATTTATCCACTAACAAATACAATCTAGGTTGGAGAAATCACCCCAATTTAAGATGTGGCAACCAACAACAACAACAAAACCAACAGGTTCAAAATGTGCATCTACCTTCTTACCAACAACAAAGAGTTGCACCTGCATAAGCTGCCCCAATTGCACCTGCACATGTTTATGCACCCACCCTAGCTTTTACTACACCTTCATCTTCTACTTCATTGGAGGAGTTGGTGAGGATGATGACCCTTCAAAATATGCAATTCTAGTATGAGACTAAAACCTCAATCCAAAGTTTGACAAATCAAATGGGGAAATGGCCATTTAGTTATACTAAGCACAGACTCCAAATTTTGACAAGTTGCCATCACAAATAGTGGAATGGTTTGTTAAAAGAATAATTGGTTTCCTAGGAGTGGTTTGTTAAAAGAGTATTCAATGAGTTAGTCAAGTGCATATATGAACCCAAAGAATATTCAAAGGATTAGCCAAAAATGATAATGAGCCCAAGTTGTAACACCCCGGCCGGATATTACGAATTTAAATAATAAAATAAAGAATAATAAATACTTCTCAATTAATAAAACTTTATTTCCCAACAACACGGGAAATTTAGAACTTTATTTACTTTCAATAATGAACAAAAATCCATAAGTATCAGTAAAATTATAATTATCCAAAAGTTCAGTAATATCATTAATTACAATTTATTTGAAATCATAAAAAAACTATATAAAATCTCTGATAAAAATCTCCCAAGACTAGCCCCGCTCCGTCTCTGAGCCTCATTAGTTCCACCTGCAACATCATTTGCTTACGTATACTGCGTATACGATCATCGCCACACACAAGCAGATAGGGTGAGCTAATAGAATAAATATATATAGCACATTTATATATATATCAACACAATTACTCCAAAGGAATTTCATCCTTTGATTTCATACCACATGGCCACAACCATGTTAACCGTGTTCTACATCTTCTAGTAAGTACCTCAAGAGATCTTGCTACCACACCTATCGGCCACAACCGATAGAGCACGTGGGGGAAAACATGCTATGGATCACACACCGTAATGCCAAGTGGAGTTTCCAAATACGAACATAGTTCGTAACGTCCTAAGACTACCAAACTCATCAGCTAATTACTGAGGACGACAGTCTATCTAGACCCATCCGTACTGGCCATCCCGAGCTCAACTCAAGGGTTCCTCATGTTGATCCGCCATCCCGAGCTCAACTCGAGGGGATGCCATTCCGAGCCACAACAAGAAATGTCGCGTGCTTAAGCCCTATCCCGAGCTCAACTCAAGGGATACGTTCCGAGCCACAACTCAAGGAACACCAGCAAGCCGACCTTTAAGATATCACAGAAGCCTTGTAGATCACACACACCAAAACAAGCAACCACACTTGCTTCACGATATCTCCTGGCGCAACACCTTAGGCGCCAGGTGCATCAGGCCTCCAGACCGCCTAGCGGGGGACGCGTACCGCCAGGCACCAAGTGCCTCTGGAACCACTATGCTTACAGGTTTCGCCTGGCGGATCACTCCTTGTCGCTAGGCACCTCGCATTCTAATTGTCCTTTGTTTGGTAACTCTCGCCTCGCGGGTCTCATACTGCCGCCAGGTGCTACACCAGTACTCGCGTAGTACTGCCTCTAGTTTAATTTCAGGTACTATATTTCACTTCTTTACTCATATATTCACTTGACCGGTCTAATTATCATATCTTAGATCAGTAACAGTGTTCACTACATTACTACTATCATATTTACCACCTCCAGAATTTCTCAATCAAATTCACAACTCTCACCATATCATTTCAGCAAGTTTATCACGAGATTATTCCACTCCAAGAACTCTGAAACTACTAGGTAACATCCCTATGTTTTCCCCCAAACCAGTACCTATATATTTTCTGCTTATGCTTATGATTCTGGCAACACATTAATTTCACATTCCATATCTTACCCACTATGTTACCCATTACTATCCCATCAATGCATTTATACACACCTACATCAACTTGCCTATAAGGTAAAACTAGAAATATTACTACCTTACTCATGATCTCTCAAAATCAACCTCTGCACCAACTATCTTCATTTAATTATATCTCCAATCTGCATTATCCTAACCTATTCTCGATATTAGAAATCACCAATTTCATACTTATAAATTACAAACCTCGTCCCCAAAGACTTCTCTCCAACTATTATTTCCAACTTCACTGTTATCCATGACTTGATTGACCAGAAATCCCAAAATAACAAAAAATTCCCTAACTCACCCAAAAATGAATACCCCTACACTGGCACCTGACGGCAGCCATCGTGCCGCCAGGCAGTGCATGCCTTTTTGGCAATTTTCCAAAAATCCAACACTTGCGAAGTCCCTTTAACATTTTCTCTATGCTTTCTCAGCCTATCTCAACACTTTCACACATGTACAGGTTAACGATGACATCGTTATTCAAATCTTACTATCTCTAGAAACAACTCTGGTGCAACCAACAATCATTTTACTCAATTAATTGAACCCACAACTCGTCCAACCCAAAAAGATGTTTATGTCAATTTCAACCTCCAATCTCATGTAATTCAAGGTCTATAAGCCTCCAATGATCAATTAACGTCTAAAGCTAGCATTTTCTCCAATCAAATTGAACCCAGAACCTCAAAATCATTAAAATCAAGTCACATTGCTCGCGTCGCCTGGCGGGTCAATTACTACCATCATGCCCTTCATCAGAGAAACCTAGAATTGGGTTGAACAGCAAGCGTTGCTTGGCGGGTAAGCATGTGTTGCCAGGCGGTTTCATCTCTAGAACCCAAAAAATACCAGAATTATCATGAGTCGCCTGGAGGCTATGAATAGCCCGCCATGCGGTTTCTGGAAGATTTCCAGAAACACGAATTTCAATGCAAACATGGAAGGATCATACATATACATGCTATCATTCATATATTTAGGCATAAAACATAGATAGAACATGGTTCAACTCCCCTAACCTGGAATTTCCTTGCTTAAACTTGAATATTCTTTAATTCTTCCTTGCTCCCAATTTGTTTTCATTGGTCCTCTCCAATCAGCCTCTCTACTTCACTCAAAGCACCAATTCTACTCTGAATTCTCTCTCTCAAAAACGCAGATCATTGGCGGGCTCAAAAATTTCTCCTTCTCTCTCAAAAAAGTCACTTAATGGTGTGTTAATTAAGCTTAATTACCCTAAAACGAAATTGACATTAAGAGAGAGGTGTAATTGCCATTCAAGGTCACTTTTGGGCTGTTTTTCCTGCCTCCCTTGGTTGCCAATTCAACTAGGGTTTTCCTAACCCTTTCATATTCATGCCAAAAACAAATTTGACAAAAATAAAGTTTAATTTGGGTTCACCAAGGTTCAACCCATAACCATGCAAATGTCAAATCAATGTTCAACCATCCTACCAATTCATGTTTCTTAATGATTAATATAATTCTATGATTACATTATCAATCACCATGATCAAGCATAACTATAAAAATAATTAAAATTTAAATAGCACATAATAAGCATACATAGGACTCAAACCTAAGTCTTTTCACACAATTAAGTACTCTCAACCATTTAAACTAATACTTTTCCACATTACATTAGTCAATATCAAATGTCATAAAGACTCACACTACCCGCATTTATTAATTAATTAATTATTTAATTAATTAATTTTCACAGACCTTACACAGATAATACTTAAATTGTACTTCCTAGCGTTAGTTTGCTTCTAGTTAATTGTGTCAATAATTCTTATCAAATATTATTTGTGATAATTATCTAAAAGTTTTTAAAAACACAATTCATCCCTTCTATTTTAATTGTGTTTCACATATTATTTTATTTATACATACTTATTTATGATTTAGATTTACCCCTTTCAATCTCTCATACAAATTTCTTGATAAATCTTCCAAACGTGACTTATATACGATGTGAAAAAAATTAGGGAATATTGGTGAACTTTTTCATATTCTTTCAATACTTTTCTTATAAATGATTAAAAAATTAAAATTGTAGTTTTTATGAATCGTGCTTAAAAAAGGTAACCTGTATTCATCAAGAAATTATTGTGGGAATGAAGGAATCAATTTTATCCCTTAAATAAAATAATAGTGATAAAATTAAAGTAAGATAATGTGAAGATAAATTGATGGCCTGCATAAGGGTCCATAACTTATTGGGCTTTAAACTTAAAAACACACTGTTAGTTCTTTTATAACAATTGATTCAAACTAAGAAGGTGAGAGAGAATATCTCAAATTCAAATTTTGTACTGCAAGGGTGAATCGTTTTTCTCTAAAGGTAAAAGACTTTTCGGGTCAAATCATGATTTATAAACATTAATAATAGGAAGAGTATATAAAAGATACTCTAATCCATACACAATAATTTATAGGAATAAATCAGAAAATTAAATAAAGACACAATCATTGAATTAACATAACAACTATAGAAACAATATATATTAAGCACTATTAATCTCACTAACGTAATTTAGTTAGGGAAGTGGACGTTATTCGTAAGGCATAAAGAGTTTATTAATTTTGTCAAATGAAAATATGCCATTAAAAAGATTCGATCTGTCAAATAAAAAAAAAAGGTTAATCATAGAAGGAATAAATACTACGAGAATGAGAAATGCTTTTATTGTGCTAAAAACTATATGTGAGGTTACGTAACAGAGCAAGAGGAGACGTTATTCCGTTATTCCATGAATGTGATGTATTTAAATGATAAATATGAGTCTTTATAGTAGGATGGCATACACCACTTTCACCACCCATGTATAATAACCTAATTAACATAAAAGGTACTAAGGGGTGAAATTATTTTATCGTGTATTTGGATGATGAGGCAATTCAAGAGGGTGATTCAATTATTTGAAGAATTTAAAATTCTTTGTAATTAAATGTTTTATTTGGATAAAGAAATTAAAAAGTATGCATTCTTTTGAAGTATTTCAATTAGCTAAATTAGAAGAAATTCAAATACCCTCGAAAAATGTGGAATTTGAAATTCTTCTCACTCAATCTCACACTTTGGCAGTCTGCTTCCATAGTCTGCCAGAAGTAACCGGCGCAAAGGATTCTGGTAGTCATGGTGTGTGCGCCGAAATGGTAGCCGCATATGCCTTCGTGTAATTCCTTAATGACGTACTGGGCTTGTTCTGTAGTGGCGCATTTGAGAAGTTGTTGGGCGTATCCGCGTTTGTACAGATCATCACCTATCATGGTATATCTGGCAGCTTTAGCTATCCAGCTTTTGTCAACATTTGGTAGCGGGTTACCGGTTTGGAGGTACTGGATGTAAGGAGTAGTCCAATTGTCAGCTTGGGATTGGGTTAGGCTATGGCAAGTATTTGTGATGGAAGGAGCGAATAGCGTTTTTTGTAATAGGGATCGGTGGTGACTTTTTAATTTGGTGCTGGCTTGTTTGGATAAGATGTTGGCTCTAATGTTTTCAGATCTAGGAATGTGTTGGATGCGGACTTGGTCGAAGGCGGACTGGATGACTGTTCGGACCAGATGGTAATATTGTAGAAGGGTGGGGTCTTTGATCTAGAACTCGTCATTTAGATGGCCTACAGTGAGCTTGGAATCAGTTTTGCATGTTAACGATTTGACGCCAACACATACTCAAGGAAATGCATGAGTCCTCTACAATAGGTCACTCGGGATTCAAACCCACACTAGCATGGGTGGATGCTTCCTTCTACTGGCCGGGTTGGACGTGCGACACCCGTAACTTTGTCCAACAATGTTCCACATGTCAACGTAACAAGTACTTACCACACAACCCGCAAGGATGAATCCAACCTTTACCAATACCAGCACAAGTATGGGAAGATTTATCCATGGATTTTATAACCCACTTACCTTCTTCCGTGGGGCATACTGTCATATGGGTTGTTTGTGATCGCTTAACAAAATACGCCCACTTAGTTGCCTTGCCCACCAATTTCACAGCTCCAACTTTGGCATGTCGCTTCTGTAACATCCCTACTAGATATTACTTATATATAAAAAGAACATCAAGAAAATAAGACAAGAATATCAAACGCCAAGTCCTTTATTATTTCCAACGCGGAAAAAATTTCAAAAACTATTCTAATCGTTAAAGATCCATTAAAGCTATTATAAAAGACTCATTACAATTTTCAAAATCCAATAAAATAACAAATTATAAATAAGTTCCTAGCATGAATTCCCACGCTAGCCCCTCTCTCCGTCTCAAGTGTTAGCAGCATCACCTGTATCATCAACTGCTCTCGTGTAAAGAATTACACGATCATCGCTAAGCACAAACAAAAAGGGTGAGCTCAATAATATAAGAAATCGCATAAATCAAATAATATAAAACACCCAATTATATTATCATAATTAGACCTTGGTTAAGTTTGTAGTACCACAAGGCTTTTCAACCTCCAATTCACCTAACAAGTTAGCCATGGACTCAGGTTCTTATGATACTCACACAAACCTGCCCGCTCGTGGTCCTAAATCTACGAACCTCCCCGCTCATAGTCCTACTCTACGGACCTGCCCGCCCGTAGTCCAACACTTGTGATCCACCAGTTACGTACCTCCACGCACGCAACATCTCTCAATTGTGAGCACGAACATATGAACCTACCTCGCTCGTATCCCGACAGGAGAGTAAATATGTATGAAGCTCCACGCTCATACCATCACATGTTAATTACCATCCATGAACCTACCCGCTCATGGCACAACATCCCCTGATCCAAGTTCTCATCAATGAATGCAAACAACGCACACATATTGCACTATACCCGCTTAGGCTTGAAGTCTTAGCTTGAGCGACCAGGCCTATCTCGCTTAAGCTAAACTTCCTCGCCTGAGCGAGAGTGCTACAGGATATAAACGCGAGGTCTCGCTTGAGCGAGCCTTTCCTCACTTGGGCGAGCCCTTCCTCGCTTGGGCAAAATCATCCCTCGCCTAACACAAAGTCCCTTGCCTAGGCGGCGAGACAGCAGTATTACATTCACCTTGACACGATCTCTCTCTTAAGCGAGTACCTCTCGCCTGGGTGAGATGCTCGGTCGCCCAAACCATGGGCTCTTCGCCTGAGCAAGATCCTCGAGCACAACTTCACAACTACGCGATTCCTCGCTTAGGCAAGTTGCTCTCGCCTGAGCAAGATACTCAGACACAAACCATATATTTCGTTTCTGCTATTCTCGCCTAGGTGAGCCTAATTAGCTTGAGCGAGAATAACATACCTTCTCCTTGTCATGCACGCAACAACCAACCCCAATTGCCCAAAAACCACATTCCATTATGCCAAGAAATTCATCACAGAGTACAAACATTATGAACATGATTTGAACACCAAATGTACCACCAAAATTCGAAATTGAACCTTAAACCACAAACAGTACAGGAAAACCCCATAATTTCCATACATTTTCATAAGGGTTTAATCATACTACATCAAAACAATCAAACCCCCAATTCACACCACAATGAGCACGAAATTTCATGGCAAGTATACATTTATTCATTATGTAATTCACAATAGGCGAAATTATTGACAACCAAAATATTCATGCAAACTGGAATTCTCTCTGATTCTTTGCTCCACTTGGGTCTTATAACCTTAGCTCTCATGATTCTCTCTGACTCCCTTTGCACCCCAAACTCGTGCTCCCTTTTTGCTCTAGGTTTCAGACTTCACAAAACCCTTTTTCTGCCTTATTTTCTCCCTTTTATATGTCATTAATGATGGTTAATGGTAAAAAAAACGAGCCTTATTTTCTCCCTTTTATATGTTAATGGTAAAAAAAACGAGAATTAATCTTTTTAATGTTTATAATTACCATTATGGATTGTTTTCCCAACTCCCTTGGCTGTCCAAGGCCCCTAGGGTTTTCCCACCCATTCACATTCAAGTCACCTTTATATTAGCAAAAATAAAGAATTCAATTTCGTTCTTAGCAAGGTTTGAACACACAACCATGAAATCATAAAGCAAGTGCACAACCAATTCAACCAGTCATGTTTCATGATAATTCCTATAATTCTATAATTATGTCATCACTAATATAATCATTCATATTATAAAAATTAACAATAATCAAACAACACATAATTGACATACATAAGACATGAACCTAAGTCCTCTCACACATATAAAGTACTCTCAACCATTTGAGCTAGTACTTTTCTACGTCACAACAATTAACATTAAATGCCATAAAGGCTTCTACTACCCGCATAAATTAAAACAAATTTCTCGGGTCTTACAGCTTCTTCATCGAGATTTGTCACCTTCACGGGCTGCCAAAAACCATTGTCTCCGATCGCGATCCACTATTTGTCAGCACATTTTAGCGCACTCTATTCAAAGCCTAAGGCACAACACTGAAGTTTAGTTCGTCATACCACCCCCAAATAGACGGTCAGAAAAAAGTATTAAATAGAGGGATCAGACCTAACTCTGGTGCTTCATTGGTGACTCCCCCATTCATGGTATCAGCACCTACACCTCACAAAACTATGGTACAACACCTCATATCACTTGGCCATCGACACATCTCCTTTCCACACGCTCTATGGTTGTCCTCCTCCGACCACCTTGGACATGATTCACATACCACGGGATGACACCACCATCTCAAATCTCCTATGATAACACACCATGGTTCTCCATAGCCTCAAGAAGAATCTTCGTCGTACCACCAACGCATGGTCGACCAAGCCAACCAGCACGGCACTGACCAAAGTTTCAATATCCGTGACTGGGTTTGGGTTCGCCTACAATCGTATCTCCAACAATCAGTGCATCACTGGTCGTGCCCCAAGCTAGTGTCGCGTTACTCTGGTCCTTATCAGATCCTCCGTCGCATAGGCAATGTAGCCTATGAACGCCAACTCCCTCCCACCTCTGAGATCCACCCAATCTTCCATGTTTCTCTCTTACGACCTTTCAAAGGAAAACTCTCCCCGCTCTCCGCAACTTAGTTTTCAGCTTCTGAAAACACTGAACGTCACCTACCCATAATCACTTTAATTCAAACCTCACTTCCCAACCAAACTCATTAACTCCACCGACCCCACCAACCATAACTTACCATGTCTACACTTCCTGAAGCTTATAAAATCACTCACGCACCACACTACCTCGATCCCATCAATGTCATAACCCCTCATAAATCTCATGCATTAAATGTGTCCCATCACATACCACCTAACTTCCTCGAGCCCAACACCCTAATAACCCCTCATTTCACACAAACCCTCCAAGAGCCTATTCCTATCATGCTGCCCCATGACCCGAAAACACCAACCACAACCTTGGCTCAATCACCCTCACGAAGCCACTTTGAGGCAAAACGAGTTTTTCAGGGGCATGCAATGATACAACAAATGCTAGCACTTCCAAAAGGACCACACTTGAGCACCAAAAGCCCAAATGGATGGCATACTTCATTTAAAAATTGGGTTGTTTGTTAACTACTATACTATGTTCTTTTATATTTTTTTATGTTTGTATTCTGGGCACTTTAGGCCCATTAAACTTTCCCTATTTTAGGGTTATCAATGAAGGAATGAAGGGAAAGAATGTTTGTTTTTCAATATTTTAGTGTCCTCTCCTTTTCCCTAGATAGTGTTATAGCCTCTGATTGAGTATTTGAATTGATGTTAATGTGATCATGTGAAATAGATAATTAATTTTTTGAACCAAAACATTCAAAAGCATAATCTTGAGACAATCACATTCTAGAAGAAGAAAGTTTTCTAAATCAAACGTTCAAAATTTATGAACATTAGGAAATGATTGATGAACACGCTCTTTGATTGATTAAGAAATATTATTGTTGGAAAAAATCAAATGCATAATCAAAATGCACGAAGTTTCTCTTATAGGAAATTGTGAATGTTGTAGAAAAAGAAGAATTGAAATCAAGCCTAAGCTCATTTGAGAAAGGAAAGAAGATATCTTAAGGAGCATCAGCAAATTTATAATTGAAGTCTTGAAGACCATGATGAAGCATTGAAATTCAAATTCTCGACGACTATCAAGTGCAGCAACTATATAAAGGATGCAGATCCATATGAGAAGATTAACGAAAGAATTGAGAAAGGAGAAAATGTTGTGAAACTATTGTTTAGAAAGATATTAGGTAGAGAGCTAACATATTGTAAATCCTTCATCAAGTGAAGTTGCAACTTGTGAGATAAGTGCGAACTCCTGCTATGAGAGTGTTTCTCTAATTATTTATTGTAATTGAGAATTCTTGATCTCAGGGGAGATTAAGAAGGATACATGGAGAGGTTGATACTCGGTGTAGCCTGGAGAGGTTTACCTTTGATACCTAGAGAGGTTGAAACTTGTATAACCTAGAGAGGATGATACTCGTTACTGATCAAAGGTGTTAATTAGTGGAATATCTTAAACATATTGCTTAAGAGACTGAACGTAGCCTCAGTGAGACGTGAACTAGTATAATCCTTAGAGTGCATTTTCTCTACGCCTACCTTTTATTTTGAATATTTTGTTTGCACGTGTATTGTTTGAATTTGTTTAGAGGCTCTATTCATGTTCCCTCCCCCTTTTAGAGCTACATTACATCAACGTGTTGTTTGAATCATTTGATGGTGTTTTAATTTCGTTTTCCCTCACCGTTTTTTCACTTTTAAATGACTAATGATAATAAAGGTAAGATATCAAAATGACCAATAATAGTAAAATCTAAAATACCATCAAAAAAATAATCAATAGATAAAACTTATATTGACATTGAAAAACATCATCATATCTATCGGTAGATAGGTCATTATGAGCACCTTCAATTCCATCATCATCATGTTAAACATCATCTTTAATAAAATTAATATGTTCATCACTTGACGTATTATTATGAATATCAATATATCTATCAATAGATATATCAATGTGATGTGATTCTACAATTGGTTTATTTGATCTTTGAATCTTGATCTCATTGACATCTACTATTATTTGGCCCAACTATTTTTAAGTTGCACCACTCGAGTCATGGCATCCATCTTCTCAGCCATCATACTCATAATTTTTTTTAAGTTCGATCACTGAATAGAACAGTCAAATGTGGTTATTGTTGCTCAAGAATAAAGGTACTCATAATTAGTAAAAAAATATCCAAAATATAGGTCATAAAGTTGTCCATACGAAGACTATTGAAAATAATGATCATTATTCTTTTGAAATTTATATTATTAATTATTTTCATACAGAAAATTATTTTTGCATTTTCTTTAAAAAAAAAACTATATCAGAATCACAAATAAGTTTAGAAAAATAGAGAAAAAGAAAAATTTTGTAATAAAAAAATAAAATTAAAATAACAAAAAAAAAAAGAACCAAAATGTAAAAAATTATAACCATGTTCCCAACAATGACACACAATTTGATAACAATGTCATTGAAACGGTCAAATTAAGACACAAAATTATATCAGAATCACAAAATAAATCACAACAAAAATAAAAAGAACAAACAATTTCTTTCATATAACCTCAAAATTCAATTACGAAATTATAACAGAATCACCAAATGATTTAACACTCCACATAGGATAAAAATAACATAAAAATAAAAGAAAATAGAGGAGAAGATGTGAAAGAGTGAGAGAGGCATGGAGAAGGAGGACTAGCCAAAATCACGACATGCAAAGGCTTCCTCGGTTCTCCTCAATTAATTCCCCTAAGTCTCTTTTGTATAGAAATTGGGTTGACCCTTTGTGTACTTTTTATAATGCTCAATCATCTCTTTGTTAATGTAATCTTTTCCAAATATATTTTAAATAAATTTAATATCTCTATGATATATTTAGTTGTTGTAGAGATTTAAAAATATTCAAGAAGATATTGCCATAAAAAGATTTGTCAGTTACTATCTCTTGATATTTTATGATATCATTATATAAAATATTTATTTCAAATATCAAATAAAATGTTTAAAGATATATTTGTCATAAATTATAACTTACCATAAACATTATTGCATTATCAAAGTCGTTTCAATTAAGATAGAGGAAATCTCATAAACCATTTTTTAGCCCCCATCTATCGTTGGGCCATAAAAAAATTTCACTAGACCATTTAGAGTGCAGCTCGTTCGACGTCCAAATTGCTCGCTAGGTGAGTTGTGGTTTTTGACAAACCCATCTCTTCACTTTTTCATGCCTTTTTTGTCATCTTTATGTGATGCATGACTTGTCTTCTTATAATTTTTATTGTTTTCTATTTTTCGGTTCTTATGATGATTTATTGTTTGCTACGTAACTAAAAAGTTATTTTTAGTATCATATACGTGCGTACACATAAAATAGATAGAGTTGTTTATAGTTTAATATAGAAGAAAAATAAATAAAATAACAATAGTTACTCTATAAAATTGAAATCAGTTAGTTATTTTTAATTGTGGATTGACCAAAACTATACTAATAGTCTCCTACAAACTTTTTTTTAACTAATTAAAGAAATTTAACACCGTTTAGATGACATAAACTATAAAATTATATGTTCACATTACTTTTGTTTTCTAAACCCAAAACTTACTGGTTGTTTATCAATTTGAATAATTTTTTTAAACATACAATTTGGTAGAAAATATTTCTAGAATATAAAATTTATTTGTAGAATATATATTAAAATTAATTTGAAAAAATATTTCTAAATTATATAAAATATATATAAATTAATGTGACACTTTATTATTGCATACTGTAAGCTAACATTCTCATCACTTCATCATTTCTTTGAATATATTAATTTATTGCATTTTGATATATATATATATATATATATATATATATATATATATATATATATTTTATAATATATATTTTTAAATTGAAATATAATAATTAAATGCATTAAAAGTTTTGATATTATAAAAACTATAGAAATTATAAATTTTAGTATTTGTGTATAATAAAACATGCCCACCAACTTTTTTGTAGATATAACAAATAAGAATGACAAATAACTTTTCTGTATATCAATGTTATTTGAACCGGATCAATGTGGATATAGAATATTTGAATATTTTGAATATGAGTATAAATACAAGTAAGATTTGACTTTTCAAATTAGATGAATGAAAGTGTGCATATTTGCATAACTTGGCACATATATTTGTTTACATTATTAAAATATTATATATTACTTGATATTTTATTATAAAATTTATATTATTATAATTTTTTAATATTTAATATTAGAGAAAAAAGTACTTTTATCATATTTCACATGCTGTAATTTTAATCTTTTGCAAGAATTATTTCATAAACATTTAATTAATTAAATCTCTTAAGTAAAATCAAAATATAGACAAATTTCATATCATATTTTTAAATATCAATAACAAAATTTTATATCGAAATATGATAAATTCATGTGAACTCACTCCATCGTGATCCTTGATTCAAGGAGTTATTTTCTTCCATTGGCTAATTCGTTCCCAAAATCAAAATTCAAATTACAATTTTTCTTCAAAAAGCGTTTTTCCGATATCTTTTCAAATTAAATATATTTTAAGACACTTTTTCTAAAACATAGTCGTTGATTTCGCAGTCGCCATAATTTAATTTCACTACATAACTCAGTTTTCCTTTTCCATTTGTGTGCGTTCTTTACATTTTTCACATCAGAGGCAAAGAAAGAAAGACGTGGTGACTGGTTAGAGCTATTGACTTACCAATACACTCATATACACGCACAGGTGGGCCCTCCATGTGTTTTCATTTCTCTATTCACGCACAAGTTACACAACAACGCACACTGTTGCTTCTATTTCACTCCCTCTACGACCATACCACCTCAATTTTCTTCTATTCCCTTCACTCTTCCATTTTATTCTCCTCCTAATATTCTTAATTAGATACATACATACCAATGAATATATATAAATAAATTCATTTTTTTCTAAATTCATAAGGTTGAATTTTTAATTAAAAATTCTAAGAGGATCATGCATAAGCAGAGTATTATTCTCGTAATGTCAAGTAACTTGAATAAAAAGTAAAACGAAATCCGAATGGTAAATAATATTACGGCTATGAACAAAACGATTTTATCACGGCGCCGAAAGTTCTTGCTTATATAAAGACCCTTCTATATGGTGCTCATAGCATCAAGTCACAAATACACTAGTAGTGTGGTGTTTGCTTCCATTATCTAATAACATCCTTTTCCCTTTTTGTGCTCAAAAAACACAAGAATGATGGCATGCCAAAATTGGCCTGAGCCAGTGGTTAGAGTCCAAGCCTTAGCTGAAAGTGGCTTAACCACAATCCCTGAACGTTTCATAAAACCCAAGTCCCAAAGGCCTACTATTTACACCACCCATGTTTCTCACACTACTCAAGAGGACATCAACATCCCCATAATTGACATGAAACACCTCTATGGCGGGGACAAGGGGCGGCGGGAGGAGGAGCTCCACCGTGTGGCGGCGGCGTGTCAAGAATGGGGTTTTTTTCAGGTGGTGAACCATGGTGTGAGCCATGAGTTGATGAAGAGTGCTAGGGAGGTGTGGCGTGAGTTCTTTCACCAACCAATTGAGGTGAAAGAGGAATATGCTAATACACCCCTCACTTACGAAGGCTATGGAAGCAGGTTGGGAGTGAAAAAAGGAGCCATTTTGGATTGGAGTGACTATTTCTTTCTCCATTACATGCCTTGTTCCCTTAGGGACCAAGCCAAGTGGCCAAACCTCCCAACATCCTTAAGGTATGTCCCCTAACTACTAATGTAAAAAAAAAAAAAAAAAAAAACATTATAACGGAACATTTTTTTTCTTCTCTTTCATCTTTTCTTGATTACCCAATATAATTTCTTACACCATAAATATTTTGATATTTTGAAAGAAATCATATTTGATTTTCAAGTCAGACTTAAAACAGACATTTAATATAAACATGCTTTTAGTGGTCAACCTAATAAAATGCTTGAATAGTTTGTACGGAGTTTTATATTTAAACCACACAACAAAATTATTAAAAAATATCTAACCCTTTTATCAAACGAAATAAACTTTTTTATTTTTTATGTGAGTGGCTAAACACGTCAGAAGTCATTCTTTGAAAAATTAATAAAAAAAGTTGAGAGTCATATTGTACAGGACCAAAATAAAGGAGACAAGAGTTTTTTTTTTTTTTTTTTTTTTTTTCTTTTCAATTTAATGCAAAATTGGGTGTGAGAAACATGTGACTAATCAGGTTCTACCACTTTTTATCCAACAAAAAGAAAATCAGATTTTCTGATTTTGTCTCATTTGGTGTATAGTTGGTGAGTATTTCCTAAATTAAAGTGGTACCTAAAAGAGTCACTTTTCTTCATTAGATTAAGGTTCTGTGAGGTTCACCCATCCACATAACATTAAATGTTTGGCTTGAACTTGTCAAGTAGGAGTGTTGTTCACAAAGCCGTGTTGCACAAGAAGAGGATACATCATTCACTTTCTTAATTAAGATTTGTAAACTTGTTAACCTATGGTTAGTCTTGTGGTGCCGTTTCATTTCATTTGGTGAAGTGATAAACTTTTCAATAACACCACTTTGAAACGTAATCAAGTACACCGTACTCCCATAAAAAAAACGTGGGCTTTCCATCTTGGTCCACATCATACAAAACAAAATTATTATAATTATAATAATAATAAATTGTTTAATGGTGAATTCAGAATAATTATCTACTAGAGAATAAAATATCCATTAAATTATATTAGAATTTTTTTTTGTTTTTTGCTTTTGACTTTCAAAGACGAATTAAACGTACAAATATTATTCAATAAAAGGAGCGAAAGAAAAACTCAAAGCAAAACAGAGTCAAAATCCAATTTTTTCCATATCAGGTAAACTGCAACTGAGTCTCCATTAAATTCTTGCCTTCTACAAAACTTTGATATCATATAGCTTTTCATTCTATGGAATGATTTTGATGACAACCTTTAATTTCTTGGTAGATTTGTGTTGAAATTTCCCTAATTAGGTGTTTTATTTCTTGATTAGGAATGTGATCGGTGAATACGGTGAGGAAGTTGTTAAGCTAGGAGGAAGGGTTCTTGAGATACTGTCAGAGAATCTTGGGCTGAGAAAGGATTTTCTGCTGAATGCATTTGGTGGGGAAAAAGATGTTGGTGCTTGCTTAAGGGTGAATTTCTATCCAAAGTGCCCACAACCTGATCTCACTATGGGTTTGTCCTCTCACTCAGACCCTGGTGGCATGACCATTCTTCTCCCTGATGAAAACGTTTCTGGTCTTCAAGTTCGCAGAGGAGACGATTGGATCACTGTTAAACCCACCCCAAATGCTTTTATCATCAACATTGGTGACCAAATTCAGGTCTCAAGCTACAACAATGTTCAATCATTCTGTTTATATGCTTTCTTGACATGAAAAAATTAGTGGGTGTTTGTAATTAATCAATGTGTTTTATGTTTGTAGGTGCTGAGCAATGCTGTTTACAAGAGCATAGAGCACAGGGTGATTGTGAACTCAGACAAAGATAGAGTTTCATTGGCTTTCTTTTATAACCCCAGGAGTGATATACCTATTCAACCTGCCAAGGAGCTTGTGACTGAGGATAGGCCAGCACTGTACCCATCAAAAACATTTGATGAGTATAGACTTTACATTAGGACAAAAGGACCTAGTGGAAAAGCTCAAGTTGAATCTTTGATTTCCAAATGTGATTCAAGTTGAGTAGTTTGAAGAACACACGATTAATTTGCATATGAATAATTGATCATCGATTGTATTTTCATTTGAGTCTCAATTAATCAATATCCCACTCTTATCTCTCATATACTTTGTGCTGTTTTTCTTGCCCCCAATGTGTTTGAGTTATTGCTTCACTCAATTTAATAGTGATGGGTAACCTTGTGATTGGGTCACAAAAGTAAAAAAAAGAAAGCTAATCAAAATCACTTAATTTTTATACCCTTGAAATTAAAGTACTAATATTTAAAGAAAAATAATGCTCTGCTAACTAATCTTTCATAAACTACCATTTGATAACTTGATTTCAATACTAAAATGTTATACTTGAGCTAGTTAACAAGTGAACCAATGGAAAATTTTTGTAAAATTGATATATAATAATAATAATAATAGTAAATTGTTGTGAACCAAACAAAGTTGTCTATTAATGATAACATGCTATATATTGATAAGCCACCTTTTTTTTTATTTGTCGTAGTGGAATGTTAACTAAAGATCACACTACCAGTAATGGTGAGGAAGAAAAAGATATTAACCTGAGCCATGAATTTTGAGGTCTAATAAAATGACAGAACTTTATTAAAAGGTTTAACCTAGCTAGTTGCGTTTGCAGTTGCAACTTGGAGGCAACTTTGGATTGTTGCGTAATGTTTATCTGTGGAAACAATGAGTACAAGAAGCACTGCGCGATTACCTTTTTCTTGATCAGCTTTTTGTAAAATGGGAGTTAGTGCTTGACCCGTTTGCACCATTAATGTCTCTTTGGTTGCTATTCCAATAATGGGTTCTGTTTGCATGCCTTTCTCATACTCACAGCACTGAACACAAAGGTTTCTAAAGAAAAGTACCAAACAGAGTGGTTGATCAGAAATATTACGAACTGTGGTCCTATCTCACCCACTACCGTTTGTCTTGTGGGGAACAAAAACGTGTATGAAGACTCCATTGATATTTCCCCCTCTATACAATCCACCATAGATTCATAAATTAACACGTTTTTATAATGCACCCATCAAATATTAAATTAGTTAATGCATTTATTCAAATGTCGACTATTAAGTAACTTCAATTCAATCACGTCACCGTTTCTTTTAAATGGATTCATCATACCAATCCAGATCATTTTTGGAAAACACCATGTGCAATAACAGGAGAACTCAGTAGCTGTGCACTTCATTTCATGTTTACAACTTCAAATCTATATTTTAGATACAAAACATGAAAGTTACTCCAAATTATTTTAGTTCCAACGTCATCATAGATTTACATTTTAAGTTTAACTTCGTTTAACACCCCCACCAAATATGCATGAATCCAAATTTGTATTTTCTGCTCAACTTTGATGTATTCTTCCTTTGCTATATTTTCAAAATACACTAATAATAAACAACACTGATTTTGATGTTTTAAAATATATTAAAAAAATTTAAAATATGAACATCAGTATATTCTTAATGTTTAACAAAGAAGGAAGAACTACCAGAGAATTAGGACTTGATGAATCCAGGTTTTTTAGGACTCAGTTTGTTCATTGCTTAATATGAAATTTATCTTTTAATTTGACTTTATATCATTTGAAAATAAACCATAAAGGCAAGCAGTTTTCAGATTTGAAAACTCATGCGTGTATGTGCATTAAAAAAGGCAACTGAAGCACTAATGACATTTGAAAAATCACAGGATGCTGGTATTAGTCTTACTAACGTGTTAATCTGGTTTATCATTGGCTTGGGTCGCATTGGTTCAAATGCAATCTTTTCTAATAAAGAGGAATGTATTTAATATTTTTTGAATCAATTAATAACCTAAGAAAATATCTTTGTCATGATTTCTGAGATATTATACTAATTTTCTTTATATTCAAGATGGGCATATTCAACCGATATTGAGGAATAAGAGTGATAGAGATCAACAATAAAAATTCAGTTATATTCGTTCACCGTTTAGAGAAGGCTACATTTAATTGTTTGGTTACTCTTATTAATCAATTCACTAATTTCAAATTTTTTTCATGCACTCTACAATAAAAATAATAGATACAACACTTTATACTAGATCTTAAACCTTACAAGATGCTTATACGACATTGTGAAGATGTTTATACAACATTGTGAAATTACCACAAGAAAATTTGTATTTAACTGGGGTTAGTGTTTTAGTGTTTTTGGAGTTTTAACTCTCGTTAAGTGCATTACCTGCGATTTCATTTTTTCTTATGGGAGAATCAATGTCCTAACATATTATCAATGGTTTTTAGAAACCCTTGGAATAGTGATTCTTACCGATGGTTTTAGAACATCTAGTACTTTCTGGAGGTTTAAAATTCTTGTTATTTTCTGGGAGTTTTAAAACCCTACTACTTTGTGAGAGTTTCTTAATTCCTTGTTAAACCACTAGCACTAATTTTCATGTAGGGGTGTCCAAACGGGTCTACCCCACTAGACCGAGGGTTGGAGTTTTCAACTCGTCAACCCGTTTTGGCTCGACATCTTTAGCCCGTTAAACTGGTGGGCCAACTCGTCCCTATCTCATTAACCCATTTTTATTTTATTTGTTTTAATTAAAAATAATTGAAAAAATTAAATTTTCTATATTATATTTTTGCATAAATATAAATATGCAATACTATTATAATTTAAATCATTGACACTTAAATATTAAGTTCCAATTATTAGTTATAATATAGTAATTTAAGATGTAAATATAATAATTCTTTTAATTCATCCAACTAAAGATATTAATTAAGTAATTAATTAAAAGTTTAGAAAATATTTATATGATTAAAATTTTAAAAGAATTAAAATTAAAAAGAAAAAGCGGTGGGCTAGCCCGCCCTATGGTGGGACGGGTAACAGTTTTTGTGGTGGGACAACCCACCCCAATCTGTTTTTGGCTGGCCAAGGGCGAGACGGGACAGAATGGGCTGGACTGGCTTGTTTTGCCATAAAAAAACTAATTTCATTCCATTACCACTCGTCTGATAATTGTTATTACTGGTGCAAACCAATAAACACCACTCGTCTAGTGCACTAAAGCAATTGTCTTATGTAATCTCCTGTTGCACCTATATAGTAAATAATTTTTTGTATAAATAATGTTAAGATAACCCAAGTCATCTCCAAAGGAATCTAGTCAAGAATTTTGCTCAGAACAACACTTATTTAAATTTGTAAAGAGGGTTAGAAGAATAAAGACAATAAAAATAGGGGGAGGCGTTTAAAATGCAATAGACAATATAGAAAACTTAAACAAATATGACAAATGTTTATTCTTCAACTTTTTATAGTTGAATTCTTTACTGGCTATAAAATGATTGCTATTTATTTACAATAAGAGAACTCATTAACCAAAGAGGCTTCAATTAATTTGTTAAAAATATTATTCAAGTTTTAGGTTTAGCCTTAGTTTTAGGTTCATACATTGCATAAAATTCAATTTTAGGTTGATTATAATATTGATATCATATTGTTTTAACATTTCTGCATTGTTTTGCGTATAGGACAAACTTCACACTCTCAAATCTCTCATCACTTGGCCATTTCTTTGGATTGATACCTTGATAGATTCTTAGACAATTTGAATAGTTAAAATAATTGTGGCACTTTGATAGTTTGATCATCCCTAATCTATCATGCGAATTGATATATTGATCTAATTGTTAAAACTAAGAATTAATGATATGGGCATTGATGTTTATGAAAATAATCGTTTGATGATAACATTCTGGAAGGAGAAAGATTTTGAAGTCAAACAATCAAGCAATATGAACATTAAAGAAAATACTTTGTATAACTAATGAATGAATTGTTTGATTGATTGATAGGTATTATTGCTCTGATGATTCAAATGTGGAATCAAGTTGCAAAACATTTTCTTAATAAGACAACTGAAAATGTTGAAGAAAGAGTAAAATTCAAAACAAGTCTGAAGCTCAATAATAAAAGGAAAGAAGATATTCTAAAGAGCATCAGTTGATTCAAAATTCAAATATTTAATAATGATGTTGAAGGTTCAAAGTTGAAAATCAAATTGAAGAATTGATCAAGTCATTCCATATCAAAAAGATTGTAATCAAGAATTGGAATTTAAATTCTTAACGACTATGAAATGCAATAATTATATAAAGGATGTAAAGCCTTATGAGAAGGACAACAAAGCTATTTTACAAAAAAAGATCAAACTGCTGAGAAAATATCATATCATTAGTGATTAGTAAATTGGGTTGAAAGCTTACATATTGTATATTCTTCATTGAGTGAAGTTGTAATCTATGAGAGTGTTTTTGATCATTCATTAAAATTGAGAGTTCTTCATCTCAAGTAGATTAAGCAGGATACTTGGAGAGGTTTCTACTTATGTACTTGAAAAGGTTGATACTTGATGTATCCTAGAGAGGTTTGTACTCGTGTACTTGGAGATGTTAAAACTTGTGTATCCTGGATATGTTGATACTCGTTACTAGTAAAAGGTGTTGATTAGTAGAATTTCTTAAGCACGTGGCTTAAGAAATTAGACATAGTAACCAATATGAATTTGATGTGTGCACTTTCTCTATCCCTATACTTTTAATTTGATGTGTTAATTCATTTGTGTTTGTATATTTTCTCGCGTAGTTTTTGAATTTGTTTCTAAGCTCTATTAATCCCCCTTCTAGAGCCACATTTCACCAATAAGTGGTTCCAGAGCTCAATCTTTAGGGAACTCCTTAATAGGAAGAAAGATTATTGATCCAACAAATTCAATGGATGAAATAACCAACCAACTAATCACCCTGCACTTTTCGAAGGTGAGAAATGTGATTTGTTGAAATTGAAAATACTGACATATTTAGAAGCATAAAATATTGATTTGATAGATATCATCAAGAAATGTATTCCTTCTCTACTAGATGACAAAGGGAAATTGTTACCAAGAGATAAATTGTTACCAATAGAAATTATATACTAATAAAAAATATGTATATCAGTTAAATGATAAATTAAAACATTATTTAATTTGTGCCTTCTTTGAGGAAGAAATTTTTCTAAAGTGTATGCTATGTTTATTGTTAAATAAATGGTGAGATATATTTACGTTGACTCATGAAGGATCCAAAGAGGTAAGAACAAGTATATTAACCATTCTGAGTAATCAATATGAAAATTTTACATAGAGGAAAATGAGTTAATTCAATTAATGATTGGTCGCTTTCAAACTCTACTTGGGACAATATACTATAATTATGACGTGAATGACAAAATCTTGCGCACTCTACCTCCAAAGTGGATAGCATAAGATATAATTGTGACAATTGCCAAAGATCTTGAGAAAATGTCTTTGGAGGAACTTGTAGGTATTTTGATTGTTCATAAGCAGGTTTTGCATCGTGATGAAAAGAAGTCAGAAGGTCTAAATATTGCTATAAAAACTAGGTAGAAAGGTAAGAACAATAGATCATCCAAAATTGTGGTGAAATCTAATGAAGAATTAGATGAGTTTGATTATGAAGGAGATGATAAACTAAATCTTCTAAGAGGGAAATTCAAGCAAAACTCTTGGATATGGAAAAAATTGGAGATTCAACGCCAAGGACAAAGAGAAAGTTATGTGCTATGAATGCAAGAAATCAGGTCACAACAAATCAAAATGTCCTAAGTTGATGAGTAAGGACAGAGACAAAAAGAAGAACAAAATCTCATGGCCATATGGGAAGACATGGTTTCTTTTGATTCATAGGATAAGGAAATGCACATTGGTTTCATGGTAGACAAGGTAGATTTTATGAAGACAACGACACATCAAATGAATTTGATGAAGAAGAGGTAGATTTCTTTGATCTTAACTCTGTTAGACAAGCATATTATGAATTTGTCTCCAATAATTATAGGCTCGTATAAATGTACAAAACATTAAAAGAAAAACACTAAGGAAAAGTACAAAGAACTAGAAAACAGATTATGAGAACAAATAAAATGAATGAGAAATTGAAAATAGAAAATAACATATTAAGTAAAGAAAAGTTAGAACTTGAAAAGAGGCTAGAAGAATAAGGCATGACAAATAAGGAACATAAAAAGGAATTAGTTCTAACCTAGAAGAATATAGGTAAGCAACCCATAGAAATAAATAATAGTAAAATGAAAATAGTTGAGGAAAAAAATTCGCAATAAGGAAACTTCTAGTGCACAAAAGCTCAAATGAAAAATCCTTACATATGCTACTTCTTAAAAGCTCTAGGAAGTTTAGGTACCTAAGTCTTAGAAAATTCCCATTGTAGACATATTCAACCAAATGAGGGAAACCCTTGTAATGGTTCTTGGATAGTGGATGCTCGTGACATATGGCATGAGAAAGGTTTATATTCCTAGACCTACATTTGAGAAACAGAGGAAAGGTCATATTTAGACTTTCAGGAAAGAGAGGCGTGTCTCAGTGGAGAAAATAAGTACCTTATCTTTCCTTAGCCAAAGTGTTCTACAACTAGTTTCATAAACTTCCCAACAAAATTCCTAAGACAAAAATTATAATAAAAAATTAATAAATGTACCAAATTAAAATAATTAAAGAAAATAAAATAAATGCTAGAAATATAAATAGAGAAAAAGAAAATGTTAGTGATAAACAAAAATAGAATTAAAGTAAGAATCAAAATGATACAAATTTTAAATAGGTTCCCCAACAACGAATTATATGGTGCAACCTGAAAACTATGTTCGGAGACCCAAGAGTTTTGCAAATTTGACAAAATCCATTAATGAGCTAAAATAGGCATCTTGTCAATGGTACCACAAATTTCATTAATTGAATATCTCATTCATTTATGGTATAAATTTTGTTGATGATTGTGTGTATCATAAATTTAGTGGGAACAAGTATATTTTCCTGGTCTCGTATGTTGATGACATACTTTTTGCCACTAAAAGTATAGATATGTTGCACGATACCAAGAGAGTTTTTTTTTTTTCTAGAAATTTTGAAATGAAAGATCTGGGTGACATCTCCTTTTTATTAGGAATTCAAATACACTAAGATTGATCTTGAGGTATTCTAGAATTATTAAAGATGAGTTATGTCGAAAAGGTGCTTAAAAGGTTTGACATGCAGGAATGTAAATCTGAGGATACTTCAGTTATTACGGAAGACAAGTTCAATCTTAATCAATGTCCAAAAGGAAATTTGGAAATTCAGGAAATGCAGTTGTATGGATTTTGATGTATGCCTAAGTATGTACGCGTTCAGATATAACATACATAGTTGGAGTATTAGGTAGATATTTAAGCAATCCAAGAATGGATCATTGGAAAGTTGCCAAAAGATTTATGAGGTATTGACTAAGAATAAGAGATTATAGTCTCGCATATAGGAGGTCATATTAGTTAAAGATCATTAGGTATTCTGACTCAGATTTTGTAGGATGGAAAGATAGTTTGAGATCCACTTCAGGTTACATTTTCATGTTAGTTGGTGGTGCGGATTCTTGGCACATTGCCAAGCAAATAACGGCTTCATCCACTATGTTGTAGAATTTGTAACATGCTATAAGGCAAAAATAAGGAATATGATCGAGGAATTTTGTCATAAGGTTATGCATTGTGGAAGGAAATGAAAGGTCATTCACTATTGTAGACAAAGTGTTTGACAATGGTTAAATAGGATGTGTTAACACGGATATTGATCCATTGTTGTGTTGTTCATCGTTACATATACAGGTGAAACAACGACGATTTTGGACCGGTTGTCAATTTGCACACAGAACAACAATGGTTTTAAAGCTCATTGTTATAACCTGTCTGAATATTATAAAGGAATATTAAAATTCTCGAAACCATGATAGTTAGTGCAATAATTGTCGTTATCACACATACATATTTAATAAACAAATACTTTTATATTTAATTTACCATGATAGGTATGACCCTAACCGTCATTGACTTGTGATATATAACGATAGTTAGGGTCAGAACCGTCATTGAAATTCTACAAAATTTAGTTCAAGTTAGATTTAGTACATATGAAAATTAGTTGAAACTAAAATTGGTAAATATGAAAGTTAGCATATTACCTCATCTCAATCACTTTGATAACTTCCTTACACAATTGTTGTTATCCATTACATGACGTAATAGCCACACCCATAGCTCCCAATTTGTTTATTACATTACACTCATATTTAATCTATTTAGATAAACTAAATGATAATACAAAAAAATAAATGAATGATAGAATCTAAATATCTAGAGGGAAATCCATGTGACCCTTTTAGTATTAACCGTCGATCCACCACTCAATATACTATCCATTAAAAGCACTAACATTAAAACAACCAATGTTAGAAAACATGAAATTGTATATTCATGGTGAATGTAATAGAAGGTGTTTATTAAAATAGACTTATGTATCTACTATGCTTTTCAAATAAGGGGGAGAAGGTCTACAACAAGAGCAAAACCATGAAGCGGTACGCTTTGGTACTGATAGAACTAGTAGTAGCCAATGACGATTACATTGAAAATTAGTTGAAATATATTTAAAATTGTATAACTATATGTTATGGAATCAAAAATAAGGATATACTTACTTATCTATATATGGAGCAAGGTAAACTTATTTCTTTCGTTGCATTATGGAATTAGTGATGTACTTCTTTATTTTCGGGTTTCTATTACCTATTGGAGGCATGAAATAAGGGTTTGTAAACCTATATGAATAATCCTTTCCCGCTTCCAAACACAAACCATGCAAGTACCTAATTTGATGATGGAAACACACATTTAATATTTAAGAAGGAAATGAATAAAAATGATTTTAAAAGTTAACTTACATCATCCATAATTGTAGAGAAGACACATTTAACTTCTCATTGCCTATTATGATCTCCATCAAATCAGATTTATATATGAACAATGAAATTTCACTATCTTTGCCACAAACAGTGGCATCCCAAGGAATCAAAGATGCCTTTATAGTCATGGTTGCAACAAACTCCATCTATGTCGCTACTGGATCCTCTAAATTTTTTGACACATGCAACTTTGTTTCATGTTGCTACACACAAAATAAACATGACATTAGTTAGGATACTATATATATACTTCACATGTAACAATGTTAGTGGATATACAAAACGATTCAATTTGTAGTGTGACCGATTCAATGTATGGTGTCAGGTAATGAAAGTTTTCAATACTTGTGATATAATACCAACTTCTAATGTCGGTATAAGAACTGTAGCATCACCACACACAGTCTCCACCACAAAATTTACCAAATGAGAAGGGGGACTCTTACCTTGTAACATGGTGGAACCTTCAAAGCACTTATTGTGGGCCACCAACTGGTGGGAGATACATAATCAACTAAAGCCCATCTCACCCCTCGTTTCAACTACAGTTGAACAACTCCCTTTAGTGTTGACTTTGACAACTACAGGTCAGGTTGTACTATAGTGGGGAGCTTTTGTGAAAGTAGTAAGTTCTCTAGCCTCTTGTCAAATGCTTTCATCATCGTTTGTTGCTCTAGTCTCATCTCCTGATGCTCTTGTCTGATCTACTCTCATTCTTCTTTCATGCCTAGATGGTGGGGATGGAGGTTCAATTGAATATGCATTACCACCGTCATCTCCAAAAGTAGAACGTGCTCCAATCTCCTCTCTTTTGCTCTAGCTTTTGATAAACACAATGAGAAAGTAAGTGAGGAGTCTCATTATGTGCTTAGATGTCTTGTGTTTTTTTAGAACACCCTATAAACATTTAAATAAAATTTATTTAGCATTTATCATTACATGTAATAAAATAGTAATAAAAAACATAAGTGATGATACTAACCTCTCATTTCTCACTTTCTCGAGTATGTACAAATCGTTGCCAAGTTTCTTCATCAAAGCAAATATACTTGGTGCAAGGACTTTCCCCTTTTCTAACACCATATACATAAATTATTTTCAATTTCGATTTAAATTGATGCCATTTGGTGGCAACTAAAGATAAAACATTTGGTTATAGAAGCCTTTAAGGCATTTAGTAAGGGGAGCTATTTTCGTGTTTTAGGTTATATGTATGAGTAAGAGTTATATTCTTATAATTGTACGTTGGTTTGCCTTGAATTCTCGTGCCTATGTACTGTGAATTGGAATGCTGGTTATTTGGATGTTTGTTGGACAATGCCTTATACCTTGGTATGAATATGATGGAGGTATAATCTGTGTTGTATGATGTGTTATGTGCAATATAAAAAATTGGTGTCAAATTGGGTCTAAATAATGTCCACATAACCCTTAAATTGTTTTGGATTGCTTGGTAAATGTGGAGGGAAGGAAATTGGGTTGGAATTGGTATCAGGGTGTGTGATCAGAGGAGAATGTCTATTAATCTCGCTTAGGCGAGCCAGGCTCGCCTAGGCGAAAATAGTAGAAACTCAAACCCTGGTGTTGCTTGAGCCTCTCGCTCAGGCGAGGGTATCTCGCCTAGGCGAGAGATCATGAAGTGTTGAGGTTGTGTTCGAGGGGCTCGCTCAGGTGAGTAGCCCATGGATTAGGCGACAGAGCACCTCGCTCAGGCGAGAGGTACTCGCCTAAGCGAGAAATCATGAGGGATTGCGTGCTGTTGCAGGACTGCCGCCTAGGCGAGAGAATTGGGTTTAAGCGAAGGGAGCTCTCGCCTGAGTGAGTAAGGCCTCGCCTAAGCAAGTTTTCGTACCTTGTTACTGTCACAGGCTCGCCCAGGCGAGAGAGCCTAGCTTAAGCGAGTCAGGCCTGATCGCTCAAGCTAAAGCTTCTAGCCTAAGCGAGAATTGTAGGTTTTGTGTTGTTTGGATGCAATTGAGGCGAACTTAGATCAGGGGATGCTGTGCCATGAGCGGGTAGGTTCATGGATGGTGGTAAAACGCGATGATATGAGTGGGAAGGTTCATATCCAGTTACTCTCGTGTGAGGATACGGGTGAGGTAGGTTCGTATGATTCGGCTCACACTTGAGAGATGCCGCGTGCGGGGAGGTACGTAGCTGGTGGATCACGTGTGTTGGACTACGGGCGGACAGGTCCGTAGAGTAGGACTACGAGCGGGGAGGTTCATAGAAGTAGGACCACGAGCGGGCAGGTTCGTGCGAGCATCATAAACCCTGAGTCCAAGGCTAACAATGTTAAGGGAATTGAAGGTTGTAAAACCTTGGGAAAGTAGGAACTTGGCCAAGAACTAACTGGAATAGAATAAATGGGTGTGTTGTTGTTATTTCCGAAATAATATATGTTATTTAATCATTTATAAGCTCACCCTTTCTGTTTGTGTATGGCGATGATCGTGTGATTCGTTACACGGGAACAGATGTTGATACAGGTGATGCTGAGGACGTTAAGGCGACGGAGTGAGGGCTAGCTGGGATTAAGCTAGGATTTTATTTATGTTATCACTTATGTTTTGATTTTTTTTGAAATTGTAAAGTTTTAAATACTACGATTTTAATAATATTGACGCGATGTTTAAATATTTTAATTTTCTCGCATTTTGGGAATAATAATATCGTGACGTTTTATTTTCTTTTCTTTATTTATTTATTTAAATTAGTAATATTCCTTAGGGATGTTACACATGAACTCATTGGTTATGAGTGTGGGAATGAGGTGTTATTTGGAAACCAATAAATAATTATGAATGGGCTGGGAAATTATTTCATACATATTTATGTTTATGTGCATAACTCACCCTATCTGTTTGTATGTGGCGATGATCAGATAATTTATTATCCGGGAGCAGATGATGTTTCAAGTGAGCTAGGAGATGCTTAGTGGCGGAGAGTGGACTCAAAGAACAAGGGGATTTTATAACTGTTTTTATTTAATTTCCATGTAATTTGATTATAGTTTTTTTCATGGTTTTTGGATATTAATCTTAAAGTTGTACAGGTGAATTTTTTTGAACATGTGGACTATTAAATGTTTATTTTTAAAGTTTTGAAATTTCTCGTGGTTTTTGGGAAATGGTTTCATTAATAAATGAGGTCTATTTATATAAATTGTTGTTTATTATTATTTTTTTTAAGTAATATCCTACTGGGATGTTACAGATGCTCCTTAAGAGGATAGAGAACCAAAGAGTCATGTAAGACCTAGGAAATAGGTATGTCTTAGGATAGATGTTTGGAGTTTTGAGAGTTAGAACAAATTAAATAATTGTATCAGAGCATTTTTAATGTTTATAATAGTGCATTTTAATTGCATAATCAAATAAATCATATGTCCATATTAAACAAAAATGACATTGAGTATATTTTTAATCTCATATATCATAAAGATATTATGATAATTTGTAGTTCATCAATCATATTTAAAATCATATTTAAGTAGAATATATAAATCAAAGCATATTTCAATAACTCAAGGTATTAAAAAATATGTTAGTCAGAAATATTAGAGATTTCATGTTGTCATCTGATATGTATTAATATCAAACAACTTGTTTAGTAGACTATATGGTTCTCGTGGTTGAATCATCTAATCAGCACATATTATTTCATGTCATCAAATGAATGTTTCATGAATTCATGTGTATTAGATGATATCTTGTCTTCATCTATTCCTAGCAAATCTCTTTCTAAACAAAAGTTTAGCAAGATGTAAACCTTTTTCTTCAATACAAAAATATATTAGACACTTTGATACAAATCTTTATTACTATATAAACTTTATTATCATAAAAACATAATTGGAAAACCACCACAAACTATCATGCAATGTGGTTTTTGTATTGCCTGATAAATATATTTATATTTCTTTTCACCATTTTTAAGGGTTTTTTTATTAACACATTAGTTATAGTTTTCTAATGATATCAAACATGATTATTTTATTGATATCAATTAAATTTACTTTAAAATGTTAAGGTTATCTTTTACCAATATTAATGAGAGTACATGTTAAGATTATTTCTTGATGAATATTAACAAAACTATTTTTCGATTAATTTTAATTAAATATTGTAGAAATCAAAGAAATATATGAAGAAAGGGATTGTATATTATTGAGTGTGTATAAAATGGTACAAGAGGTGTGTTATATATAAACACAAAGTTAACCTTATAAACCACAAGTAAATGGGCCTAAAATATGGGTGTATGCTAACATCTCCCTCAAACTCACAATGCTACGATTAAATGCATTGAGAGTTTGTCAAATAAAAAACGAAAGCGTAAAACAGAGTATGGCTTAGTAAATATATTTGCATTCTGTAGAGCCAAAGGAACAAATGGTAAAGATATAGTGCCAATTTGAAGATAATGATGAGTAAAAAATGGCAATCTGTTTCAATATGCTTGGTTCGCTCACGAAAAATAGAGTTGTGAGCAATATGAATAACACTTTTATTGTCACAATGCAGAGGCGTAGGATCTTTCAAATAGACACCCATATTTGCAAGTAACCAACGCAGCCAAATAATCTCATAGGTAGTCAAAGCCATGGCATGATACTTAATTTATGTGAATGATCGAGATGTAACATCTTGTTTCTTACTCTTCCAATAAGTGAATCACCAAGAAAAATACACCACCAAATAGTGGATTTTTGATAATTAGGATTATTATTCCAATATGCATTACAATAGGCACGCAAGTCTAAAGACTACATAGAAGAAAGCAAAAGAGATTGTAACTGAGTGCCCCGAGGATACTTGAGAATAGGAAGAACAACACCTCAATAAACTAGGGATGGCAATGGGGCGGGGTGGGGACGGGTTTCGCTATCTCATACCCATCCCCATTGAAAATATTCATCCCCATCCCTATACCCAAATCCAACGGGTATCAAACTTTTGTCTAATCCTCATCCCCACCGAGTAATGGGTATATACTCGTACCTATACCTATACCCGCTTTCTTACTGTTTCAATATTAATTAATTAATTTTGACAAAACAAATAAAAAATTACGGTAAGAGAAACATTATATTATCAAATATACAATATTAAGAGGAGGGTTGTTTCTTCGATATCAAATATTTTTAAAAAAATTATAATTGTATATATTTCAAATTAGAATACCAAATAACATCTTATTAGAATCAAAACATTTATTAAATTTGCAAACATTAATGAAACCTAAATGATAAAATTTATAAATATTTTAAAAAAATATAAAAGGAAAACAAATATTTGAATTAAAATATATTTTAAAGGTGTATTTACTTTAATTTTTTAAATTTTAATGAATCTCTTTTTTATATACTAATAAAAGTTATAATACATCACTTGATCAAAATCACACAAAGAACAAAGGTTAAACTAATAATAATAAAATTTTAGCATAGATCTTTTATCTTTTGAACATCAATATATGTTGGATGGTGATAAAAAAAAATAATGGCAATTACATTAAATTTTTATATTATAGTACATAAACTTTATTGATACAATTATAGTAACAAAATTACAGTATAATAATGAGTTAGAAAATAAAAAATAATCATATCAAATATACCAAAATAATATTTTACATGATAAAAATAAATAACAAATAAAAATATAAAAAAATTATCAAATGTATGTCTTCACAATAATTTAAGAGACTATTGAATGAAATCACACAAAGGAAAATAAATGTATAATTAAGGGTATGATAAATGAAAAATACTTTAGAGATCCAAAAAAAATTAAATATTAACATAATCAATGGTTGAGAAATAACGGAAGTTGTATAGTGAAATAAAATAGTTCTTCAAATGAAACAAAAATTTATATTACCTAGTAAATGAAAGGTTTATGCTCTTGCATACTTAAATTGAAAGTTTAAACATTCTCATGTTAAAGGAAAATATGCAATAAATAAGAATATTAAAAAATAATAGAAATATTCAAATTTGAGACATAAAAAATATTTATTTAACACACATCATGTGAACATAATTGCATAAAAGTTATAATAAGATGAAAAATATATTGGAGATGCGATTAAATTTTATGACAAACCAAACAATTATAAAAAATATAGAAAGTGTGTAGTAATATATAAAATCTTACTTTATTGACTATGAATATTTTAATAATTTAAACGGGGACGAGGATATGGCGGGGACGGGTATTATGGCGGGTATGGGGACGGTGACGGGGTGGATATGTACATCCCCATACCCAATTGAAAAAGTCGGGGATTCCCCATACCCATACCCATACCAAGTCAATGCGGGGATTCCCCATCAAAATGGGGACGGGTTCGGACAATACCCACGGGGACATGTTTATTTGCCATATCTACAATAAACTGTTGTGGGAGCTGAAACAAATTGACTAACAACATGAACAACATGTGGAATGTTTTGACGAGTCATAGTAAGATAAACCAGACTTCCAACAATAGTTCAATATAAAGTAGAATCAGTCAAAGGAATACCATTCGATGGAGAATATCATACACTTGTCTCAATATGAGTATCAACAATCTTGTTGTAAGTAAGCCGAGAATGCTCAAATAGGTCAGCAATATACTTGGACTGAGATGAAGATAACCTTTGGAAGAAGAAGCAACTTCAATACCCAAAAAGTAACGCAATACACATAAATATTTCATAGCAAAATGATGGGATAATGCAGTTTTTATAGAGGCAATTCCATCAAAATCATCACCAGTAATAATCATATCATCAATATATAAGGATAGAAAAATATGCCCTACATTGGTTTTCCTAACAAATAATGTAGAATCATGTTGACTAGCAACAAAACCAAGAGAGACAATTACTTTAGAAAACTTTGAAACCAAGCAAAAGGTGTTTGTTTAAGACCATAAAGGGCTTTTTGAAGTTTGCAAACGTCACTAGATTTGTGAGAGACACCTGGTGGAATCATGTACACTTCCTCATATAGATCCTCATTCAAAAAGGCATTCTTCACATCCATTTGAAACATCTTCCATTGAAAAATAGAAGCCACAACAATCAAGGTACAAAAAATAGTCATCTTTGTCACAGAAGAAAATGTTTCCTTATAATCAATGCCATACTCTTAGGTATATCCTTTAGCAACAAGTCTAGCTTTATGCCTTTCAATTGAGCCATTTGATTTTATCTTGATTTTGTATACCCAACAAGATCCAATAGAATATTTTCCTGGTGGCAATGGAACTAGATCCCATGTATGAGTCTGATGTAGAGCAATAAGTTCCTCAACCATAAAATTCTGCCAAAGTGGATCACAAACAACCTCTTTATAGAATGAAGGCTCATGAAGACGATGAATAGAGGCAATAAAAGCAGCAAATGAACTAGAATAAGAGTAATACACAAAATCTGGTAGTTGAGTAGACTTACGATTATGACTAGGTCGATCATGTGGCATGGGAACCACAACCTCGAGAGAAGATTGAGCAGGCGTAGTAGGGGAATCAATAGGTACAACCTCTGGTGTAGTGTTTGTAATTGGGGCTAAGACAGGTTTTGGAGTTGGTACGAAAGTAAGTATATTGTCATCAATATCAAAAGGATCAATTTTAATGACATTAGATGTAGTCAAATAATGTAAGCTAGCTGGAATAGAAAAGAATAGAATATGTTCTAAATTACAAATGACTTGAGACATACAATGTTTTACTAACTAGATCAAAGCAACGATATCCCTTTTGACCAAGACCATATCCCAAAAAGACACACAAAACATACTTAGCAGATAATTTAGTACGCTTAACATGTGGTTTTAAAACAAAAAAGGTACATCCAAAAACATGCAAAGTAAAGTAATTAAGTGCATGACCATACAATTTTTAAAAGGAGACAAACCAAAATTATGTGAAGTCGGGATCCAATTCACAACATGAGTTGTTATAAGAATAGCTTCCCCATAGAAGACACTTGGAACATCGGTAGATAAAAGAATGATCTTGCAGTCTCAAGAAGATGACAATGTTTTCTTTCACCAACGCCATTTTGGTGAGAGTGTCAGTGCAAGATATTTGATGTATAGTTCCATTAGAGGCAAGTAAAGTGGTAAAATTCATAGAAGTGTATTCACCCCTCAAGTCACAACAAAAGGTTTTTATGGTAGTAAAGTGTTGAGTCTTTACAAAAGCATTAAATTTTTTTAAAATTGTTAGAAAATCAGACTGATGTTTCATAAGATAGTAAAATCATCAATGAAAGAGACATAATATCTTGAACCTCCTTTGGTGGATACAAGAGAAGGTCCTCATACATCAAAATGCACAAGATCAAAAGGAGCAAGGGAAGAAGAAATACTTTTATTAAAAGGTAAAGTAGAAAATTTTTCCAGCAAAATTGAACCATGCAAACTTTCAAAATCACTACACAATGCCATAAGAAATTGAACCAAACATTGTGATTCCCTACAAGTAATATACGGTGCGGAAACACTCAATTCTGCAGGCTTAGTTAAGGCAAGTTGATCCCATAGGGTTGTCATGACAAAATAAAAGTCCTGAATACTCATGTCATTTTGCTTCAGTACACGAATATTTGTCTCAAGTTGATGCTTTTGTCAAAATTAGACTGTGTATATACAATTGAGATAAGTGATCTCATACCTTCCTTGTAGTACATATTTTGCCAATTCAGCACCAATCGAGTGTGATAGAATTATTGACCCATGTGATAATTTTAGAGTTATCAACTTCCCATACCTCCAAAGCAATAGCATAATCATCGACTTTGGTATCAATTGGTTTTGCCTTAACACGTTATCAACTTATCATACCTCTAAAGCAATAGCATTATCATCGGCTTTGGTGTCAATTGGTTTTGCCTTAACTCCTGAAATATAACACCACATGGACTTTCCACGAAGAAATTTTTTTATAACATAACTCCAGTCGGAATAATTTTTACCATCCAATTGCACACTATTAGACTAAAGAGAATCATCTTTAAAAGTTGTCACACAGCGAAAGTAATGAACAAAGCATAATACAAACCTAATATTAGAGGATTACAAATACCTTAAAATGACATAAAGAACATGGTGCATAAGCTCAAAAAATGCCTCAAAGCAGAAAATAAAATTGCGATCGGGTGAAACCTCAAAAAATACAAAAGAGGCTTAGGGCTATTAGGGTTTATAGCTTAGGACTTGGAGTTTAGGAAAAATGAACTTACTATAAGAATCTCTTCTCAATCATGGATCGTTTGAGACTCTGATACAATGTAGAATA
>Ga0209589_1000901_pt1 | contig 45556 bp, 25 predicted proteins | sample CowpeawhiteBW_FD_187525 | JGI IMG/M metagenome (GOLD analysis project Ga0209589, IMG submission 187525) | Root nodule microbial communities of legume samples collected from California USA - Cow pea white BW (SPAdes) (version 2) | ecosystem: Host-associated > Plants > Roots > Nodule | place: USA...
ATATATATATATATATATATATATATATATATAAATATATATATATATATATATATATATATATATATATATATATATATACCAGATAAATCATACAAGTACACCAAAGGAATTCATATATATATATATATATATATGTGTGTGTGTGTAATTATATGTGTTTGTGTAATTGTAAGCTCACCCTATCTGCTTGTATTTGGCGATCATCGTGTACGCGGTACACGAGAGCATATGATGTTACTGGTGTGGCGCCTAGCGCCAATATTGGAACTGTTAGGCAATAGTGACAATTTCAGAGGACAACAAGAATGTGTGGCGCCTCTGGTGAAGGTAGTGCTGCCAGGCGATACCTGCAGAGGCAAGGTGTGCAATGGCGCTTGGCGGCACACGTCCCCCGTCAGGCGGTCTGAAAAGCATGTTGCGCCTAGCAACTCGTGAGTAGTGTCAGGCGATATTGGTGAGGCAAAAGTGTTTTGCTTGTTTTGATGTGCGTGTTCTACAAGACGTTGGTGATTCTTCGAAGGTCAGCTTGCTGGTGTTCCTTGAGTTGTGGCTCAAAACGTATCCCTTGAGTTGTGGCTCGGGATGGCGGATAAACACAAGGAACTCTTGAGTTGTGGCTCGGGTTGGCGAGTGTTGCCGGTGTGAGTGTGCGCATTGTGGCATGTACAGATGGGTCCAGTTAGATTGCCCTTCTCAATATTAAGCTGACGAGTTTGGTAGTCTTGGGACATTACAAATATTATTCGTATTGGGAACTCCACCTGGCGTTACGGAGTGTGGTCCGTAGCATGGTTTCTTGCACGTGCTCTATCAGTTGTGGTTGGTAGGTGTGGCAGCAAGACATATCGAGGTATTCGCTAAAAGATGTAGAACACGGGTAACGTGGTGGTGGCCATGTGATATGGAACCAAAGGATATGAATTCCTTTGGTGTACTTGTATGATTTATTTGGTATATATATATATATATACATACATATATATATATATATATATATATATGTGTGTGTGTGTGTGTGTGTGTGTATATATATATGTTTGTGTAATTGTAAGCTCACCCTATCTGCTTGTGTTTGGCGATGATCGTGTACGCGGTACACGAGAGCATATGATGTTACAGGTGGATCTGGTGAGGCATAGATGTTGGTCTCTTGGCAAGCGTACCAAAAGTTAATTGTAGTATAATGATTTTTAAGTAGAGTGTCGAACCCACGAGGAACGGATTCAGTGAAAATAATTAATTATCTCAATCAGCATATGTACAAAGATTTTAATTTGATTTGACATTAACTATTGCATAAAATGAATACAGTAAAGGCAGAAAATTTAAATAAAAGATCGATAAGAAAAACTGGGATTGAATTTCATTTATCTCCCTTGTCTGTAATCTGGATGAATATAATACATAACATCTGAAAATACCAATATTGATGCACATTCAAAAATCATTTATATCGATCCCTCGCTTATAAAATTCATAAGATTAGTTCCCTGAATATTGATTCCTCACATATTCAGCAAACTACCCAGCATTACGGTCGAATGTTAAAAGCAATTGATATATTGAGATCTATTCCTAGCATCACAGTATATCAAGTATCATTGTTCAAATCAGATTTTCAAAAATACTTTCCAGTCAGATCTAAAAATCAAAATCAAGACATCTATTGATCAGATAAAATTAAGCATTAAGAGCAGAACAATAATACCAATATTGAGTAAAACATAAATGCTATCAGATCCAAGTTCGAGTAGATTACATTCAATCCCAAAGGAGAAGATTAGCCACTCATGGCAGCCAACAAAACCTATGAACTAAAGAAGAAGAAGAAGAAGAAGAAGAAGAAGAAGAAGAAACCAATGATTTGTGCTCTACTCATGGTTGCAGCTCCAACAGTTCTATAGTTTCTCTCCAAAAATCTCCAGCTCGTTTTCACTTTCTGATTCACGGAGTATTTATACTCCACGAAGGTCTCACTCAAACTACCTGAGTCTCGCTTGAGCAAGACAGAATACTTCAAGCTAAAGAAAGCCTCTTGCTTGGGTGAGACGTGCTGAAGCCAAGATCTCGCTTAGGCGAGCAAGAGTACTTCGAGCTGAAGAAAGGGTCTCGCTTTGGCGAGATTGGTAGCATCAGATCTCGCTTGGGCGAGAATGACGGCAAGAGATGGTCTCCACTGCACAAGCTCTCGCTTAGGCGAGGTCCTTCTTCGCTTAGGCAAAACTGGCGGCCCAAGCTCTCGCTTGGGCGAGATTGCTTTGGTTTGAGCGACCCTGCAGAGTTTCTTTTCTGTTTCTTCATTTCTCCTTTCACTCTTCTTCTGTTCTTTCCTCCTTCTATTATAATTTACCTGAAAATTACACAAAATAGGGATCAAGTGATTTCTTTCAGTCAAAACTTGGAAGCATGTGATTGAAACTCATTCTTTTCTTGATTTAGGGAGAATCAATCATGATATAAACACAAATTAAGAACATAAGTGCCCTCATTTCATATGAAAATTACTCATTTTTTGCGCTTATCAATAGAGTCAGAGCGGGGCTAGTTTTGGGAGAAGAATTTTATCGGAATTTTTATATTTTATGATTTTTAAATAAATTGTAATATTTTATATTACTAAACTTTGATGATTGTAATGAAGTTGATAATTATGGTTTTAAAGTTATTCTATGATAAATGAAAATTTTAAATTTTCTCGCGTTTTGGGAAATGATATTGCAATAAATGAAGTTTATTTATTATTGCTTTATTTTATTATTTAAATTCGTAATATCCGATCGGGATGTTACAAATCCAAATTTGTATTTATTCTTTGCATATCAAAACCCCATCTTTGCATAGTAATTAGTTTTAATTGCATTAGGATAGATTTTTATAAGAATCAAATATTAAAAATAAATTTTGTATCCGTTGAGGACAACTCAAGGTTAGTTTAACCTTATCTAGTTTGTTCACTACTAACTTTGCGATACTAAAGTTGTTATAGTTAAGTAGTTTTAATTTGATCGCGTCAACGACATTGTTATCATAGACCATAGGAGTTGTGGCTGTAGTTATAACTTTTGTGTTTAGTTTTGTGTACATGAGCAAGATATACAGTGTAATTCTATTATTTTACTTGGCAACTAAAACTGATGGGATGTCTCAATACCTATGGGGTCTCGCTATATAGAATAGATCATATTCTGGGAATTGTTACATAAATTTTTAAAATATTGAATTTGAATTATATCGAAATAGTCAAGTGTTAAACCAAAATTTAATCCAAGTAATCTTTTAGTATAATTTATAAGTTTCATTAAAATATAAAATTTAATTTATATACCTATGTGTAAATAATTGTTTGTACACATAAATTGTTAATTTATAAGTATATTTGTTTCAAAATTTAAATAATTTATACATGCAATAAATATAATTAAATAATATTTTATTTTAAACAATTCTATTAAAAATGTTCTTATAAACTGTGTACATTTTTGCATTTATTCTTCCTTGAGCAATTCTATAGTAAATTTATATATTAGGAATGCAAAAGTGGTGTTTTTTATTGTGTTAAATATGTTTTTTGTCACTTAATTTTTAGTTAAGTACATTTGCTACGACTATTATACCTACGAATTTTTGTTCGTAGGTAATCCGTAAGCAAAACTATCTTGCCTACGGATTTTGTGACTTACGTACATATTTTTGTTATAGGTAATATGCGTTTTTCTTGTAGTTTCTTCGAAATTTAGCTTAATTTAGTCCCCTAACTTTAGAAATGTGTGGATTTGATATTTTTAACCAAAATTTTGTTAAGTTTATTTAAATTTTAAATGTATTTCAAACATGTTTTTCAGTTAACATTGAAGCGAAAATATGTCAAACGGTGTAAACAACTCAAATGTTATCATGAAACGCATTTGAAATGTTAAATAAATTTAACAAAATTTAATTAAAAGTACTAAATCCAAAATTTCTAAAGTTGGGGGATTAAATTAGACTAAAATTTTGACGAATGACTAATTTTAGTTTTTACTAGAAGTTAAAGGACAAAAAACATATTTAACTTTTTGTATTAAAACATGTAAGAAACACATTTTTATAGCTTTTTTTAATATTAGTTATATCAATTGTTATTGAAAAATAAAGATTTGTTTCTCTAAGAATAATATTTTTTCAGAAACATATTTTACTAAATGAACCTAGTTAAATCATTATTTCCTCTGATGAATTTGGTTTATTGTAACATTTAAAAATTTGGTCTGAGAGTTGAATTCTCAATAAATTCAATAGATTGTTTTTAGTATCGAAAAATCTTTAATGGACTTCTCATAAATCAAATTCTATGAAGATTTTATAGTTTTTTTTTTACTTTTTTGTTTTCCCGAAAATGGAAGAGAAATAAAAGATTAAAATTAGAAAAATCAATTTAAAATAATTAATTCAAATTTTTGAGATTAAATTTTAAGTGTTATTTGTAACATCACATTTTAGTAACATAAAACAAGTAAAATAAAGTATTTCATAACAATATTTAAAATAGATAATCTAGAGTATAAAGTAAATTAATACGGTCCAACCAAAGATAAGACTATATAAATATAGCATTTATAGAGCTCGCTATACAAAAAAGAACCTTGTACCAAAATCTAACGACTCATGCTCCTAAAGCATCCCTAACTCTATTTGTTGGCTCATTATCCTCTACAGTTAGCTATATCCCTGTAACTTTATTTACTCATACCGATAAAGTGATTATCGCAAAAAAAAGAAAAACAAAACACCACAACCAACTAGTTCTAGGTAAGCTAGCTGAAAATAAGTACACATCTATTTATATTCACAACATACTACACCATTTTATCATCATAATAGATATATTTACAATCATCACACAATATCCTACATATCACTAGACTCTTATAGACTCAATTATCTAGATACATGCCCTTGACATAAGAGATCATTGAAGGTGTGCACTTTTAGTAGTATTTACATTCTGCAAAGCCATAAACAAAAGGGTTATCACCATACTACTCACAAGGTTAATCCCTTTCACACCTACAACCAAACAAGTCCAAAGACTAGGACCACTTGTCACTCTCACCACATAATTCATTCTACTCTATTTGAGTGTGAATGGTTATTAGAGTATCAAGATACCTCCTTACTACCTTCTCTATCTCAATGCATACTTTAAGCCACCACCACGAAGAATTTCTCCTTGAAATTCTTGAACATCATCATCATACATGCTCACACCCATGAATAAGCTCATCATCATCATCACATTTTCATACATATTATACTCATGCAGGGGCGACCCTTTTAAAGGACCGAGGGGAGCCATAGCTCCCCCAACGTTTTTTTAATTATATATATTATTTTATTATTTATATTAATTTAGTTTAAAAAAACTTTTCAAAATTTTGAAAACTATGTTTTTTCCTTCTTCTGTTATTTTTTGTTCTCTTTTATTTTGTTTCTCTCTTTTCCATACCTCTGTTTTCCACCTCTTATTTCTATTTCAATTTTCACCCTCAATTTTCTTAAAATATTGAGTTTTGGTTTTGAGATTTAGTTTGGGGTATTCATAATTTTTTCTTTTCCTAAATAGGTGAGAGGTGACAAATTCATATTAAGAAAATTATGATAAAAAGTAAAGAAATTGATTCTTTCTTCCAAAGGAAGACTTGTGATGTGATGAAGATGAGAAAAATGTATCTACGACAATTAAACTTGAGAAACTTCATGAGAATCTAAGAATTGAAGAAAATGAAAAACAAGTCTCTAAAGTTTCCAAAGAATTTGAAAATTCTTTAGAACGTGATTTGAGGAAGCGTCCTCAAATTTGACAATACCCACCAAATTAAATTGACGAAGTACAAAGGGTTTATATAAAATGAGGTCCATATCAAGACTTTTTCAGTTTTTATAACTACAACTGAAAGATATTTTTTTGCAATTAAAATAATCAATAATAGATTGGGAAATAAGATGGATACTGAATTTTTAGAAAGTAGCATGATAATTATATCGAAAGGGATATTGCAACAAGTTTTAGTTCTAATTCAATTATTGAATATTTCAAGTTATTAAAATAGCGTAGAGGAACACTTTGACTAAATGTAATTTTTTTTCTTTTTTTAATATATTATTGTTGATGATAAGCTTTATGTTTGACTTTCATATATATTATTGTCATATTTTGTTCGATTCTACTATCACGTGCGTTTATTTTGAGTAAAGAAAATGATAAGAGGAAATAAAAACTTTTTTTAATTAGAAAAAACAATTTATAAATAAAAAAATATAACTTAGTCACCCTTACTTTTTTTGTCCAAGTTTCGCCACTGTACTCATGCATACTTATCCATAAATCAATCAACCATTAAGGCCATAAACATAAATAATATCAACCAAGAGACTACCAGAAATATCCAAAGAGCCAAACAGAACAAACAATGAAACTGATGCTCAACGGTAGTGCTCAATGTTAGAGCTCTCGCAAAAATTAGCGTTAAGGGCACCTTCTAATGCTCAACGCCAAAGCCTTCGCAAAAAGTGGATTTCAGCGGCACAGCTTGGCGCTCAGCACCCTGAAGCATAAATGGCTCCCAGACCTACAACACATATTGGTGCTCAGTGCCTCATTGATATCGTTCAAGGCTATATCAATAAACACATGGAAATGAAAAAAAGCTTCACATGCAATAGAAAATAGAAGAAGACCAAGAAAAAGGACTTAATAGAGCTCGGTGTGAGGATCACTCATATGGTCTCAAATCTTCAATCAAATGAACATAGAATGAAAACTCTTAAATAGAAGTGTGAGAATTCTAGAAAGTTGTTTATAGAGGGATAATACGTTTTAAAATATCATTATTTTTAGACCACTATCAATTCTAAAATATCATTTTCTAGGATTTTACATTATTGAAAGCAAAAAAATTAAAGATTATTATAATGGTTTGTAAAATGAATATTAATAATAATAATAAATCTAAAGTTATAAAGTTAATGAAATTTTAATAAAAGAAAATAAAATGAGATAAAACGTAAAGTATATGTTTTAAATTTGTATTAAGGATTAAAATTATTACATACAATAGTTGTTTAAAGTAATTAATTAAAATTTTTAAAAAAAATTAAAAATTCGCAATAAGAAAATAATTTAAAGTTAAATTAATATTAGTTATGTGCAAACAACTTAAATATAGAATAAAATTATTAAATTTATATTAAAGAAAAGTAGTTAGACATTTATAAATATTCATTTTTCAAAATCAATTTAATTTTAATATTAATTTCAAATCTAGAGTCATTATTAATTATTTTTAACTTTTATCACTAAATTTGTAACATAAATATATCTTTGTGTCATCATCATTTGAAATCGTACCTTTCCAATTTATTAAATTAGTTCAAAAGAATCTTTAATGTTTTTTAACATTTTGAAATTTTCTTATCATCACATTCATTACAACTTATAATTAATAATCATTTATTTTATATTTTATACATTATCCAATAAAAACTTTAACCTCTTATTATTTTTCAATTCAAAAGTCTAAAATTAAAATCATATAACTATAAATTTTTTATTTTTCAACAAACCAATAATAAAATATTCAATTCTGAAATATATTATAAAATCATGTTCATTTTAAAATTATTTTTTATTTTATTCCTTCTTTGAAAATAATTAAAATTTAATTTTAATATGTTAATATATTATTTTAATACAAATTTGCTAATTTTAATTTTAATTTCTTATTTTCATTTTTAAAATTTTTCGCCCATATTAAAAAAAATTAAAAAAGCTCAAAAACCTCATCAAAATTTAGTTATACGAAGAAGTTTCGGATACTGAAAATCAAATCAACTGAGAAAATATGAAGAAGGTCCATTCAAGCAAATAATGTGCATTTAAGGAAATTGTACCATATAAGACCGACTAGTCCCTAGCCAACGGGTCAAGCTTAGGTTTAGTATTTATCTATTTCTTCAAAGCAAGGTTAATAATAATAAATTTTGTGCAGGATAACCTCGCAAGAAATTGGGAAGTTGGCACACTTTCGAGGACCAGTTAGGCATTAGTCGTTTACAAGAATCCAAATAGGGTACTTACCAGTCCTGATAAGATAAAAGTCAAAGCTAAGTGACTATATTAAGTAGGCGATCAGTAGTAAGACACTTGTTGGCAAACCGGTAAGTGTGCGACCTCTCCTTATATGTAGCTTAGAAGGAGTTGCCAAAGCTCAAACAAACTTTCTAGTAAATTGAGCCTCCAACATTTGGCCCATAAAGTCCATAATTGGGTCCAAGTCCATAACCAAACCATAATACACGTAAGATTCTAAGTTGTCAAGTAATGATTCTTAAAAAATTAATATGTTGACTTGAGTGTTGAAGTATCTTTTGCATGTACCTTCCTAATTTTGACCTAAAGAAGGACCAGAACTCAAATAATAACCACCACCTATAAAGAAGGACTCAAGTAGAAGTGAAACATTTCTTTCAAATATAAGAACAGAACTATTTTTCATTAAAAGTACTATTTAAAGTATAAAATAAACTTTTAAGCTGTGGAATAAATAACATGATTCTAAATGTTTCTAAAAAATATATAATATATTAAATAAGAGAAGGAGATTAATTGTGATGTCATTTTCATTGTTATATTTTTGGAATTGACCCACATGTCCTTTCAAATTGAAATCTTCGTTACAAATATTATATATCTTCTTACATACAAATGACATATAATGAATAAAAACAAACATTGTTTAGTTGAAAGATATAGAAGAAAAAGAAAAGAAAGTAAAAATAAAAATATTCATCATTATCAATAATTTTAATACTAAAATATTATTTCTTTTTTAAAAGAAACTCTTTTCTCTTTCATACATATTTATATGGAATTTCATCCTCAATAAATCTTAGGCCTATTCTCTCTCCTTTCACGCAATCAAATCAATAAAGAGATATTACATGCGAGTAAAGATTGATGGAAATTTATATTTTCCTAATTCAGATTCAATATATTAAAATTTATATTGGATCATTTTACTAAATTAACGATATATATATATATATATATATATATATATATATATATATATATAAAATTTGAATTAACATAATGATTTATTTATAATTAATGTGAATTGAGTTAATTTTTTTAAATACTAATTTAACTTTACTATATCTCTGAATGAAACAAATATTTTAAATTGTTAATAAAAGGCATATATATATATATATATATATATATATATATATATATATATATATGTGTGTGTGTGTGTGTATAATTTTAATTAATTATTTTTGTGATGAATTTTAATAAATTCTAATGAGTGTGTTGATTAATATATTTTAATAAAATTTGACTATACCAAAAATAAATTTAAATATATATTTGACTAATTTTCAAAATTGATATTAGAAAACAAGTTTTAAAAAGTTGTAAAAAATGTGTTAAAAACACTATAAAAAATTATTAAATAATTTGTACATGTATTGTATTAGATAGAGTGAAGAGGTATGATGAGGAACTTTATATCTATTTTATTAGGATAAAAAATTATTATATTTCTTTAGCTATGTAAAATAACCTTACAAGTTACAATCATGAAAATATGATATTTGGGCGATTATAAAATGTTTTTCGATTTTCGAATAGGAAAATATAAAATTTCATTTTTTGGTTTACAAAACATATATTTCTTTTACATGTTAAAATTGTGAACATCACTGAGGCTAACTTTCAGGAGCAGAAACATGAAGAACACTAGTCATACAAAAATGGAGTTGTTCTCTACTTTGGTTGGAGCACGAAATTCTATTTATTATATCTTGATATTTCACATATCTATGCGAATGTGAAAATTATTTCTCATCCAAATCTTGAACCTGGTTCATTAACTTTAGATAACATGAACTTCTTGAAGAGGAGTGGCATTGGGATTCTGCATGATCGACGTTGTTCGCTTGGTAGAAGTTCTTGACGACAGGAATGATACAATGATCGGTTTCAGCTTCTCAGTAGTTTTGATGTTAACCAAGAAGAGGACCCGATACAGAAAAATCATCCCCAGCAAGATTGCAAGATCAACCCACTTTGAGTAACTCATGTTCACTTGCCATGTGTTTGTTAAAATGTCTTCGCCAGTGATGTAGGAGCCACCTTCACCATTATCTGAAGCGAATCTCAGTCCTTCAAACTCGTTTTTGAACAGTCCTTGGTACGCATATCTATGGAAGGCAAAATAGAACATTGGGTATTTCCAAAATGGCTTTGGAAGATCGCTTGGTAATCTGAAGAACCCACCACTCAAAATCATCATTCCTTGAATTCCAGCTCCAGTTATGATGCCCATTAGAAAGTTGGGGACAATGCTTGCAACTATCATCATAAGGCTCTCTACCAACATCAGACAAGCAAAGAGAGCACAGATGAAGTATACAAAGTGTTCAAACCCTTTCTGAAGACCAGGAAGGTAATAGGCTATGGATCCAGGAATCAGGGAAACCAACAACAAGAATGGGATTGATGAAAAGGTGTTCCCAATTACATATGCAGTCACACTGTAATGTCCATTTAGTCTCTCACGTTCAAACACCTAGCATGGAACAAAAATTGAATAGTTTATAAAATTGAAAAGAACAAAATATAATCTTGTTGTCTCACTTGTATGTTTTATGCCAGTTCATTAGAAGTAACTGAGATGAATACTTTACTATAATTCACTTTTATCTATTTGAAAAGGAAAAACCAAGAAATGATCACCTTCATATCCTCCACAAAGGAAGGGAATCCGCCAATGGTCATGAAAGTGATGAATGAAGATACAAACATAAGAAATGAACCTCTATCCTGAAATAACGAACAGTGACTTCTGATTTAGAAGATATTAATTAACTAATTCAAATTCTGATAATGCATAGTAAGTTATATGAGTCCTATATATTATGTGTTACTTTTCCTCTGTCACCTGAATTGAGCGATGACTTGTACCCAGATCATAGAAAATAGTGGCTAAACTTATAGCCAATCCAACATATATGGCAAGGCGTAACCAGTAATAGCCGAGATCTCGATACATGTTAATGGACGATCTTTTGGTAAGAGAAAAGCACTGATTAATAAAGCCAGCATGCTTTCTCTTCTTGTTTGTTGAACTGGTGTCCTGCAAATTTACCCATCAAAGTTTAACACTGATATTTTGTGAATTGAAATTAACTTTTGATAAAATTTAGGTACATGGTATGAGATCTACTTAGCTATAATTAAAGATACCTTTTCAGCTAGTGCTGCTACTTCTTTCTCAACTTCTTGGTTCATTTCAGATGACTTGTACGAATTTACAAGGATCTCAATCACTTCTTTGGTGGGTATTGCTTCATTCCCTCCTAACTCAGTGTCCTGATAAATAAAAGACATTTCAATCATACTTCTAAGTGTTAACAATTTGACTACAATAATGTTGCAGAAGAGAAAAGTTAAAACACAAAAAGAACACTTGTTCCATGTAACTTACCTGTTCGAAATCCTTGTTTATGGTTTTCAGCATATGATCTGATGGATTCATGAGAGAAGGACAAGGAAAACCATTTGAAGCGAAAAACTACATTGAACAAAAGCAAAATTAGAAATGAGCAAAAGAGTGGTATATGAAAAAAGGTTTTAGTTTAGTCCCGAACCTCACTTGCAGCAGAAGCAGGTCCAAAGTAGACAGTTCTACCTGAAGATAGAAGACAAAGGTTATCGAAAAGTTGAAAAACTTCAGTACTAGGTTGGTGGATTGAGGCAATAATAGTTCTTTGAATATCATCTCTTTTATCAAGTGTAGCGATTCTTTTCATGACATAATAGGAAGCTGCACTATCAAGTCCACTAGTTGGTTCATCAAGGAAGAGAAGCCCTGGTCGTGTAAGAATCTCAATGCAAATACTCACTCTCCTTTTCTGACCCCCACTTATTCCTTTAACAAACAATCCTCCAATTCTTGTGTTAATGGCATCTTGAAGACCCATTTCTCTGATTGTAAAATCTGCTCTATCTTTCTTCTCTTGTTTTGACATGGTGTCAGGTAACTGGAGTTGAGCTGAATAGTGAACAGCTTCTCCAACCGTTAAGGTTGTCAACAAGGTATCATCTTGTGTCACATATGCCTGTGGTCACAGCATAAATTCAGAGAATGTTTAATTGATCATGTGGCAACTGATACTACATATAACATTTCATTTTTTTTTTCTTTATGATGTTTATAGTATATATACATACTGATGTTCCATATGCCAGTGCTTGTTTCTTCCCATTGATAAGAATCTCCCCAGTTTGCCTTGTGTCGGAACCTAATCTCCCTATAATAACAATGCCCTTTGTTTAGCATTTATTTCTCGTAACAAGTAAAAGAAAATCTCCATCGACATATCTAGCCATGATATCTTCATGTTATTCAAGCTAGAGAAAATATCAAACATATTGTATTCTCAAAACAAAACATTTTTGTAAACTTTTGTTTCGAAGTTTTTGAGAAAACATAAACTTGTCCAAGTTGACCTGACCTCCTTAAACCATGCAATGAAAGTTTTCAGAAGCTTCACTATTGGATAATGAAAAATGATTCCTTAAAAAATATACCTGCTAAAGCATCAAGGAGTGTGGACTTTCCACAACCAGAAGGACCCATTATGGCCAAAAGTTGCCCTGGTTTGGCATAACCAGTCAAACCCTGCAGAATTGATTTGCTTCCATTCTTTCCCACAGAAGCAGTGACCCATACATTTTTCCATGTCAAGCACATACCTTCCTCTTCTCTCCAACCAGAACTTTCTCCTCTTCTGCTCCCTTTTGCTTTCGGACCACTGCATTCTTCTATCTCCAGTGCAGTGGCTTCAACTCTTGATGAATTAGGTTTAGTTTCATAATCAGTAGGAGCAGGTGAATGATGTGGAAGAAGAGAAGCCATTTATCTACAACACAAATTAATGCAGATGTTACACTACTCTTCTCGATACAGATTTCTCTGAAATCAAACCAAATATATAGACAGATTCATTAACTTAATTACGTGTGTAAATTTTATTACTTAGCATGCGTTTCAACATTTTCTCCTCTATATATCTTTTTGTCTATATTAGAAAGTGAAACATAAGAATATTCATAACATGTTTTTAACGTTTAAACATCGAAGATCGACAATTTTTTGAAGTTGAAATCGTACTCTAACAAATGCACGTATGGAGATTAGTACCATGTATGTATGTGACATTACTGTGACGTGTGCGGCTTGAGTTCCACCACGTAGAGGAAGTATTTGCACAACAAATGTTGTTTTGTTTGTTTCCCAAACGTGCACTTGTCGAGGAAAGTAGTTACTGTTGACTATTACTATGATCAGTCGCAAATGTTTTTAAGAGGCGGGGCAGTATCTGTCTTCAACCCCACAAATAAAAATTATGCAATGAATTTACATAAATCTCAATATCAGATATACTTTGAGTTGTTAAAAATAAAATAACTTAACCCTTGCTTTTAATCATGATCAAATAGTCTTCTTTATAAGTGACACTCCTTTCCATGTGAAATTAATTAAGTCATTTTATTACCTATCTATTAAAAACAAAAACAAAAAAACCTTTTGCACCCAAAATGTTAGATCATTCAAAGTCAAGACTTAAAATAGTTTACAAATATAATAATATCCCTTATTCATTTTATACAAAAAGATGCAAATCACACTTTCTTTTCATAGAAGTTTGGATATAAATGCATTATTATATATATGGATTGTGGAATATGAACACTCAACAAAATTGACATCTCCATATACACCAACCAACGATTTTGTCAAACATTTATTACAAGTAAATAGTTAGATCACAACATGTGAACACAATAAATCAAAAACTCATGTAAAATCATGCAAAATTATACTCAAACATATCACCCATGTTCCTGGAAAATAAACCAAACTTCATTAAAATAGTTTGTATTGAAATTTTATCTTATTATGAAATTCGTACTAAACCAGCCTAGTTTCAATGTGTTGGGTTAAAATATCTGTATTCAAAAAATAAAAATTATTTTTCAATTAAAAAATACTATCTTTTTTATCAATAAATTTGTATATAGCTTTGTGTGTGCATGCGTATTTAAACAAATTAAACAATAACTTTAAAAAAAAAAGGAAAACTAATGCATGACATAAGAATAATTGACTTAAGGAGAATACTAATAGTGGAGCTAGAAGTTGTATTGGTTTAACTTCATGTGCTGATATTTTTAGAGAAAATTAAGGTGAATATGTGGATTTTTTTTTCCAGCTTTTTTAGGTGTACAAACTTATATTTGTGATGAGTTTATGCTTAAAAGTTGATACTTAGGCATGGTTATCAAACTCGTGAGTTAACTCGTTAATTCGGACAAGTTTGCGTACCTGGTCATGCCCAACGAGTTAACTCGCAAGCGAACTCGATTTTGAAATAGAATCGGTGGACTCGTAGATGAACTTGCTGGAATCGTTCAAACTCGCAAGTTTTCAGCGAGTTCGTGAGTTCGAAAGGGGGAAAATTTGGAGATCGAAACGAGGTCGAGTTACCTTTGCGAGTTGTTTTATGGCTATCGTAGGTCGTTCTGTGGCTGTTGTGGTTCGTTCTATGGTTGTCGCGGTTCGTTATGTGGCCATCGCAACCCCTTTCATGGCCGTCATGACCTGTTTTGTTGACATAGCGAGCACTTCTGCAACCGTCGACAACCGTCGCGAGCAGTTCTATAGCCTTCGTCCTTGCTCGTAAGCAGTTCTGTGGCCTTCGCACTCCCCATCGACCACCCTTTTGCCATCATCCTTGCTTGCTCTACTGTCGCGGTGACCGTCGACAACCATCCCGTTGTTGCACGTTCTCAATAGATCGAGGTTCATGAATGTGGTCGTAGGCTTGGGTCGTTCTATTGGCAGATGTTATTTACTTATTTCCGGTTGTAGTGCATTGTTTCGGTGTTTAAATTTATTTCAGTTTGGGTTGAAACACAGTACACACTTGCACTACACCATTGAATGATATTTTTTTATTTGTTAATTTTGTAGTGAAAATTTATACCATTATGTCTGGAAATACACATGTTTCATCATCGAGTTGGATGAAGATGATGATGGAGATGATAATATCATTAGAGGATTAGACATAGGATATTATTTATATAAATTAATTTTTTTTTTCATGTGAAGTAAACTCTTATGAGTTTACGATTCAAGTTTACTAGGCTCTCACGAGTTTACGTAAACTCTCGAGTTTGACAACCTTGTACTTAGGTATCTTAAAGGTACTTCTACACTTTGTTTATGCTTTCGAAATGGTAAGTTTGTGTTGTATGGTTACACAGTTACTGACATGGTTGGTGATGTGGATTTTAGGAAGTCTACTTCTGGTTATATGATGACTTTTGTAGGGGGTAGTTTCATGGCAATCCAGATTACAAAAATGTGTTGCTTTATAGGAAAAATACATTGTTGTTACAGAAACTGCTAAGGAGCTCTTGTGGATGCAAAAATTTCTACAAGAGTTGGAATCACAAGAAATATATGTTTTATATTGCGATTGTCAAAGTGCAATTCATTTGAGCAAGAACTCAACTCTTCATTCAAGGTCAAAGCATGTTGAAGTCTAATATCATTGGATATGGGATGCACTAGAGATGAAGCAATTATTATTAGAGAAAATTCATACTAGTGAGAATGGGTCAGATATGATGACAAAGATTCTACTTGTAGGAAAATTTGCTATATGCAAAGAGAAAGTCAATTTGGTTGATTATGGTCCCAATTAATTGATGAGGAAATTTGTCAAGTGGGTCACTAATTTATTGAGCCCACACTAATTTAATTAAGAAAAATAAAAGGGAAGTATTTTTTTTTACGGACTTCTAGCCCATTATGCAATTTAAAATATGCAACCCTTGTATTAGATTTGTGAAGAGAGAAAATAAATTAGGAGACAAAGAGACAGAAGTTGTGAATGTCTCTCATGAGAAAAGAAAAGAAGTCATCATAGAGAGTGAAGAAGAAGAAGAAGAAAAGAGCAACCAAATTATCTTGTGCAAGTTTGTGCTGAGAAGTGACATTGGAGAGAAGGTTTTATCCATCATCTCATATATTGGAATTATTTAAGTACCTGTTGAGATTTGTTATTCACCTTGTTGATGAAAAGAATATGCTATGTTGATTCTTGAAAGGTCAAAGAAAACTTATGGTGTACCCATTAATTATTATTAGTGAAAGATTTTACTATATTAGTTCTCGTAGGTTTTTCTTTTACATTGATGTTTTCCCACTTTAAAAAGTTTTAGTATCCATTGGTTCCTCTCTTTTGTGTTATACATTTTATTATTTTGTATATTATTTATTTAATGAAAATTTGACTTGGATTTTGTGTTTCTTTATTTGTTAATTTTATTATCTTCCTAACATGTCGCTAAAATGTCAAAATTCATGGTAATTTTTAACATGATATTATTTAAATATAAAACAATGAAGTTAAAGCATAAAAGGAAAAACAAGTAAGGATATATAAATTTCAACGAATACTCCGATAAACAATAACTTTGATTATAGGTCGAGTTAAAATCTAATCAAAACATTCAGAATATCTAATCTGATCTAAGTGTATGGGTTGGATTAGATCATTTATATTATGTCTTCATAGGTTCATGAATACAAACACGTACACCAAAAATCTAAACTTCATCTCGTAAGAATGTCCTCACAGTGCAACAATTGAGAAGGAAAAAGAAAAAAGAACCTGGAGGTAACCCTTGTTATATGATCATTTCCTTTCACTAATTGATCTCGATTTTTGATTTCTCCATCTCCTTTTCTTCAATCGAAATCATCTCTGAATCTTTTTGGTTGCTCTTCCTCGTCCTTTTCAAGTCCAAACCCACTTTCTTCTTCTGCATCATCTTTATTTCATGTGTGTTCATACTGCATATATAATCTCTTTATTTTATGAGTTAATTCCATATATTATATATAAAACGAGTACATGTTGTTTACGTGCTCTGACTTTTGCTATAAGTTCCACCTTCTTTTAAAATCTCAATTTTATGCGTCACTCAATCAAATGGGTTTCAAGAATTAATCGCACCTTTTCTTCAAACATCACATTCTCACAAATTTTATCTAGTAAGACTTTCGTCAATTTTGTCTCCTAAATGTGGTTAATTTACAAACTTTAAACCACCACAATTAAAGACATGTTACTAAAATCTTAATTATGACGGTTTAAATAAGTTAATTCCACCGATTTTACGACATTTTTTTTCGATTAAGTTTTCTCAAATATTAAAACGGTTTCTATTAATGTAATAGATAATATTAATATAAAATATTGTTCGCATTGGATATAATAAATAATGTGGATCCAAAGAAATCTTTTCTTCCATATATATTTTGACATACATTATACTCATTCTATCTTTTTACTTTATAATTCGTTTTTTCTTGTATTTGTTTTCCGTGTTTCTCTTCCCATCCTTCTAATGTATATACATCAGCCGCCACCCAGTTGTTTCATATTAAAATTAGCCGCATATCTATACTTTGACGTTATTGCAATTAAATAAATGACAGTGTATATTATTTAATATTTTATTACTATTTGCTTTATCGTCTTATATATAACTTTCTTCCTGACAATAAAATCACGTTCTTTTAGCAAAGATATGATATATTGATAATTTGATATATAAAACAAATATTTTGGATGACGAGAGACTTGGTCGAAACTTCAACCAGAGTGGAGAATGCGATTCCAAGGGTATAGAAATATGAATATATATATATATATATATATATATATATATATATATATATATATATATATATATATATATATATATATATATATATATATATATATATATATATAACGTCGTGATCCAGAACTTAAGCAATTGTTATACAACATGTACAGTAATGAATTGAGATCAATAATTTTCTTCTTTAATATTGTTTGCGTGATTTTGGCATCAGTTTATTTAGATATTAAATATTGAAGGCGTATTCTGTATAATTACTTTTTTTTTTATCTTTTCATATATTATATCTATATCTATATCCAGTTATTATCAAGGGTTAAATATGTTTTTGGTCCCTCAAGTTTCAGCGAAATTTGAAATTAATCCATCATCAAAACTTTTGACCAATTTAGTCCTTCATCTCCCATTTTTATCCAATGTTTCAAGCGCATTTCATGATAGTATTTAAATTATTTACACTGTTTGACACATTTTTGCTTCCATGTTAACTTGAATACTATCATGAAATGTGCTTGAAACGTCAAATAAACTTAACAAAATTTGGTTAAAATGACTAAATTCACGCATTTTGAAATATGAAAGACTAAATTGGTATAAAGTTTTGATGAGGGACTAATTTCAAAATTCACTGAAACTTGAGGGACCAAAAACATATTTAACCCTATCATTAATTATCATTAATGATGTGAAAACAATTAGTATGCGCACACCAAAATGATGATAATGAGAACTATTCCTCATTTGACACAATAAAACCAAGTCACAATAATCATTATAGAACCATGATTAAAAATAAAAGGTATTGACAATATGAGAAAAAGCATTTATACACGCTAATTTGTTAGCATTGATTTTTGTAGGCCGGCTCTAACTAGTATTGACTTAATTGAAAATAAGTGCTTACTAATTTTTAAATTGATTTTTTAATTAAAATAATTTAGTATTGTTTTAATTGATGCTGAGGTGTTTTTATTTTAAAGTTTTTGTGTTGGCTAGGTCATCCTAATAACATAAATTTGAAAGAAAACACATTTTATCTTCATGCTCAAATAATGTAAACAAAAAAAATAATAAATAATAATGAACTAAGGAGATTATTGTAAATAAAGAAGACAAATGTAGATGAAGGAAATGAATATAAATAAAGAAAATGAGAAGAAAAATATGGATGAAGGAGATGAAAAAAAAAATTAGAGACACAAACAATTTAGAGACAATAGTGACTTTTGATCGGAGAAAAAATGAGAAACAATATTATCATTTTAGAGAAAAATTAGAGAGAATTATGATATATATATATATATATATATATATATATATATATATATATATATTAAATTTTCTAAAATGAACAACTAAGTAGTTAAAAAATGATTCATATATTATAATTTAAAATTTTAATCTTTATTCTTTTTACAACCATCCCTATACTAAACATAAAATTATCTTAACCCCTTAACTTGTCAAGGTTATTCTTTAATTTCGTTAGTCGACTTGTTTTTTTTATCTAATTTTGATTGATATTGACTCAAAAAACTATTTTATTTAGCTTTGTTAGAGTTCTAGTTAAGATTTACTGCAAACTTTCGTAATAGACATTGGACGAAAAACGACCAAATTCAACCTAAAAAATTAATATTGATGATGTGGATAAAAAATAAGTATTATTCAACTTTAAAGAAAAAAATATAACTATTGTAAGGTCCAGTTTTTCCTATTTTAATATTTTAAGAGTTGCCCTTAATCTAATGAGCCTAAGGGCTGGCCCAAAAACGCAAAATCAAACCTAATGTGCCCTAATCCTAACGCTTTGCTCACTTTTATAAAAACATAACTCTCACACCCTTGAGCTGCTGCTGTCTTCCTCTACTAGGATTTACTCCCAACCTAGATCCAGTGAACTCAGTTTCGTCTTCTAGCCTCATTTAAGTGTTCTACACCTCATACCTCGTTTTTTTGCTCGTATGTTTGTACTTCTAGTTAGGGCTTTGTCGTAGACTTACTTCAATATTCACTTTGCTATTCATTTTCAGCTTGGTAAATCTGTCCCTGGAGCTTCTGTGTTCCGTTGTTGGAGTCACTCCCTTCTCTTAGCCTTTTTCCAGGTACGGGAAAATTAGGGTTTACTGTTCTATTTCTGTTTCTCACACGTTCTGATATTGCTTCGTGAGTTGATGTTTGGTTGCCATTAAAAATGATTTGCGAGCTGTTAAAAGCATGTTTTGGTCTGATTGGATGTATGTGCGTGAAATTCCCTGACCCTCAGCGGTACAATAAAGCGCCTCAGTTCATGCTTTAGGCCACCTTCAAATTTCCTGCAACGCCACTCCTCCGTCACAGTCTGGGAGTAAAACCTCGCCAAGTACTCAAATCAATCCACATATGCCTGCACTAACATTGACCCTTGCTGCAGGGTAAGGAACTCAGATTCGCACTCATGCCTAGCGCTGTTGGGGAAATACTTCTCTAGAAACCTCTTTCTGAAGTTAACCCAGTTCACCTCCTCCTCACGGGTCTGCATCTGTTGTCGCATTCCCATCCACCAGTACTCTGCCTCTGTCACTAACAGAAAGGTGGCAAAAGTGAGTTTCTAAGCCTCTGAACACTTTATCACCCCGAAGATTTTCTCACATTCACGTAGCCACGCATTTGCCTCATCCGGGGTGGCTATGCCAGTAAACTTCGCCGGCTTGTGGCGCATGAAATCCTCCATCGTCACAGGCCTAACAGGGGCAATCATCGCCCTCGGCTACGCTACGACAGGCTGCATAGCATCCACTATCCTATGGATTGCGTTCGCAATCTCATCTGCTCCAGCATTGTTTCTACGCCTCCTATTAGCCATTAGCCATTGCCTGTGCACGCCACATAATTTAGCTATTCACATTAACCAGCTCAGATTATAACCAAAACCAAAACAACAATCATTCCACACCATAACATAAAATCACACACAAACACAGTAAGCTCACTCCCTAAGTTCCCCAAAATCTTAAAACATTTGCTCTGATACCAAATGTAACATCCCTAAAAGATATTACCTAAATAAATATTTAAAGATATAAAAAGAAGCTTGAAAGTCGCAGCTTTATTAATTTCTCGCCGCTGGAATAAATCAAAGTATAATGTTCAATACGTCGATCATTTAATAATTAAAAATAATTCCAAAAGTAATTACAAGTTCCAACAAAAGTTTAAAACATCGTAAATCCCTAGCTCTAATTCCCAGCTAGTCCCTTTCTCCATCTCGAGTGTTAGTAGCATTAACTGTATCATCAACTACTCCCGTGTAAAATTACACGATCATCGCCAAGCACAGACAAAAAGGGTGAGCTCGACAATATATATAAAATGACATAAAATTAAATAATAGAAACCACCCACTCTTATTATCATAATTATATCTTAGTTACATTCTCAACATACCCCAAAGCTTTTCAACCACTAGCATACAACAAAGTTAGCCATGGACTCAGGATTCCTGATGCTCACACGAACTTGCCCGCTCGTAGTCCTACTCTACGGACCTACCCGCCCGTAGTCCAACACATGTGATTCACAAGCTACGTACCTCCCTGCACACAGCATCTCTTAATTGTGAGCACGGAACATACGAACCTACCTCGCTCGTATCCCCACAAGAGAGTAATCGAGTATGAACCTCCTCGCTCATACCATCACATGTTATCCACCATCCATGAACCTACCCGCTCATGGCACAGGATCTCCTGATCCATGTTTAATCAAAGTGTACAACCAATACACACAAACTGCACTAAACTCGCTTGGGCTAGAAGCCTTAGCTTAAGCGATCAGGCCTGTCTCGCTTAGGCTAAGCTTCCTCGCCTGAGCGAGCGTGCTGCTAAGGTTCATGTGCGAAGGCTCGCTTAGGCGAGATGGCCTCGCCTGGGCGAAATCTCCCCTTCGGTCAACACAAAACACTCGCCTAAGCGGCGAGATATCAGAACACACCCTCCTCAGTTGCAATTTCTCGCTCAGGCGAGTACCTCTCGCCTGAGCAGGTACTCTGTCGCTCAAAACATGGGTTCCTCGCCTGAGCGAGTCCATCGAGCACAACCTCACCACTATGCGATTTCTCGCCTGAGCGAGATGTGCAGACACACCCCAAAAATTCATTTCTGCTATTCTCGATTAGGCGAGCCTAGTTAGCTCGAGCGAGAATAGCAAATATTCTCCATGTCATGCGCGTAGAAACCTACACCCAAAAGTCCCAAAACCCCATTCAACTATGTCCAACAATACATCATATGATTCAACATTTTGTGCATGAATTGAACATCAAATTGGTCAATCCAATTGCGAAAACAAGGCCCATTACTTAGTGACTTTTCAGCCCCTCTTGGCTGCCCTTCTGCTAGGGTTTTCTATGCCCTTTCACATGCAACCCACAATGATATTTAGCAAAAATAAAGGGATTAATTTCGTTTTAAACAGGATTTAAACACACACCCCTGAAATTCCAAGATCAAAGCATAACCAATTTAACCAAGTCATGTTCATATTAATTCCTCAAATTCTATAAGTATGTTATCACTAACATAATCCTACATATTAAAATTAATATAACTCAAAGAACACACAAATAGCATACCTAGGACTCGAACCCAAGTCCTTTCACACAATCAAGTACTCTCAACCACTTGAGCTAGTACTTTTCCACATCACAACAATTAGCATTAAATGCCATAAAGGCTTTTACTACCCGCATTTATTAAATAATTATTAATTTAATTATTTAAATTTCCCAGGTCTTACATTCTACATTCGTGGTTTGGGAAGGATGAATGAAATGGATTCAACATGGGATACAAATGAGAATGGATTGTAAAGGTTGGCATGGGATATATACATATGCATGTTAAATATTACTTGTTTTGATTAGGATTGGTTCATGGTCAGTGCATAATTCCTTGAAATCTCTAGGTGGGGTTTTAGGGTCGCGCTTCAGTGGTCAGGACGTAATTTCATAGCCCCTGTTAGTGGGTGTCCATGGTGGTGCCCCATCGATATAATTTGGTAAGGATTCAAGGTAAGGATTGCATCCTGACACTCTAAGAAGTTAGTTAGTCTCACTTAGAGCGGACTAACTCTTGTGGTGAGAGTAGTAGGAGACCTGAAACTCATTAAGGACTAACCTTGTGTGGGGGGGATTGATTCATTGTAACACTTGTAACACATAGCTCGGGGGTGAGCAGCTCGTGGGTGAGCAGAGGTATCCACCACAAGTGCAAGCATCCGTTGAATCCGACCAGATTATATGTATCCGGATGAGTCGAGTCAGAGTCTAGTGTATTGTTTGAGAAGTCAGAACATGTTTGGATGATATATGAAATGCTTGGATTGTGTAATGCATGTGATTACTTGATGAATTGTTTTACTCTAGCTTACCATGTTGCTTGTTTGATTGTCTTGTATGTGGTTCTTCTTCTTTTGCGATGATCATCAACTTGTTGATGTGAGCAGATGCGAGAGGCACTCGAGGTCAACAAGGAAGGGATGATCCCGTTGCGTAGTCTGCCTGGACTGATTCTCCTTCTTTGAGGTCTTACTATAGGGCCATGGCCCATGTATTGCTTGGTCTTTACATTTTTTTGAGTTTACCTTTGAACCTTGTATTCTGATATGGTTTGGCATCATGGTGTGCCTCGAACCTCTGTAAGGAGTGAAGTTTAAACTCCTGGACCGCGTTTCTACTTTATTTTGTGTGACGTTACTTTTAGTTATGTTGATCGATTAAATGAGACGTTACAACTATCATTTAGAAAAAATAATGTAATGTTTATGATGTCTCGACCTTAGTCAAACTAATGACATTCAAGTTTTATGTAGACAACATGTTGATTGCATCTTGAGATGATCTCGTAAATTTGAAATTACTATTAGGTAGTGAATTTGACATGAAATAGGGCACAATTGAGAAGATTTTAGAGATCGAAATTAGGAAGAATCATGCTCTAAAGAAGTTATTTTTGTGTTAGAGACAATACATTCAAAATATGCTCAAACATTTTAAAATTGAATCGGTTAAATTCATCAGCATGCCTATGGCAATGTTTTAAGACCCCATGTGTTTAATACATGTCTATAAGTTCTAAATAATCTTTCAATAAAGAATTTTAATGATTTTGAAATATAATTAAGTAAATTGAATGAAGTTCATACTATGTTATTTGGAACATTATAATTAGGGCTGGGCATAATTAATTTAATTGTATTGTACTACAATTAATTGTATTGTTCAATACTAAAATAAATTGAATTGATTGTATTAAAGATTGAATCCAGTTTTTAAAAACTGAACATTGATAAATTAACTATTTCATGACCGAATCGAACTGAATATTTTAGTTTCTCATTCGTGCTTCATACTTTGCTAATAATGTACGACATTGTATTCCCTCGTTTCATGTATACCAGGGTCGAGCAAAACATATTGAACTGCACTAAACCATTAAAATTTGTATTGAACTAAAAAATAGTTCTCCTGAACTGTACTGAACTGAAAAAGAATTTAGACGAACTGAATATAATATGAACTGAACTGTTATAAACTGAACTGTTTTACAAATTACCTTATTTTTGAACTGAACTGCATTATTTTTTAACCATTTTTAAACTAAATCACACTAATTTTGAACCAAAATCTACTATTTTTGAACCAAAATGTACTTCATCATTTAAATTGTTAATAAATTATTACATCAATTTAAATTGTTGAATTTTTTCTTCAAATAACTTTTTTTTGCTAATGAACATAAAAAGTATATTAATAACGAATTAAGTTAAAGTATTTTCTGTAAAATTTATTTATGTACAATAGTTTGAAATTAACATTTTTCTATTAGTAAAGAGTATTTTATGTATTCATAATATTTTTTAAATTTAAATAAAATAAAAATTTAGTTAAAACACTATATATTTAACACTATAACAATATATTTGAAGAAAGAAATACGAAGATCGAGAAAACAGTATAAAATTAGATATAATATGACATGATTTTGTTATGTACTAAAGTGATAATAAAATTAAAACTTAAGATATTATTTATAAAATTCAAGTCTCCCACTTATACCCTCTTCCATGAATAATAGTAATTATTTGATACATAAGAAAGGCACATTTAATTTTAAGAGAAAAAGAGAAAACTAAAATTAAAAGAGATAGATTTTAATTTGTGTTTGGTATCAAGAAAAATATTTAGAAAATAAGTGCCGAAAGTATTAAAGTTTCTTTATCATAGATAATTACATTAATTAATATAAATTATATATGACACTATTTTATAAAATGAAATAAATATTACATACTATTTTTTATAATATAATCTAAAAAATATTATATACTTTTTCTCATTATTGTATGTAAAATGAAAAAAAAGAAAATTAAAGAACAATACGTAGTGTAAATGAAACGCAGAAATACAGTGTATTAAAGAACAATACGTAGTGTAAATGAAACGCAGAAATACAGTGTCTTAAGTAATTAGCAAAGTGTGAAGCACGAAGTAAAAACTAAAATATTGAGTTCAGTTCGGTTATAAAATAATTAATTCATCTAAGCTAAAAACTAAAATGTTTAGTACTTATAGACATGTATTAAACACATGGGGTCTTAAAACATTGGCATAGATGAATTGTTTCTTGCAGTGTTTGTCTTTTCATAGGTGTGATTTATTTGTTCGATTCTTTTACTGTTTTTAAACTTAATTCGACATTCGATGCAAATATATTACGCGAGAGTATATTCACTTTCAAACTCGTCCATCAAACAAAAAAGGAAGATCGAGAACATCTCAAATAACCAAAATAAAAGCCTTTAAATAAGAGAAAATTCAACAGAATTGTAAAGTCATATTGATCGATATCAAATTTAATTTTATAATTGACTAAACATTAACAGGCTGCTTTTAAAACATTTTTTTCTTGATAAACTTTCATACCAAAGCAATGTTACATCATTCCATTTATTCCATTAATAAATTTTGTTAAATAAATATGTTTAACTTTAAACTTTTTCAATAAACAATTCAGAGCACACATTAAAAACAATTCTTAAATATATAATAACTGATTAAATGACCAATAATTATTAGTAACCATAAAAATCAATTTAGATATAATTTACAAAACTAAAAATTATTGGTTGTTAAAATTATTATTATTATCAATAAAAAATTATAATTGATTTTTAAAATTAGTTACAAGATTTTGATTACCAAAACTAAAATTAGTTATAAAGATTTTGACTAATAAATAAATTAATTTATAAATTGGTCTATAGATAATTCGTAATAATTATTATTTTTTATTTATAATAATGACTATTTTAATAATTAATAATTTTTAGGTTTGTAAATTAATATTTAAATTAATTTTTTTTTTTAATTTTTGAAATTGATTTCTAATTAAAGATTTTTTTTAGATGAGATTGATTAAGAGTTATCGTAAATCTTATCTCCTTTCAATTTTATTTATGTTGAAAAAAAAAATCAACTAAATCACAAGGGAATAGGTTTTTGTTGAAATTCCAGGCCATTACTGAAGAAATTGTGATCCAAGTTTAAAAGCAATATTAGTTATATAGAAATATGTCAAAAGGTCACCAACTCTATTCATTTGCTCATTTGAAATCTTCTAACAAACATGAACTTAGACACAAACTCCATAAAGAAACCATGGTCAAATAATCATGGCAACGGCAAGGTATCTTTTCCAAAATGAAAATTGCAGTGAAAATAATATTACAATGACATAAAAAAATAAAAAAAATAAAAATATGAACTTCTTCGTTGGCGCATTAACTGGATTGTTAGACCAACAAAACTGTTTCAACGTCTCTGTTGTCTATGATGGAGCCCACACGAAACCGTTGGCCATAAATTTCAAACCCTGTAAGTAAGCTACCACCAAATTCTAAGGATGAAGTTATATTTTATTTTTGTACGGATTTTATTTTTTGTCAAAGTATAAGCTTTACATTTGAAACTCTTGCTAAAATTTATGCAATGAATTAAAAATAATTCGGTTAATGATGAGTTAAATTGAATACAAATAAAATATCAAACAAGATACGTCGGTGTAATCTGTTTTGACTATCTACCATCGATCCATCAAATTTTGATGACAACAATAATTATTTATTATAATGAAAATTTTAAATAATAATTTAAAAATTAAAAATTATTGACAATTAAAATAATTTTAAAAAATTATAATCAGTTTTTAAATTAGTAACATTTTTATTATGAATTGATATCTAAATTAACCAATAATTTTATTTGCAAGTTTTTAACTATCAAATAAATTGGATTCTGGATTAGTCTATAAATAATTAATTTGTAACTAATTCATTTAGTAGTTAAAACTTTAGTACTTAATGCTGGTGATCAAAGTAGAAATCAATTCATATTAAAAATAATTTTAACTATAAATTTAGAAACTAATTATAATTTATTTAAAACTATTTTAGTTATCAATAACTTTTTATAAATTAATATTTAAATTGATTACTAATTATTTTTGTCAATAAATTTAATCACTATTTAAGATTTTTATTGTAGTGTCATAATTAAGTAGGTCAAATGTTGCGACTTGTCCTCTCATAAAATGAATTTCCATTTATTTTAAAATTTTGTTATTTTTTATTTAATATATATACATGTATTTTAAAAATACATTCAATCATGCTAATGTTTTTTATATCTGGAATTGGTTAATAATTATTTCTTTATAGTTAATAATTAAAATTTAATTTAAGAGAATTAGTTATATTACTCAAATAATATGATAAGAAAATATAATATTTTAAATTATATTTAATTTAACTTTAACTTAAAAAGATGAATTAACATTTCAGTCTATCGCATCTCATTTTTTCTTACCTGCATAATTGGCACGCCATAACAGAGTAATAAATTAGAAATATGAACTCCTCCTCTAAAAATATCAATTTTATTATAAACAAATAGTCCTAATACATAAAAATAAAAATAAAAACGATTAAAAAATGCGTAGCGTAGGAGTGCAATAGGAGAAACGGGCTTTTCTGAAGGTACAAGAAGGTCAGAGTAAATGTGATTAGGGACATTGCTTCTTGTACCCCCATGTTTTCTTCCTCTACCCCATGTTTTTTCAAAATACCAAATTGTGATGGATCAAGCGCTGTTCCCGTACTTGATCGTGACAACATCGCCGATGCAGCATTTCTCGCAGAGACGACTCTTCGACTCCACCGAGTACAGTTCGTCGGTGGCCGTCGAGATCCGCACGTACAACTTTGGAGGTCTTCGCATAACAAATGCATTTCAAAATCCAGAATTCATTTCAATAAGTAATACGTGTAATCCAAAATATATTTCAGATTTAAAAATAATTTAAATTTTTATTAAGAGTAAAATAGTTATTTCATCACATTTATGTAGGTGCAGAAAGAAAATATGAGGGTGCATAAAGTAATAGCTTCTGAGCAGTAAGAATAGGGTAATTGGGTCATTGCTTCATGCACCTCCAAGTTTTCTTCTTTATAGGGAGCTGTGTGCAGGAGATGAGGAGGGTGAGGAAAGAGCTACGGCACAAGCTTCGGGAAGAAAAAATTACGGTTCAATTTACTATTGAATCAAGGTAAAACTGGTATTTTATAAATTAGGTGGTGCACGAAGAAAAATTGGATGGAGAAAGTAGCAGCTGTCCCAGTGATGTGATCGGAAGCCCAATTTCTGGATCCTTCAAGCCCAACATTCCCGATCTCCAAGCACACCCCCAAGTTGTCAAGAGTTACACAAAAACTATTAATATTTGTAAAGTTGATATATCATATCAAGATTCACTAAAATATAAATAAAATAACTTAATTGTTTAGGGTGATGTTTTACTTAGGGGTGTTGAAAGTTTAAGTAATTCAAATATATAACCCAAACCAATCTAAAAAATCAGAAATTGATCAAAGTCTATGATCAATTTTTACTCAACCAAGCTATTTGCTTCATATTTTTTTTTATTTAAAATTAGAGTCAAACAAGTATTATATTAAGTATAATGATATATTTAAAATTAGTTAGCTACTAATGAGTGTTTTTTAATGTTGTTTTAGAGTTTTACTATACTTTTAATATATTTATTGGCACGAAAATATGATAGTAAATTTATATTATATTAAATCTCTTTAGGTTAGGTAATCTAATTGTAAACGTTTAGGAACATATAGTTTGACACCGTGTGTGCAGAAGTGAAAACTCGTTAATAAGTGCACATTTTTAATTAGTTAGTTGTTTTTTTTTTTCAATTATAAATAATTGTGTGTTCACTTTTTAAGGGTAGGTTATTTTTCTGGATAACCAATTCATCCAGTTTTTTGACAACCTTAAACATGTAATCACAAATTGGGTTTCTTTTTTATCCATAACTCAAGAATTGTTTGAACAATTTTACTAGAAACTTTGTTCAATAAATGTATGGTAGTCTTTAAAGCATATATTTATAGTGTATATGACATTGCTTATTGAGTACAAGTACCTCTTTCATAAGGAACTTAGCAAATGAATTAAGGTGTTGTCCACTTGTATCATATCTTTCATAGTATTCGCTACCTCTATTTAACTTAAAAATTTTGATATTTCTGTTTAATTATCTATCTAATTCATTAATATAAACTTCCAAAGCATTCACTGTTTGGGATTTCTCATGCAGTATATAGACAAATTCATAATGCAAAAAAATCATCAACAAAGGTGAAGAAGTACTTCTTTTTTATTGAAAGAATTTATATAAAATGGACCACATATATTGGTGTATATGATTTTAAGAAGTTGAATGCTTCTTGTGGCTCCATTCTTTGTATATTTTAGTTATTTTTCTTTAATACAATCTAAACAAACATTCAGATTAATAAAATATAAATTCAGAATGATTTTATTATTTACTAATCTTTGCATCATTTCTTTGGAAGTGTGTCCCAAATGTTTATGCAACAAGAAAGTAGATCGTTCATCTACTAAACTAGTTTAGTGCCAACATTGTGGTGTAAGGTCATAAAGGTTTCAGTATATAAATTATCTAAATTCAATTTATATAAGTCATCACAAAGTGTATTAGATACAATCATACAATTACACTTAAACAAACTGAGATAACCATTCCTAAACATAAAAGAGTATCCAAAAATCTTGATCTGCCAAAAATAGGTTAGGCCATGCTGGCTCACCATCCAAAAAATGGTCAAAATTTGCAACCTGCGCCGTCATAGGATGGACCAATAAGCTAGCAGACTAGCGCGCCACTATTTTTTTAAAGTTTTTTTGTTTTTTGTTTTTACTTTTTTATATACATTTATAAATAAATATTTAGAGCATATTTAATTATATAAATATTTTCTAAGCTTTTAATTGATTAATTAATATTTTTATGTGGATAAATCAGAATAATTATTACATTTTTACATTAAATTACTCTACTAGAACTAATAATTGGAACTTAATTTGTAAGTGTTAATAATTTAATTATAACAATATTGTATATTTACATCTTTACAAAAATATAATATAGAAAATTTAATCTTTTTAATAATTTTATTTTAGATTTTAATTTAAAAAATAAAAAATAAAGTAGGTCAGCATACCAAGGAGCAGGTTGGCTTGCCAATTTGGCAGGTTAGACGGGTCAGACCAAAATGAATTAACGGGTTGAAATTTGGCAGGCTAATCCGCAAATCACAACCCATTTTGACACCTGTAAGACCCATTAAAAATCTGTTTTATTATTTTGTCTACCCTAAAGTAGAAGGGCTTCCCCTTGTATTTGGGCCTAGGGCTGGCCCAAGTAATATAACCAAACCCTAAGCTGGCCTAACACCTTTACTCTCATTATTCCACAGAACCAGCCGTCATCCCCTTACCCTCGCAAGACGCTCTGCTAGGGTTCACTTCCCCATCTCGAACAAGTCCGTTCAAGCTCAGTTTCTGGTTTTCTGCCCCATGTAAGTAATTCCCAATCTCATACGTTTACTGCGTAAGAACTTTTTTCCCGTATTCCTTCGTTTAGGGTTCCATAATAACACTGTTCCGTTATTCCGCCAGTTCTGCAAGTCCATCACTCGAGCTGCTGTGCTCCGAGGTCCCGTGTCGAAGTTCTATTAGCCCTTTTCCAGGTACGAGGAGTTAGGGTTTCGGGTTATGTTGTTTGTGACTTGTTCTTGAGCTTGCCTGTTGTATGTATGGATAAATCATTGTTTTGGTGCGTGGAGTGCTTGGTATGTTGGGTTGTATTTGGAAAACACATCTGTTATAGGTGAATCAGGGTGAGAGCTGTTAATCTCGTCCAGGCGAGTCGGGCTCGCCTAAGCGAGTCGGACGAAGGCTCGCCCAAACCCTTTTTCGTGAGAGGTCGCCCAAGCGACCTGCTCAATTTTTGAGCGAGCGAACATCTCGCCCAGGCGAGAGGGGTCTCGCCTAAGCGAGATCCCGCGTTGTTCTCTTGATGCTTTTTCGAGCCCTCGCCTAGGCGAATGGGGCTCGCTTGAGCGAGCATGTCTCGCCTGAGCGAGACCCTTCAGCCTGAGCAAGGTGCTGGGCGAGGCAGTGCGAGATGAAATTGTTTTCTTGGCTTTGTATGGAAAATGCCTGCTTGATTTTAAGTATTATGCTGAACATGCGAGATGAATGAGTATGAATGAGTGGTGCAAGTCATGAATTGTGAATAATGGGTTTATATGAGTTTAACATGATATTTTAATGAAATGGTTGATATCAAAGAGGCATGACAATGAGATGAGTTGGAAATCCTTTATGCGTGAATGGTTTAAGACGAGTTGAAATGGGTTGGGCCTGGAACATGAAAGGCGTTGGCTTCAAAGGTTGGTACGATTAATGTATATCTACGTATGGTGAATATTCTTTGGCTGTATGAATATGGTTGATCCGTGTCAGTGCATAATTCCTTGGGGTCTCTAGGTGAGACTTTCAGGGTCGCGCTTCAGTGGTCGGGACGTAATTTCTTGACCCCTGTTAGTGGGTGTCCATGGTGGTGCCTCATCTGTATAACTAGGTAAGAATTCTAGGTAAGGATTGCATCCTGACACTCTAAAGAGTCAGTTAGTCTCACTTAGAGTGGACTGATCCCTGTGGTGAGAGTAGTAGGAGGCCTGAAATTCATTAAGGGCTAACCTTGTGGTGAGAGAAATTGATTCATTGAAACACTTGTAACACATAGCTCGGGGGTGAGCAGAGGTATCCACCACAGGTGCAAGCGTCCGCTGAATCTGACCAAGTTATATGTATCCGGATGAGTCGAGTCGTCGTAGTGTATTGTTTGGAAGGTCGTAACATGCTTGTGTGACGTATGTATGATGGACTGTGAATATGCATCTGACTTCATTGATGAACTGATTTTATGCTCTAGCTTACCCTACTTTTGTTGTTGTGTGTTCTTGCTGTGTGGTACTCTCTTTTGCGATGATCATGAACTGGTTGGTGTGAGCAGAGACGAGGAACACCCGTGGACAAAAGGGAGGTGGTAATTCCGCTGCATAGTCTGCGTGGATTGGGCTTTTGTTTCTTTTGGGCTTTTCTTTAGGGCTATGGCCCATGTATTCGTTGTTCTTGGATTTGTATACTTTTAGTCAAACTGTTATCCTGTTTCTGTTGGCATCATGGTGTGCCTAGTTTTGTAGGGGTGGTGTTAAGAACCCCAAGACTACGTTGTTATACTATTTTATGTGTGACGTTTCTTTTAATTACATGTATTAATTAAATGGGACGTTACAACACCTCTTACCTCACGTAACTCACAACATTACCTTGACTCAAAAGAAAAAAGATTAAGTTACTCTATTTTGAATTTTAATATCTAGAATGTATAAAGTGTTCTTCAAGAATTTCTTATATGAAGGATGAGATTAAAGATACACAAAAAAAATAATTATTTTTTAAAAGATAAATATTTTTATAAAATAAAACTCAATCAATAAAAATTTTATTTATATTTTAACATAATAAATAATCAAGTATCACATTCAAAAATTTCTATTGATCTTTTTTATTTTCTTGGTCCTTATAGAAGTAGTAGAATAGTACTAACATATATATTTATCGATCAACATGAAAATAATCACTGAAATTATTAGAAATTGAAAAAGTTGTTTAAAAATGTAATAATTTTTAGGATTATTATGACACAAATGTAGATAATTATTTACAAAATTAATTTTAAAGAGTATAGTGTGATTTATATTTTTGGTGACGAAAAGACCCTTTTACCCTTAAATGAAATTGTGAAATGAAAATGATTGTTGCGGTAAAGTATAAGTAATGGCAGAGAAAGGGAAATTGCAGAAAAAGAGAGAAGAGCATGGAAAATGACGACGTTGAAATGCTCGGTTCTGAAAGCAACGAAGCTGTATGCAATGATTTCATTCCATTTGCTTTTGTGTCATCTCTGCATCAATTTCGCTTTCCATTAACATTGCTTCACGCATCAATGCCGATTGCATTGCAGGGCTTGGAGTTGGATGACATGAAGAAGCGCTTGAAGGAAATGGAAGACGAAGCTTCTGCTTTGCGGGAGATGCAGGCCAAGGTCGAGAAGGAAATGGGATCTGTACAAGGTACCTCCTTTCGTTTTTTTTTTTTTTTTTGTTTTTTTTTTTTAATTTTTTGGTTTTTTTTTTTTTTTTATTTTTTTATTTTTTTTTTTTTTTTTTTTTGCTACTTTTTTTTAATTCTGTAGATTTTTATTTGTTTTAAATATTCAACTTTTTTTTTTTATGTTATTTGTGAAATTATATGTATTTGATATAAGTTGGGTAGAATTGGCTGTGTTCTATGTGGGAATTAGCTCTAGTTTGTTTATTTGTTTGTTTTGCATTGTTGATATAGATCATAATATTTCCAATTAGTTGATTTTAGTTAACTACCTTGAAAAATTAGGATTCAGTGTGTTGCTTAGTGATGTGTAGTGCGACATCCAATTGATTCCTTTGTGGAAGACCGAAGAGTTCACTTTACAGGTTGAGAAAAGCTCTCTAACTTGGTAATGAATGGCAAGATGTTTTGTTACACTCGAGATAATTGTGTTATAGACTGATGCTAGCTAAAAATTTGTCAAGTTTTGTTTTCAAATATGGATTATTTCTGGGTTAATGCATGGATTATTTGATTTCGGGCGATACTTGGTGATGCTTGAGGTGCACTAGTGCTCAAAGCTTCTGCATTTTCCATTAAGGGAATGCATAGCAGAATGCAATTCATCTTGTGAATGAGAGGCCTAAGTGACAGCCGAGAGTCTCCCCACGTGTCTCTTTTTTTTGACTCTTTTTCTTAACCTGAAAAGAAAATTTTGTGGATGTTATTTGTTTTGATTTTACCTTTGTCTTTTTCGTTCTGATTTATCTTCTTCTCCTTGCACATGGTGTGACCACTGTATTTTCTTAGTGTGCAAGACATTTCATTACAATCGATTCTTGGACTCTTGTTTCTGTTATTGATTCTTATCTCCAAATAGCTCCTGCTACTGCTGCTTCGAGTCAGAACAATAAAGAGGAAGTAGATTCTCGATCAGTCTTTGTCGGCAATGTGAGCTGTCTCTTCTTTTGTTTACGTTAAAATTTTATGTTTTGCTTATTTAATTCATTAATTGCCGTGTTTACTAATATGGGCCCGTCTATACTACTGAGATTAACTTATTTATTTTGTCTGTAGTTATTAATTCATAACAAGCCAATGTGTATAAATGTGTTGGCTGCTTTTGGAAACCAAATGGATTGTGATTCCAAGAGTCACATGACTTTATGTTGTGTTTAAATTAATTGTTGAGGGTCTTGATTTAATCTCGTTACTCTTAATCCTGAGGCTCTATACAGTCTAGACTCTAGCAGTCCATCATTATACATAACTAGGAAACCGATTGAACCTTAATGTTATGAAAAACATATTTCATGGTTTGATATTACACACATGTTACATGTGTGTATGTTATTTCATGGTTTGATATTACACACATGTTTACATCATGTTTACATGTGTATGTGTCTGCATGTGAAAGTGACAATGTTGGAATAATTGAATGTGATAGAATAGAACTCCAACATCCATAAGTGGTCTCTCTTTTTTCTGACAGTGAGAATATATTCCCAGCAGCAAGATCAAAATGTCTTTTATCCTAACAGCCATATTGGACAACATTTGGCATGTTTCTTGCCGTTGTTTACGATTTTTTTTTTAAGGTTTTGCTTTAGTTCAGCATACTGTTTTTTTAAGTTAGAGCTTTTGTTGTTTGTGTCTGCATCAGTCATAAACGAGTGATTTTGAGTAATCCTTGACATGCGGAATTGAAGCAATGCGATGTAGAGGAGATTTTTACTTGTAGACAAAGATAAGGAGGGAAAAATTAAAGCAAGGGCACTGGAAAGTTGTTGATTAGATATAGATATATGTCCATTAAAAGACGGAAGAATAATCGGTATTACTGTTTGATTATTTTGATAAGAGTTGACTAATTTTAGGCTTCTTTTTTGCAATGATTTTCCATTCAAATCAATGGTAATCATCTGGATGCGTACCATGACAGTATCCATGTTAGTTTAATAACTCAACCAGATTGCAGATCTAGGATAACAAGATTATGTTGGATGAGTAGACAATTGATGCCATAAAGCCTCTCTTATAGAAATTATGATTTTGGAACCTTACAAATTTTGTTGTATCATGACTTATTCTCAACGTCAACATTAATTACAATTTTTACTGGATATGGCTCCTCTTAAATGTAATATTTTAGTTTTCTCGTGTCTCTTGTTCGAAGCTCTTGAAGGGCATCGGACCAAACCTTAGCAAAAAGTCTTCTCTTTCACCCATTATGCTATGATATGTTACCTATAGCTTCTTACTCAAATCCATACCTGCCCTACCCACCTGACCTTTTTCGTTTGGCATGCCTTTCCATCACTGTTGCTAAGCAACTTCAAGCCCCGAAATATTTCTCACCTTTAACCAGTCCTGTTGGAGGAATAAATGTTCATCCCACTTTACTGTGTAACCTTATTTGAAATTAACATTGGGAGGGCTATTTTTTTTTTTTCATACACAAATAAAATGATATTGATAGCTTTTCTGAGTCCATTGTTTTACTCCATCTGATCAAATGTCCATTGCCATTTATGTGGTCTTTTATGCGTTTTTCTTTGTCCAATTCAGCTGACCTTTATTCCTCGTGTATCTGAGCAAAGTTGTTCACTTTTGTTGCTCGTGTATAATGCAAATGCCTCACTGCTAATTGAAAGACTAATGCATAATCTTCACCTACTTAAGTCTTGGAAATTTTGAATTTGTAAATTGCTACTAATTTGAACTTTTAGATGGTGAGAACTTTTTTCGGTGTTGAATGTGTTTTTGATATTTCGAAGTTTTATTGTGTTTTCAAATGGTGGCGTCCTAATTGACATATGCCCGACTCCAATCGCAGGTTATGCATTCATCTGCAAGTTTTCTGGTTTAGTAGTGCTGCAATTGGAAGTATGTAATAAAAATATATAATATTTAGCTGGAGAGAAAATCATGTGAGAAATTTACAAAATTAAGATTTGAAAACAAATTATGCAACAAAAAAAGGGAGGGATTGACAAAATTTAAGAAGCTAAAGCATTAATTGTTGTGGAAAGTAATATTCAAGGAGTTGTACTATGATGGACATACCGATTTGGCTCCTCTAAGATGAGGAGATGCACTTTAGATGATAAATTGCCTTGTACCTGTTGATTAAAAAACCAATGGTTTATAATTATGATAAAATTAAATACATTTTTAACAAAATCTTACATTAATTATAATCTCAATCTGTGATTTTTTTAATTAGTCATTATTATTATACTGTATCTTCAATGTCGAATCCCCCTCACTTTAGAGGAGTCAAATCCAAAACATCATATTTTGATAGTGAAGAGGAAGGTAGGAAAAAGAAAAGGAAAATACATGTAAGCTGATTATAATTTAGGGTGAATAAAAATACAGGCCCATTAGCATAGAAACTTTCAGAGTTTTGGTGATGGGATGGACAGAAGAATGGATTAGATTGCAGATCGAGAACGTGGATTCCTACTGGTGGGAAGAGGAATTTGTAGTTAAAGGACAGTTCGTGGTATCTCCCATTTTGATTGCAAAGCCAACGGATGCTTTTGGCGGTGCCTAGTGCTCAAAAGTATAATAGGTATTTTTTTCCCATGGTGAGGGGTCCTTGACATTCTCTGTTTTCTTCCTTGGGATCAAGAGGGAATTTTTAATCAATTTTATTTTTTACTGATATAACTAATTCACCACAAAAGAAAAAGAGGGTGGAAGGGGTATAGAAGCGAAAAAGGGTTCATGAAACATACGCATTCATTTTGCAGTTCCGTGAATTAAAATCAAAATTTGGATGTTTCGTAGTTTGTAAATTGCATACTATCCTGGGATATTATGAAGAAAGGAGTTGGAGTGGATGGCTGACATCAAATTACAAACCATTTAAATAGGCAATGGGTGTATTATATTGCATGGTTTTGTTATAATTAATTTCTAGAACTTTCCATATTAGCATAATGTTTTTGTTGCAATTGACAAAACTTTCCATGGACAACCAATAGCAAATTGATTGGCTTTCCGTGTGACTTTGTCATCAATTAATCTCTCAGGATTGATATTTTCCGCAGGTGGACTATTCATGTACTCCAGAAGAAGTGCAGCAGCATTTCCAGTCATGTGGAACCGTAAACCGAGTCACCATCCGAACTGATAAGTTTGGCCAACCAAAGGGATATGCTTACGTAGAGTTTCTTGAAGTGCAGGCTGTTCAAGAAGCTCTTTCGCTGAATGAATCTGAACTACACGGGCGTCAATTGAAGGTTAGAACAATATAGTCTTGTTTAAATAATATCTGCATTTTCGTTTTTAACCTCCATTTTGCTGTGGACGTTTTGCAGGTTACTGCTAAGAGGACCAATATACCAGGGATGAAGCAATATCGTCCTCGCCGGCCTAATCCTTACCAGGGGTTTCGAGGCAGAGCCCCGTATGCACCTCCTTTTGCTTATGCTCCTTTTGGATATGGGTATGTTGTGTTCATTTCTTTCCTTTCCTTTCCATGGCCATTTCATCTTATACCTCAAAAACATATAACCACGCCACAAATGTTTAGCAATCTAAGTTTTCTATTTTTGCCCTAAATAGTAGACGTGTGACACTCATCTTTTTATTGCAGAAAAGTTCCAAGGTTTAGAATGGGAATGCGCTATAGTCCCTACTATTAATTATGCTGAATCAGAACTTTTGTCTAATGGATGGAAGGACATAACCTACTCCTTCTAGTGTCATGGCTGATGCAGGCCATTCAGCATGAGGGAACGAACGGTACGGCCACCGATTTAGCAGCAAACCTTGTAAGCTTACGATGTAGTATTCTGCAATTTTTTATATTTGACATATATATTCAAAGGTTCTTTGTAAAAGTATCTGTTAAAAAATGTTAATGTATGGGATTTTCAGTTGGTTTTTTTCTTCTCTCAAATTTGTACGTATAGGTGCATCTCTCCATTGTTAATGTAGGCCTCAGTTTTCTTCTCGAAATTCCAAGCAATGGTTGTTCCTAGTTATTATTGTTGTTCTAGACTAGCCTGTGTCGTGATTGTCAAAAGTCAAAACCTATGATAATTCATAGTCGGCTATGGGAAAACGTTGCTATGATAATCCATAGCAATAGCCAGAGACTTTATTTGGTCCACACACTACTTGCATTTTTGTGTACGAGATTATTTTAGTTAATTCGGTTTTCATAGTAATTAAGAAAATTGGTTAATTTATTTAGTAAGTCTTTTTCAAAAATACCTTAAAAGTTATCGAATTTGTTTTATTCCTTTTACCTAATTTTCCATGTTAATATGTGGAGAGAAATAGCGATGAAAATTATTTTAGTACTTTGTGGCTAATCATGTTTTCTAATATCTTCTCATGAGAGGAAATTCATCTTAATAGCTTAAAACATTTATTGATTATGGATTAAGTTATAAAATAATTAGGAGCAATTTGATATGAAAAAAATTCAAGAAACCATTTAAAAAAGGTCATATAAAAAGACATAAATAAATTTTTGAAAAGATTTCAGTAGAAAGTTCCACTGATTCTTCACGCAAGAGAAAGACTGTCCATGTAATTTCTCTGCACATAGTATCAGAAGAAGCTGCAAGGTTTACACTTTAGATTGTTGTAAATGCCTTCTTAAATGTAGTCAACTAACAATTTGAGTGCATCAGACATACCATGCTTATTATAGGTGTTCATTCAATTATATCCTTCACATGTACGCATAACACTGCAGTGAGCAACTTTGTCACGAAAAAGCATTGAAAAATGTGGAAGAACTGAGTCAGGAATACGATGTGTAGAGGCATAGGCCAATTCCGATTATTGTAGTTATTTTTTTATAGCAGAGGGTAAAACCAAATAACCAGGTATCTGTATAAAGTGTAAATTTTATTATTGATTTTTCTTGCATGAATACACTAACACACTGATGAGTTGTTGAATGAGAAACTGGTTGGGAAACAGAAAGAGACGTAGCATGTAACTCCACCCATCAGAGTGTTCTGCCCAAGGTCCTGCTTATTTATCAGAGGAAGACCATCAATCTTTCACCCTTGGGTTATCAAAATCAAAATAATATAGCAAAAGCTACCTCACCCCAATCTTCAGATTGAGAAGGGTACAGGGCAATGCTTATCAGAAACATAATTGCAGAGAAAGAGGACCCACCAAAACCATCCAAAACAATGACATCCCTGTAGCCTTTTACACCTTGCGAGATTCACTTCACCTTACCAACATCATCATGACCGATACCTCGCCATAATGGTCTCCCAGGCCCCCAACACCACCACCTTTATTCTCATTTACCATAAACAAACAAAAACACCAACCCTCCTCCACCACCGCTTCATTCCTCAACCACCCTTACCTTACTTTACCCAAACATATCAATAATTCATAAAAAAGAAAACCCACTTTCGATTCCTTTTCTTAAAATTACACAAAACAAACCCATCAACCTAACTTCTCATATATAAAATATATCTATATCACATTAATCATATCCCTTTTTTAATCTTATTCTTCTTCGTTATTCATAATTTACTATTTATACAACATTCCACTTCCTCTATAGTCTTTAGTACCACAATTTACACGTAACACTAAACGACAAAAGCAGGCTCAGAATTTAGAAACACACCCTGTCCGATCCCACTCCGTTATCCATTATCCATTATCCATCCCCTGCTTCCGCACCCATCCCCCAATATCTACACCATCACACGCCACGTGGCACTCTCACACGAGGGTCTTGCATGTCAGACTCTGAGGGTCCCACATCGCTGGCACCAGGTACCTCCTCCCATTCACACCATGCGCATTGTAGCTCGCCCCGGTTACCTTATCCACCAGGACCTTACCCGGATATCCCGGGTACGACCCGCTCCCGAAAACCCCCGGGCACGCCGAAACAGCCTCCAACGGCGCCGTCGGGGGACCCTGGAAGTAACCGTTATTAAAAGGGTTCGTGACAGTCCCGGCAAGAAGGGTCGCCAAGTTAATAATCATTCCGTCAACTCCGACGTCGCCGTTAGGCGCAACCAATGGCGGCGTTTGGGGTCCGTAAATCGGCTGGTGGAAGGGCCACGCGCATTGCCCGGGGCACTGCGTTTCGGAGTTTCCAACCCATATATAAGCGGTGCGGGCAGCGTTTTTCACGTTTCGGGTAGAGCCGTGGGTCCCACAGCGGCTCATGCAGAAACCCTCGACGGCGACGTCTTTCGCCGTTAACACGACCGTTATCGAGTTAAGTTGATTAAACTTCGAGGCGAGCGCGAGAAGGTGTTGCCCCTTGAGGCTCTTCCCGAGCGTGTAAGCCGGGTGCAGAATCTGGTTGCCTACGACCAGCGCAGAGGATCCCCCCTTGTAGTTCTCCGTAGTTTTCCACCACGTGGCAGTGGAAGGAAGCGCCGCGTTGGGCGCGCTGCTGAGCGAGTTTATGAAGTCGACGATTATGGAGCGTTGGATCGGTGTGAAAGTGCCGTACCAGATGAGATTGACGGTGATGCGGCCCTTGAGCAGCTGACCGTTGTGGTACTTGAGCACAAGTGGCTGCTCCTGTACAAGCTCCCCTACAGTTAGCAAGGGAAGGAGGAGCAGCGCGAGCACCGCAGAGAAGGTGAGGGCAGTTTTGTAATTAGAGGCCATGTTGTGGATTAGAATTTAGAAGGAAAGTGTGATTTGAAGAGAGAGTTTGAAATAAGTTGACGATGGAGAGACGTATTTATATACCTGGTGAGCGGGGACAGCTGTGACCACCGAGGTGTCAACATCCTCATCCTCCACGTGTCAATTTTTCATTCGCTGCTTCTTTCACAGCCTGTCCAAGTTTCATCTTCATCATGTTTTTTACCATTCTACCACCGTTTCACGCTTCTACTCATGTAAATATAACTTTTCCTTATTTTTTCAAATATTATTAAAATTATTTATCGCAACACTGATTTGACTACTCTAATTTTTTATTTGGCAATCCCTAGAAGGTTTAGCATGCGTTTCAGCACATATTTGAAGCTGGCTATTTGGGCCCCACGTGGAATTTGACTGGCAATGTGGGCCGTAGGATCTGAATGGACGGTGAGATTGGAGTCTTATAATTGGAGTGGGTTAACGTGTGTGATGCAATCTGCATCGAGTTTGATGAGATTGACGTCAGATGCAGAGTTCCAGGAAGAAAGAGTGTTTCAGTGGATTTAATATATCCGCGCATGCAACTCTGTTCACGGTGCTTCACATATTTTATTACACAAATCCGTGTATGTAAAACTAGCATTTATGTTGTGGCCAACTAATCTCTGTGCTGCCAAAATTAAAATTAATCTAAATATAAAGCTCATTAAAAATTGATGAATCCTTTTAATTTGTAAGCTCTACTTACTAAACGGTAGAAACTGAATTAATTAGATAAATTTTATTTGGGATTATAGTAAATTAAATAAAAAATCTTTTTTTTGATTCCTTTAAAAAATTTTATTGTTTGAATAGATGGATCTCATTCAGCCATTGAAATATTGAACTTTATATATATATATATATATATATATATATATATATATATATATATATATATATATATATATTATATTTTTAAAGTTTTAAAAAAATGTAAAGAAAATGTTAAACGAGTATTTTGAAAAATTAAATTTGAGACATTTATTTTGAAAAGTTAGTTGAATTAATTACAATCAATTAAATATTAAAGGATGATTTCATAAGATTGTTGAAAAATAATGAATAAATCATTAGTTATTTATAGGGAAACGAATGAATTATCCATACTTTTATAACTTCGTAATAAATTAATTTACTTGGGGTGAAAACTTGATGAATCTATTTAGCTTTGTAAGCTCTATTTAGCGGTGAAAAAAAAACGAATTAATGAGATTAATATATTTTAGATTATAATGAAATGGATAACAAAAATATTATTTTAAAAGTTTAATTAAAAGTTCCGTCCATCTTGATCTAAAAAAATTTAACCATTCGTTAACATTTTTATGATATATTTCGGTGAAATAAAAGTATATTGTTAAAATAGTTTTCGAAAAATAAACTTTGTAAAACAAATTTAAAATATATTTCTAAAATTTTTTAAAAACTTTTAAATTTAAGAAACATTTAACTATAAAAAAGTTAGTCAAATTAATTTTGATACGTTAAAAATTGACAAAAAAATATTATTGGATCTTGAGAAAAGATAGACAAATATTGACAATTTAAAAGAAATTGATAGATTTAATTTATGTTTTTCTTTTAATGGAGGAATTATCTATAGATTGAGTAGGTAATGATTGATAAATTAGATAGGTTTGCAAACCATACTTTCTCAAGTAAGAATATAGGTTATCATGTTTCCTCTTTGAGTATTACGTTTGCAAGTGGTTCATCATTTGTTAGGTCTTCCATTCAGAAAAATATTGTAATTTTAAACTATTATTTCTAAAAATATTTCTAAAATACAATTTTTTGTAACAAGAGTAATTCAATAACTTAAGAAAATAATAAAAAGAATCAATACAACAATTTTTTTAATGTTATAAACAATTTTGAAAAAGCCAATTTAACAAACAAGTTTTTCTTTTTAATTTCTAAAACAGTTTATAGTATAAGATTACCAAAATATTTTTTTCGTAGTTCTTTTAAAAATTGATTTGCAAAATACTATTTAGGAACTTAAAAGTAAAAATAAATCTAATAGGTTCTTTATATATCTATATTCTATTATTAATTAGAAATTATTTATGTCATTTTACATATATATATATATATATATATATATATATATATATATATATATATATTGAACTTTGTATTCTTTCTTATTATGTAGCCTTCAAAATCATCTCACGTTACTTCTCTCCTTTCTCTTTCTTTCTTAACCTAAGCAATAATGAAGAAAGATGAAAAGTTGAGATAATAATAGGTTGTGAAGGTGAGTGATGTTGACTTTGAAAGGGTATGAGCTTAGGAATTTAGGGTTACGAAACTCATTAGATGATACTAAATAGGTCAGCTTATTCAATGATACTCATACCTGCCAACTTTTACTACTAAACTAGGACCATAAAATTATGCATAGGAGCATTTTCACGTGATACACTCAGAATCTTAAATTTCAGACTTCTATATTGAAACTTTGGAATAAGAATAATAGTTATATTAATTAAATGATTTTTTATTGATTATTATTTTAATTTAATTTATCTCATGAATGTATTTTTAATTAAGCTCCAAAAAAAAATTGTTTTATTGTGTAGTTTTAAGCACAACACCACGAACTTGAATAATAAGAAAAATAAAATTTGAAACCTTTATTATTTGTACTAATTATTGTGTCTTCAAATAACTTGTTTGATTGTTGTTTTAGTATGTTATTTTATGTAAAGATGATAAGGTGATAGAAATCTATTTTTATTATTATTTAAGTTCGTGATGTGATTTGAGATTACAAAATCAAGCAGTTACATCATTTCATCTTATTACAAAGTTAAATAATAAGGCCTCAATAGAGGAATATAAAATTTTTGGTTACTCAATGAAACAAAAATTTGTTAAAAGTTTGGCTTGCAAAGTCGGTCAGACTCGATAGACCGGCCTACCAACCCTATTGAATAGATATAAATTGGGTCAAAAATTTTAAACAAGCTAGTGCATAATGGTCCGACCGACCTAGCTCGCCAACCTGTAAGGTCACAGGCGAGGCAAGGTGGGCTAACCTGCTTGCTTGTAACACATTTGAAAGGTGTTGGTATTGCGCAGCGGAATGTTTGTACGTGTGGACAAAAATCAAGAGGAGGGTGAATTGGGTTCTTAATAAAAATTGTGCTTTTAAAATTTCCCCTTTTAAAATCAAAGATCAATTAAAATTATCTCCTTTATTTTAATAAACACAATAAAATAAAGATAGTAGAGAAGAGAAATTTGCACAGAGTATTTATACTGGTTCAGATCAAAAGACCCTACGTCCAGTTGTTAATCTCTAAAACACGAGATTAACTCAATCACTAAAATAAACCAAACTTACAATCAATGATAAGAAAGAATAGGGTTTAGAAAACACCTCTCTTGAATCACACAAGAGATGAAGACACCTCCCTTGAAATCCACAAGGGATGAAAACACCTTCCTTGAATCACACAAGGAATGAACACCTCCTTTGAATCACACAGAGGATGATCGGCTTCTCCTAGCAACAGCAGCAGCACTCAATCCCTCAAGATCCCACTTGATGAAAGTTATCGCACTACCCACACTAGGTTTTTCAAAGCCTTCCCACAGAGAGTTCTCAAGTACTCAAACTTCTCTAACTTCTGTATTTGATAATGAAAGCCTACCACTCTATTTATAGAAGCCTATTTAGAAATTAGGTTAAGAATATGAAAAGTTAAGTCGCAACTGCCATAAATAATCGATTATCATAAGTGATAATCGATTATCACAGAAACTTTTATGAAAATATTTTTCTTGCTGTGATAATCTATTATCAGTCAGGATAATCTATTATCAGCAGGTGATAATCGATTATCAGCAGTGATAATCGATTATTCCAGAGGCTTTTCTCAAAAATCAGTTTTAATTGAGATAATCGATTATCACTAAGAATAATCGATTATTCCAGTGAGTTTTGCAAATATATAAAATTCTCTTAGTGCTCTACTACATGGGTTTTGCCTTTTGACTCTTGACATACTAATTTAACTATTTCAAATAACATACACATATTACAAAACCTAAATAACTAAACCCATAAGTCTTCAATGTATCTCTTGAATCGAAGCATTCTTTTAAGTCTTCAACATTTTTCCATGCATCATCACCAAGTCTTCCATATTTCTTCATAAGTCATCATCATCATCAAAACTCTTTATTGGAGGAAGATGCTCATCTTCTTCTTTTTGTCAACAACTAATTGATGTAAATGAGAACATGTTGTTGTAACTTCTTATGTACTGTAAGAAATATTGGCTTGTAGTGTCTTTCACCTTTCAACAACTTTTGAAGCAATTGAGGAGGTTTCTTCAACAATGGAAGTTGGACTTTTCCCTTTTGACAACAAAGAGAGAAATCAACTTGTTTTAATCTTTTGCATTTATCAGATCTTTCTTCGTACCACAATT
>Ga0209589_1000902_pt1 | contig 45534 bp, 16 predicted proteins | sample CowpeawhiteBW_FD_187525 | JGI IMG/M metagenome (GOLD analysis project Ga0209589, IMG submission 187525) | Root nodule microbial communities of legume samples collected from California USA - Cow pea white BW (SPAdes) (version 2) | ecosystem: Host-associated > Plants > Roots > Nodule | place: USA...
AAAAAAAAAAAAAAACTATGTACGTTGAATACTTAACAAAGGGGAAAAAAAAAACTTTGTGTGTACATCTTATTAGTGTTAGGAAGCCTATATTTTTAGTATAAACTATCTTTGTTATGAATCAATTTAAAACTTATATTTCATTGATTTACAAACTAGTTCCGCAACTAGGGATTAATTCATTTTGTTATAAACAAATTCATTTAAATTTGTTTTATTTTATCAACATTAAATTTTAATTAATGTTTTTTTATTTATTTACATAATTTTAGATGTTTTAATAAATGAAAATATTAGTTAAGATTAATTATTGAATTCGTATTCAAGTCAACTACTCTACAGTCAATCAGATTAGTTTTGTGCAGATTTATTTTCATTTATATTTGAGTTACATATCACACTGAAAATAAGTAGGTAGCAAAACGGACAAGCCTAACTTGTCCTACAAAAAATGGGTCAGATTGAATTGACCCATCACTAGAAAATGAATTGAACAATTCAATCCGTCCCACCTCAGGACGGGTCGACAGGCTGGTGGATTAGGACTTTCTATTTATTTATTTTTCTTTTAACTTTTTAAAATTTTTTGTTTATAAATTATATATATATATATATATATATATATATATATATATATATATATATATATTTGTTTATATAATATAAAAAAATACTTTTTTAATTATTTTTAATTTTTAAACATTAAAAGATTACAAAAAAGAAGGGTTGGTGGGTCATGGTAGGTCCGCCTTTGGCCCGTCGAGTTAAACAAGTTGGCGGGTCAGACCACAACGGGTTGGCGGGTTAAAAATTCTAACCCAACCCGCCATTTTCTTGGCGGGTTGGCAGACCAATCCAACAAGTGTGACCTACTTTGACATACCTACAAATCAACAAATAAGGTTTGGTATGAAGATCTCAAAATATATTATAATTTATAAGCTAATATCGTTTATTATAGTATCAAGTCAGATTGACTTAGAAAAAAATTATTATTTTTTAAATGTAATTTAAATTGATTTCAACTAACTTAATTTATCGGTTAACCAGATTTGAGTTGGGTTAAAGGTGAATTAACTCATAATTCACCAACAAAATGTTAAACATTAAAATATTGTTCAATAACTTTTGAATATTTTAGATGTATATTTATTAGTTTGTCAAGTTATATACATATGATTTTATTTTGAATTACTACTTCGTAATAATATTTGGAAAATTAATTGAACTTTTCAATTCTATAACTATAAAAAACAAAAAGATAAAGTAAATTCACTTTTATTGTACTTAAATAAATATACAATTGCAAAATCAAAATATTTATAACTGAATCAACCCACTAATCCATCAACACGAGTCAATCAATATTAGACAAATTTTGACTCACCAGAAAGTGAGTTAGACTGAACTGATCAATTTTTAGCCCAACCCATAGTGAACAAAAATACATGAGTTTATTTTGCTTATTTTGACACTTTTATATGATAATTACCTTATCAATTAATTGAGAATTTTAGTGTGATTTATTGTTTCATGTATTAAGAGTTTAACAACTATTCAACTATAAATAGAGGGTTTAATAAAAATTATGCAATAAAGGAAGAGTTTAATAAATGCATACTACTAATAAACATGGGATAACTAATTTCAAGATAATTAATATCAAAACCATTAAATGATCATGTGATCTAGAAAATCTAAGTATCTATTATACAATTATTTTGACCTTCTGTACAACTCATGTAACCAAATAACTAATTAGAAAACTAAATCTTTACTCATTTTACATATATGAATAATACATTCTCAAAACCTTATTTAATTTTATAAAATGGTAAATTAAGATTGTTCTCATTATTTATATATGTTATAAATGTTTCTTATTTTTAATTAATGTGGGATTTTTAATTCGTAACCCTCCCGTTAAAGTTGAGACATGTATATTTCACGTTAGACTAAATAAATGATAAATCTAATAGAAACCTAACAGCATTCATATAATATATAGTCTAAAGAAACTTAAGCAACTAATCTAATAATAAGAATCAATTATATTAAACCTCATCAAGTAATAAATAAATAAAAATGACAATAACAAACAAATTTATACAAAGATGTGAGATGAAAAAAAGTCCTCTCTCTCACCCTGTCGATTCTAATAACATGAACATTACAAACGAAATGAATTAACATATTGAGTTTGGTGTGTGATTGAGATTAGAACCAAGTTTGAGAATTGAAGGCAGAGATTCAGACTTTTGCGACGGATTGCTTCTTTTCTCCCTCGAACCATGATGCGAAGGACTCCCCAAAGTCACTGTCTTCATTGCTTGAGAAGCCAAAGTTTTCACCACGAAAAGATAGAGCTTGTAGAAAATGCTTGAATGAAGTTCTCCTGGATCCATCTGCAAGAAAATTCTGTGGAGATGTTGTGGTGTGTGGATAGAGTAATGTCCCTGTGTGCTTAGAATATGTACAAGTTTTTTCCTTGCAAGTAACTGAAGCACTCAAACTTTCAGAGCAGATTCCTTGCTTTTCTTTCAAGGGATCGATGTTTTATCAAGTTCTTAATGTGAAACTTTAAGGCAACAACACGTTACTTCTTACGTTATTGTTATTATTATCAAATAGCATCATTTTTAAACTATATAATGTTTTATTTATTTTTATATTTCTATTCTACTCAATATTTTATTTTATCATGTATCTATTTTCCTCAAACCAAACACAACTTAATCGATATCAAGACTGTACCACCACAATTTAAATTAGATTAAACAAAAGATTGATATTGTATAAGAATAAAAAGTTATTCAACTTAATTTTTTTTATTATTCTTTTTATATATATATAAAATTAAAATATTGTCATTTTCATTATAGTTATGGGGGTTGAGGTATTAATTATGGGGTGAAGGGAGTAAAAGCGGAATTATAAACTTGACCCAGATACAGGCCCATATAAAGGAAGATATTGGCTTATTTTGGTTCCCGCCATCAAAGATCACGCGAACAACATTTCGTTACTAGTGAGTTCTCCGTTCATCCATCGCCGTCGGAGAGGTGGTTCTCTCTCTTTCCTTCGCCGAATACTGTTATTTATTCCTTTCGAATTGTTTTTCTTACTACGTTGTTCATGAAGAAGAGAATGACTTATCAGTCTAACACTGTGACATTATCATTGCCGTTGCATTTCAGAGAAGATTGACTCAGGTTCATGCTTCGCCACGATTATTCAACTTCCGAACAGGTTTATCTGTTAATGACTCAATGTGTTTTCAAATTTATTTCTGCATCTGAAAATGGCTTTTAAGGAACCAGGAAGCTTCGAGAAATTCCACTGCGGTCATTTCATCTCTTCTACTGCAATTAATATGAATTGAAATGTGGAATAATGCCTGATGCAATTACCAATTCATGGAGTAGAGACTTTTGTTTATTGAAAAAACCAGATAGCTATAAGTTCCATGGTTTTGGTTTTGATTTCACTTAGCGTTTTCCTTCTTTCCTTAACTCACTGAGAAACCTGACTCTTGATCGATGTTATCCGGAAAACAACGCATATATGTTTTAAAATTTCTGCTAGATTCTAATATATATTCCTCTGGTTTATTATTTATGCACTAATATCTCTTCCATTGACAGGTTTAAATCAACGATTGCAGCGAAGTACTGTTTGCTGTAAAGCATCATGTCAAATATTACAGTATGCGCACGTTTTAGGCCTTTGAACTCAAAAGAGAAGCAAAATGACAATAACTCTGTTTGCATTCGATGTAGAGATTCCGAAACTTTCATTTTCAAGGTTTTTTTTTTTTTTTAATTTTTTTACGTCAGATTAAGCATCTATTAGTTTTTACTTTTACTTTATTAAACTTTGTGAATCACACATTACTGTGAATAGTAAAATAATTTTGAATCAATTTTTTTCAGGACGAAAAGGATGAAGAATCCGTGTTTAGCTTTGATAGAGTGTTTTACGAACAGTCTGAGCAAGCTGATGTCTATCAGTTTCTAGCTCTTCCCATGGTTAGAGGTACAATACAACTACATAATTCTCATTACAAATTTATATGCCAATCACTCAACGCAATGCAGATTGAAATCTTCCTTAATTTGAATGACTCCTGCTTCCGTATGAAATGAATTCTTCATTACGGTCAAATAGTGCATATCAACTTTGGTTATATGAAAAAATATTATCCTTATAGTTTGTGTAATGATAGTGTATGTCTGCACGTCGTACATTCAAATTTTAAAAATCTGGAATGTTTCGTAAGAATTAAATTCGGGAAAATGACACTTGCCTTAATTATAGTTTGCTTTTTAGTTTTTTATTGATATCAGGCTTTCGTTTTTGTATGTATTCCTATAAATGAAACAGATGTTGTTGATGGATACAATGGGACAATTATCACTTATGGCCAGGTAAGATATTACGCGTCTCCAGTTTTCCAAAAGCCTTTTACTTCTTTTGTTAAACTTTCAAATCAAAAATACGAGATCGTATGTGGTTTTTCTCCTCAAATATGGCATCTACATGTGTATCGAGATATTGCATCATACGAGCTTCGGTGAATATGATCCCTTGCATTAGCTCAGAAATACCCTTTTGGAGTATATTTTGGTTATGTTTGAAGGGGGGAAATAAGAACTGAAAAATGTGTAGATGAGGCATGAAATATTTGAACTGTTATTTCACGGTGTATCTGTGTTGAGTTCAAATCTAGCTAATCTGGAAGTAAGAAAAGGGCGCCTGATGCTAAAACTAGACAGTTCCCTTGTAAATATTTAGCGACGACAATTTGCAAAATCTACAATGTTGTTAAACATACATGTTAGTAAATATAGTTTCTTGTTATTATATGCCACATATGTTTCGTTCTACTGCCTATTGACTTAAGAAGATATGCTACATATGTTTTCCATTACGAGGGACTGCCGTAATTATTATTACATTTTTTTTTTTCAGAAGAACTTGTTAACTGTATTCACGAATCCATTTTTCTTTCGACTCCAAATGTTTAAAGCTTTAGTTTTCCTACAATCAATTGCAGACTGGAGCTGGGAAGACATATAGTATGGAGGTGGAAAGTTGTCACCTAAAAAGTATTTTAAAACGATCTTACAAAACTTCAGATACAGGAATGTAAATACCTACTTCTCTGAAGCAGGGATCTGGTATACTTGAATGTGGTGAACAGAAGAAGGGACTTCTTCCAAGAATTGTAGAGGGAATTTTTGATTCCTTAAATTCTTCTGATGAAAAGAAAACATATTCAATTAAATTGTCAATGGTACTGAGACACTTACTAATTTAACCACATCAGTCTTAAAAAATCATCTGGTTATACTAAATTATGTCTCTGATTTTGTCTCTGATTCGTCCAGGTTGAAATCTACATGGAAAAAGTGAGGTATAAATATAAAAAAAGAACAGTATTTCCCCTCCCTCCATTGTACTTAGAGCATATTATATGCTTTTCTGGTAGGAAATTTTCTTAACTTTGCAAAAAGCTAGTTTTGATGTGAATTTGGATTCTTCAATAGTCATCAGAATAACTCTATCGTCTTATGTAGGGACCTATTTGATTTATCAAAAGTTAATATACAAATTAAGGAGAGTAAATCACGAGGAATATTTTTGCCCGGTGTTACAGAGGTGAGCTATTTTTTGGGAACTTTGTATCTTGTTCCATTCCGATTATTCTTTTTCTATCTGAAACTACTTCGTTGTTCACAATTATATATGTGCTCTTATGCATATGATTAAGATGTAAATTTTCAATTTTGAAGCATGGGTATTGGATTATTTGGTTAGCATTTTCTTAGGATTCTTACACGTTATAACTTGGCCTACGGTGCTTATATTGAGTGTAGTCCCTCTAAGAAACTGAGAAGATAAAATTTGATTAAACAAGTGATATCAAGTAACTAAGTCATGGTTTTGAATCCGGGGGCTGTCTTTAAGTGGGTTTGTGGGCTTAATGTCTTGACCCAAAGTAACAATGGTAACCCCTTAAGCTTCAAGTAAGTAAAGTTGTAACTTAGTTCACGGACTTGACCTTTTCGCTCATCATGCAAGGCTTGATTTTATTTTCCAAAACATTGAGATTAAATGTGAGTTTACGTGCTTAATCTCTCGGCACACAATATTAATGACAACAAAGTTAATTTATAGGATGCAATTTACACTTATTTATATATTATAATTTAATTTTTTTATCTGAAATAAATGTAGGATTTCTAATGCATTTCGATTAAACATCTTAATGTGAGATTTGATATTTTTAAGTAGTAAGATATTAGTTCAATAGAATCAAAAGATCTTACTCATAAATTTTAATATCATATTAAGAAATCAACTTCTAATTTAATTTTATAAAATTAACTTGTAAAATTTAAGTTTGCACATATTTATATCATATAATTTAGCAGAAATGTGATTTCAAACTCATTGTCCAAAATAACAAATGCAACCCGTTAAGCTTCAAGGAAGTAAAGTTGAATACTTGACATTTTAGTGTGAAGCAAGGTCTCATTTCTTTTGATTGAGTATTAGGCGAAGCTCTCCATGAGCTGATGACTGGAATCATTCGGTATTTATGTATGCTAAAAAATATTTGCCTAAAGGACTAACGGGACCTTTCGAGTTTTTCATTCAGATTACTGTGCTGGACCCTGCTGAAGCATTGCAAAACCTGTCTGTAAGAATAAACAACTTGAATAACATTTTCTGAACGATTTTACAATTTCGGCTTCTAATTCTGACCTCAAATTTGTAGAAGGGGATAGCTAACCGGACAGTTGGTGAGACCCGTATCCTGCTTTGACTCTTAGCTCACCGTTCAGTTTTTATTTTGCCTTTTTATTGTTTATATATAGTTAAACTACATAGTACATTGGGAGGAAAAGCAATGGCCATACCCATGGTAGTGGCCGAAGTATTTTTGTACTTCTTGTGCCTGTTTAATGTTATTTTCTTTCTTAGTTGATAAAAAAGGCATAACACATTAGGGTAAATTCCCTGTTTTCTTGAGGGAGGAAAAGCAGTGATAGGAATTTGGAAGGTTACTTGCGTTCTGCAAACATCCTAAACAAAACATGTAGAAATGAACATGGCCAGCAGCAGAAGTCACTGCATTTATATATTCACAATTCAGCAAGAATTTTCCAGAGATAAAAGGTCATACTTCTTCCACAAATCTGTGATATGTTTATGAATCATTCTTAAACACTGAGACTTTGAACAGGACGAGGTTTGGAAAACTAATTCTAGTGGACTTGGCTGGGTCAGAGAAAGTGGAGAAAACAGGAGCAGAGGGAAGAGTTCTAGACGAAGCCAAGACCATAAACAAATCCTTGTCTGCTCTGGGAAATGTAATAAATTCTCTTACATGTGGTCTGCAAGGAAAAACAAGCCATATCCCCTATCGTGATTCCAAGCTCACTCGAATTCTTCAGGATGCTCTTGTAAGTCCACCCCCCCTTTTTATAATTTATCAAAACATACCCATTGTTCACGAAATCAGTTTCTCAAACATTGTATCTCCTATTCGCAGGGAGGAAATGCTAGAACTGCATTGCTTTGTTGTTGCTCACCCAGCGCTTTTAATGCATCTGAGAGTCTGTCCACTCTTCGTTTCGGTGCAAGGTATTTCATCCCTGAAATCTTGAGGCTCTGCCATTTTCTTTTCTTTCCTTCTTTATTTTCATCTGCTATGTTTAAAATGATGGCAGAGCTTCCTCAACAAAAAGTTCTAATGTAACTTCTTTATTTTCTTGAAAAAAATTATTTGCTCACGTGCTATGGTGAGCTTTTATATAAGATTTCTATATTTCAAGATTAAAGAATAATTTCATATCTTTAGAGAACTAATTTAAAAAAAAATGAAGTAAAATGATTTGTACAAATGTGTATTCTCTTAAAATCTTTAATTGTGAACTTTGTTTAAAATCAATGTAATATAGCACAAGACAATTAAATAAAATAAGAACTTACAATAATCTTTTTAAGATCTTCATATTGTAAATGTTCTTAGATTAAAATAACGGAAACATCTGATTTATGTCATTTAGTTATTATAAAAAATAATATATGTAGTGTTTTTTTTTATTAAATGGCTAGAAAATTATTTTACAAAACTATTCTTCAATTGAACATATGGCATATAAATATTTAATAGATATCTGTAGGTATAGTAACTTGTAGCATTGTTAAAATTAGTGTTAACATCGTAAATTTAAACGTAATAAAATAATTATAAAAATAAAACTAACACTTTTATTAAATATTGGGCAATAAAAGTAATGATTTTTTTTTTCAAAGTTTTGTAAAGGCTATAAAAACTTATTTAATGTATTATTTTTCCAATTATTCAACTTAATCCAAATCATATTTGTTAATCTAGACCTAAATTAGAACAGTCAAAATAAGCAAACTAATATGACTGTCAAATATGGTAATAAAATTTTTTATTGGGCTGTAATTTTTACCCAACTAGCCTTTTTTTTGTCAATTATTGTCCAATACAAAAATTCATTCAAACTCCATATAAGTTAATTCTCAAATCAAATTTCAAAACATAAAATATCAAATAAGACATTAAATTAAAATTTTGAAACATGACAACAACAAATTCATTATAAAAAAACTTTGAAATACACTCAATCTAACTCCAAAAAAATCTATTCAGAAGTCATTTTTGAGTTCCAATTTATATAAATTAGAAATCATTTTTAATTTTCAGACTGTAAAATTTAAAAATTGTAAAGCTAAAATTTTAATATTCATGAATGTGTAGGATGGAAAATATGGAGGTGCAGTAAAATTTTTTATTTACAAGCACGTGGGATGACCATATGAATTGGGCCAAAAAATCTGAATATATTTAGGTTATAATTTCTTGAGTCCAATATGATGTTAGGATATTTCTTCCTGCACCCTATGGTTGTTTCCTATACCTCAATGAGGGGGTGTAAAAGTCAAAAGGGCTCTTAGTCTCTACCGTTGTGATCATTCCTTGTTGAAAAAACTTATAGATTACACAATTTAAGTCATTTATTCAACTGTAAGCTAAAAGTTTTCATATTTATGAGATGCAGAAAGAAATTATAGGGGTGCAGAAAGAAATGTTTAATGTGTAGTTAGAAATTTTTGGGCTAGTCTATCGGACCGACCCATTATGAAAGTTACATACCTAAGCTAATAAGAATTTGGTTGAAATAATTTGGTTAAGGTAGAAGATAAATTTTCTCCTAAGAAAAATTCAATTAAATCCAATCTTGTTTAGTTCTCATGAACTTTTTTTCAACAAGCTTTACACAAAATCATGACCAACCTTAATGAAGAAAAGAGTTAAAATAAATATTCACCCAATTAAATTTCTATTTTAAAATGCTAATTGCAGGGCGAAACATATAAAGTCGTCTCCTCGCTTGAATTACAGTGAAGAAAAAAGTGACACAAGTTCTAGTGCTGCTTCTCTGTTTGACGACGAGTCAAGCGCTAGAATTTTGACCAAGGTGAGAATATTGTTGTAAAATCCCTTTGTAATTAGAATTCGTAATAAAATTTATGTTAATACAGTTGAGGGAGAAATTTAATGTTGAAGATGTGAAGTTCCTAGAGGAATTGTTCATACAAGAGGGCATTCTCTTTGACCTTTCATCTGTTGAAGAGGAGTCAGACATAGATGACCTCACTTTACAGATGATATCCTTGCTGCAAGCAGCTATGGAAAAGCTTACAGCTACTGTTGACGAGGTAAGACAAAAATGTGCGATAATCTTTCTCTTACTGCAGAGTAATGTTTCGGTCACTTCCAACCATTTGGGCACTTTTTGTTTACCAGATTAATACTAGGTTTGGTTAAAATGCGAAACGGAAGAAAAAAGTAACAGTAATAAACTTGTTTTCTTGGTCTTTTCTTAAATTTATGAACATTTTATAACATTTAATCTAAAATAAAAATTTACCATCTTTCTCTTTTTCTTCGAAACTCTACAACCAACCCGTACGTTAAAATCTGTTTATCCTTTGGTAAAGTTAAAAGCTTGTAAAAAATGCTGTATGTATAATACAAAAAATATTTATCGTCGCACGTATAATTTCACAGCTTAAAAGGGAGAATAGCATTCTCAGGGCGAAAGTTGATGCCTCCATGGATTCTCTATTCCACAATGGAGCAGAGAATAGTTCCATTTTTCAGAATATGATTTCGGGTATCCTGACTTTCTTTCTTCGTTGGTCGGGTTACACTTCTACAAGACGCTGGCAGTGACTACTCATTCTTATCTGATGCCTTGCCGCTGCGGGGCCTTTAAATACAATCAAAATAATGCATAGAAATAATAAAGATGCCTAATGCTGATTCACTTACTGTTGGACATTTTGGGGCTAGCTAATAGCATAATATATGATGAGATGGCCAATTCATGGATCGTATCACAATCGATAGCATTGTTTGTGATGGCTGTTTCCTGATACCTCTCTTTATGAATTCAACCATTTTAGCACAGTAGATCCATGAATTCACAAGTAGCCAATAAAAGTATGGACCATTTGAACTGCTTCAATTCATCTTGATTTTTACACTGTTGTAAGCAATACAGTAGCTCTGCAGCTTAAGAGTAGGAGGCACTGGATTTCATGAATGCGATTTCTGAACTGGTTTCTAGTATGCAATGTAATTTGGAAGAACGGATACTTCTATAAACTAGTCTTAAATTATGGATGATGAATCATTGAAAAACATTATGGATGAACGCCGAGTTCAATATCATGTTAAATTTCAATAGAGAGAGGATCTGAGTTTAGATCTGGATTTCTAACAATAAGACACAGCAGTTCAATCAATAACGTAAAGGGTTCTCTGTGTGTGGCCGAAGTTTACGAGGTGAAGCAATAGAATCCCGTGGAAATGCAAGCCAAGCCACAAGCGTGCAATCTGTCGCAAGGAAAAAACCATTTCCTTGCTTTTTGTATTAATGCTCTCCCAAGTTTCCGTTACCATTTCTATCGTTTTCCCAGCGTTCTCTTTCCTTCTCTGGGGCAATTATTGTTCGGGGGCAGGTTCCAAACTAATATGAGTTTAGGCCTCTTAAGGGAACGACTTAGGACATGCATTGCACTCACTGGATTGCGCTAATCACTTAATATAGTAGCGGTTGACCGTAGTAACATAAGGATAGCATGGTAATTTTAACACAAGGAACATTTTCTTTTTGGCTTTCATTTACTTATCCACCATCTAAAGCAAAGCTCTTATTGTTTATTAGGTAAGACTTCACGTTAGCTCTTTGAAGCAACCAATGGGGCGTGCATATATAAAAGGCACGGAATCATTTTCTATGATGGCAGTGTATACAAAACTATAATTGGTATATCAACTTATCAAGTTGGTAGTTGGTTCCATTGGCCACAGGTGAAACGTGCCATGGCTTCCAAGAATGTATTTTTTCATTTTGTCTTATTTTCCATCTGTTTAGCTATGTCAAATGCGGCAGAGTTCAAATACCCTGCAGTTTTCAACTTCGGTGATTCAAACTCGGACACAGGAGACTTGGCTGCAGGGCTGGGCTTTCAGGTTGCGCCACCTAATGGACAGGATTACTTCAAAATCCCATCTGGGAGGTTCTGCGATGGCCGTCTCATAGTCGACTTCCTAAGTAATTTTTATTTATACCCTAATATTATACTATTTATAATTGCTGCTATAACCATTACTCGGAAAGCTTTCAAGCATGAATATAAACATAAATTAATATGGCAAAAAACTTAAAACATCATAGGCCAAAAAAATTAAGCTCAGGTGCTAGACGATAAATAGTTACCGGCTTCTTTGTTTTCACCGAACTAACTGGCCTCGCAATATGTAGCGTCATTGAAAATGGTTTGACTTTCGTCTTTACTAATTTTGATTTTGGTTTAGTATATTTAGTTTACATTATTATCCTTTAACGTATCATTACATGATTGAAATAATTTGATAAAACTCGTAATTATATGAACAGTTATTTTTTAATAATATATCAATACAAAGTTACATGTGCAACAAGTGAATTTGTTTCTGTTAAGTGTGTACAATAAAAAGACCAAAATATTTAATTTTTTATTTAGATTTAAGTTTCTGAGAAAAATATAAAAGTGTTTATATTAATTATTGATGAAAATCAAAATGCTACACGGGGATTTGATTTTTATTATAATAATAAATAGTATTGTTATCCAAATATCAATTTTTATTTATTAATGTTGGTTAACACAAGCGTTCTATTAGAACTAATAATACAGTTCAGTACTAAGGATAACAAAATTTAAACTTTTCATCGGTTGAGTATTTAAAAATTAATGTCTTTAAATAAAAGTTTATCTTTACCATCCAAAGAAATTTAGTACGTTGATTGATTATATTATTATTGATTCAAATGACTTACTTCCAATTCAAGTTATACGCACCAACCAAACAAACAAGTATGAGATGGAAATCTAACTAATAGCAGAAGTTTGAAACACAAGCAAAAGTGGGATGGATAAAAACCTCTCCTTACAACAGTAGTCAATAGCCATGGCCACCAACACTTGTACCCTTCGGATTCTTACCCTCATTGCCATCTGCATACCTTGTGCCATATCCTTCCAGTTGGATTTTCCAGCAGTTTTCAACTTTGGCGATTCAAATTCTGATACTGGTGCTCTTATTGCCGCTGGTTTTGAGAGCCTTTACCCACCAAATGGACAAACTTACTTCCAAATACCATCGGGGAGATACTCTGATGGCCGTCTCATCATCGATTTCCTTAGTAATAAATCTCCATAACCTCATTTTTTGCAATGCCCTCATCACATAATGATCCCAAGTAGATGTTTACGTCTTCCTCTGCCCTATAAACAACTCTTTCACTCATTGTTCCATGTGTTGTTGGTTTTTTTATTGCAGTGGATGCTATGGACTTGCCGTTCCTAAATGCCTATCTGGATTCTCTGGGTTTGCCAAATTTTAGGAAAGGTTGCAACTTTGCTGCAGCAGCTGCAACTATCCTCCCAGCCACTTCATCATCCCTCTGCCCCTTCTCCTTTGGGGTTCAGGTGTCTCAGTTCCTCCGATTCAAAGCTAGGGCCCTTGAATTGACTGCCAAAGGTATCTGCCAAAGGATAAGATTAGCGTATGGTTCCATAATACCTTTAGTGGTAGCTTCCCATTAGAGTTAGAATTTCATATCGTTAATCTATGTTGATCTTTGATTAAAATCTTTCTTATACAAATTATTGAGATTAAATTCCATGTTTTATCTCTGCTAAATTTATCTAATGTTTTCAAAATTGACTTTTGCTATACTATTTCGGCGGCACAACTAGTTTGCAGTCAGTTTCATAACCCTCATTCGTGTTAAAAAAACATCACAATGTTTCAGGCAGGAAATTTGATAAGTACGTCCCAGATGAGAATGTATTCGAGAAGGGATTGTACATGTTTGACATTGGCCAGAATGATCTTGCTGGAGCATTTTATTCAAAAACTTTGGATCAAATACTTGCCTCAATTCCGACAATTCTTTTAGAACTTGAAAAGGGAATAAAGGTTGGTGTCAAATAGTATGCTTCTATTTTCTTGAATTTATGAATCCATAGGTTATATGCACAGTTTTACTGAGATTAATACAAACAAGTTCTAACTCTTTAGTTGTGTCTACTAGAATCTCTATGACCAGGGGGCTAGATATTTCTGGATACACAATACAGGGCCTCTTGGATGCTTGCCTCAGAACATTGCCAAATTTGGAACTGATGCATCAAAGCTTGACGAACTAGGATGTGTTAGTTCACACAACCAAGCTGCTAAAACCTTTAACCTACAGTTACACGCTCTCTGTACTAAATTGCAGGGCCAATATCCCGATTCAAATGTCACATACGTTGATATCTTCTCTATAAAATCAAACCTGATTGCAAACTTTTCCAGATACGGTTAGCATCTCCCAGTAATTTTTATTTACTTTCCATGTTTCAGTTCTACAATTTTGACTATGGATATTCACCGTTTCCAAGAGAGTTAGGCTAAAACTTTTAGATTATAAAATCTGTTGCTAAAGTTTCTCTGATGGCTTTGTCATCAGTTCTCAATTGTGCTGACAATGCAACATTACATAACTATTGCAGGAAATTTATTTTGTTGCAACATTACATGGATCAAACCAGTGATTTCATGAAATATACTTCAAAGTAGTTAGAAAAAGCCATTTCAATTTATTGGCTCATTAAGGACCCTGTATCAGTCATAACACCAGTGTTACATTCTATTCTATGATGTATCATAACAAAATTTGTGGCGAGGAAAAACATTTAATCTGTGTGATTGCATCTTTGCAGGGTTTGAACAACCAATTATGGCTTGTTGTGGATTCGGAGGTCCACCACTGAACTATGACAGTCGAGTTTCCTGTGGGGAAACAAAGACCTTCAACGGAACCACAATTACAGCACAAGCTTGCAATGATTCCAGTGAGTACATAAGCTGGGATGGGATTCATTACACTGAGACTGCTAATCAATATGTAGCATCACAAATTCTCACCGGAAAGTACTCTGATCCTCCTTTCTCCGACAAAATGCCCTTCCTACTGAAGCTCAAGTTCTAGATACCCCATTATATTTATTGCTATCATTATTTGATTCTTTATGTGCTGGTATCTTGAAAGTAATAGCTGGTTGTAATTCTGAATGTCACTCAAGCTCTTATTAATGGTCTGTGATAATGTTCAAGGGTTGGTATATGACACATTCACGCTTCATGGTTCATATGTATTTATGTGTATACTATCAAAGAGGGCATTTTGGGGTTATCACATTTGATATGTTCTACTTTTTTTTTTTTCTTAATATCAATTTTATACATGGTTAATGCTTCATAATAAGAAGGCAGTATAATGACAACGCTATACCCTCTATGAGAGGTGTACCGGTATACCCAATAAGTCTCACATCGCTTAGGAGTCAAGGTCAAGTGAAGTTTAAATATTTCTATCTTCACCTTCCGAGGCGCCTTTTAAAGACAAAATTGTGACGGAGCTCAAACGTTCCAAAAGGAATAATATCTCGGAAACGTGGTTATTGTTAACGATGACTACCGGACAAACTTGGATCGGAATCGAAATATTGACTTTAAGCCATCGAGGGGAAGCTTATCTTGGAAGATGGATTTAAGAGCTTTTTTTTTTTTAACTTGTTAACTTTAAATAACTAATTTTAATTTTATAAAAAATATATATAAAAGAAATCAGTTAAAAAATAAGTAAAATTAACTAAAATTACGTGTTCGTCTTATTTTGGAACCCAACATTTATGTTTCAAAAAGGTTGTTTTGGAAAGCTTGTTAGGGAAAAACTTGTTCCAATGCTGTAGAAGGTATTATATATGTTCTTGAAAGCTTGTTTAAGAAATTTTATTTCAAAAATCTGGTTCTAAAATACTTTTTATTTCTGAAAAACTTGTTCCCAAAAATTATATTTTAGAAATCGCGTACTGAAAATTTCAAAATTCTTGTTCCATTCCAGGAGAGAAGTTACTTTCCGAAATATAAAATGGTGATTTTAAAAGTTATGGGAGTGTGGAAAGAAAAAACCGAAGAGAGAGTCTCCTAAGACGTGTAAGGCCCATAATTTTGTTGGGACAAGAGACCAATTTCAAGTAACATTGAAAGCCCGTATTGCAGTGGAAATGCCCAATTTTTGAATGGCGGAGGAGGAGGAGGAGGAGGAGGTTGATGCAGTGTGGAGGTGGCGATGGAGCAAGAGTTGGATCCCTCTCTCCCATGTAGCCAGCGATTGCTTTCTGCAATTCTCGCCATGGAATCTTCCGAATGCCTTATCTCCCATGCCAGGTTTCTCTTTCTTCGCTCTTTCGTCTTTCTATTTCGTAAGACTTCGAAAAGTAGTGACTGAATTCGGTACGTAGGGAGTGTGGTGGAGGCGCAATCACAGAGCAAGTTCAACAATTCATCTGGAACCATTGCCTCTCCACTCCTGTAATTTTTGTTTTCTCTTTTTATTTTCTTTAAATTGCCTTATAGTTGCATTGATCGTATTTTGATACTAAATGCAGGGTGACTTTCATGTTCCTTACTTGAAGAATTTCCTCAAGAAACTCATCGCTCAAATTGAGTTCGACCATGGCTATGTCTTGGACAACTTGTACGAACTCTATGCTCACTATATGACATCATGCAAGGTTTTCTTTGATCAACAATTTTCTTCAAGCTTCCTTTTTTTGCTCTTACAGAGGTTTTCTCAGGATTTTCCTTTTTTTCATTTTTTAGGATGATAGTTTGGAGAAGGGAGATGCCAGAGTCAGCAAAAGAATTTCGCTTCTTTTTCCTGATGGTAAATAGCTATTCCAGTGATGTTTCTGCATTTATTCTTATGATGTTGTTTCATCCACCTTACTTTGGCTGGTAAACTGTTATGCCTAGGTAGTTCTGAACTGCAGAGTTGCCCGCACTCTAGGGTACTGGTCTTTCCATTGCAGTGTTCTCGAAACATGCTTGAAGGTGGTACTGGGTATGCTCATATTTTTATGTTTAGTTTATCAATGCAAAGTTCTTCTAAATGATAATAAGTACTCTTGTTCTTTGATAATACAACATGTGTGAATTCAGCAACGCCATTAATTTGGGCATTAGTTAGATCTATCTACGTAAAAACTTCGAATAATTCTTCCCTGAATATGCATATGTTTGTGGAACTTGCATTAAAGTTTAAAGTTGGTATTGGTTTGGTTGTGCAGTTGCTCAATATGGAGACCGGGTCTGTTTTTGTCTGAGTTCGTACTTTCTCATCCAGAATTATTTTCTAATAAAAAATGCTTTGAGGTTAGTAACATGATTAAGAGTTTTTTTAATCTACCAGAAATGTTAATGTATCCAATCATGAATAGCTTTGGATGCAACAATTTTTGTGATAATCATCACTATGGGAGAGGCTCTGAGATATAATTTTCCCCTTACAAAGTTTGAAATTTTTGTGTTTGTTCTGTTTATAAATTCTTGTCATTTCGTTTGTTGCATTAGAATTAGCTTTCCGTTCTTCTTATTATACCTTGTTGCACTTTTTTAAAATTTTAAGTAGGTTGGTTCGGGAGTTGGCTTAATTGGATTATGTCTAGCTCATGTGAAGGCTTCCAAGGTATGGTCAACTAATTATTACATGGGTAATATTACATGATATTATTGTAATTAAATTTAATAAAAAAGCAATTGTAATTATCGTCTCTCAACAGGTGATATTAAGTGATGGTGACCTATCAACATTAGCTAACATGAAGTTTAATCTGGAGATGAACCACCTGAATGTCGAAGCTGGCATGCCACAAAGAAACAATGACCAAAACATGGTCAGTCTCAATTTGAATAGACTGTGCACAGGATTTTGCTTTCATATATAGAAAATGGAATCTTCATAATATATGGTAGATACTGAGAGCTTTTATCTAAACTGGTACAAACAGAAATTTCCAGTATTTTAATTTTTACCCCATCCCCTTATCTGTTTCAATAGTTTCTAGTGCTTGAACATGTGATAGTTGATTTGTTCATGGAAGTTAACCTTTGAATTTTCTTTTTGAAATTTTGTTCATCTGATGGTGGATTCTCCATCCCTTTCACAACTCTTTCATTTTTTTTAAAGTATGTGTTTTTTCTTGTGTATACAAAGTAGAATATAACCTGAACTGTACTTATAAGACTCTGTATTATGAATTGATCATGTTTCTCAGGTAAAATGCTTGTATCTACCGTGGGAATCTGCATCAGTAACTCAACTCCAAGATATCATGCCAGATGTTGTGTGAGAGTTCAACTATGCAATCTCAGAGACATAATTTCGCATACTGTTCTTTCCATTTTGTTCCAAATTCCGTTGTCATTCTTATTATATTATTATTATTTCAGTTTGGGTGCAGATGTGATATATGATCCTGTTTATCAACCACATCTTGTTCGAGTACTTGCCATTCTTTTGAATCCGATGAGTTTGAAGTTTTGCAGACAACATGCAAGTTGTAAGGACATCACCCCAAACATTAAACATGAAAATTATGAACATAATCATGAACATGCTATTGACATATCTCACAGTAGATTCAAAGCAAGTCATAATGATGATAGTTACAACCTGCTAAAGGAAGCACCGGTGGCTTATATTTCATATGTTATCAGAAACATTGAAACTTTCAACTATTTTATGTCTCTGGGGAAACAGGCTCATCTTGATATTGTGGACCTTACTGATTCATTGAAGCCACTAAATCTCCTCTGCTACATGCAATCATACAATCAAGCCAATGTAAGACTATTGCGTATCACTGGCAATAATATAAAATAGCGAGTATCTGAATTTCACATATTTTCTTTTCCTTTTTAACTAGTGATTTTAGATCATACTTAGGTTGTCCTCTAGACCTAATCTATTTCATTTGGATTGTCACTGACTAATTTATTTTTCTCAATTATCTATAATTCTTTTATTTTTATATTATGCTTTATTTTCTTATTAGATACCTCCCGCGGCCCTTATAGAAATGTGGAGTGAGTTGGACATTTAAGTATAGGCTGTAACATAATTCACACATTAATTTATACTTTATTTTGTATATCTTATAGTTAAAATGGTGTTCATATTTTGTATATCTCAAAATTCATTTATAGTGATCATTTTCCAGGAATAGTTTTTATATATACATTATGTTGTATGTATCTTTTCAGTCACCATAACATGTAATAAATAAGGTTTAAGAAAAAGATAAAAAAATATTAACTTGTTAAACATATATATATATATATATATATATATATATATATATATATATATATATATATATATTTTCCTTTTGAAGATGTAGTAACCACTTCTGACTTAGTTAAAAAGTTTTCGTTACAATAGGATGATTGAATATGAATTTTAATCATTATCACAACTTGGAAACTGTATCAATGTAAATTTTAAAATAATTATTACTTTTCATAAAAATATTTAATTATTGTAAAAGTTAATAATAAAGATTTTTTTACTGAATTGTAGTTTGAAAGACCTTATATTGTAGATCATACACTATTTTCATAAAATAATTTATAAATATATTAACTTAAATACAGAGTTGAAAATATTGACATTTATTAAAACAATTCTAAAAAAGTTGAGACATGTAAATTAATTTAGCTTAAAAGAAATTACATTTTTAAGGTAAAATAACAGTAAGGTGAGTTAGATTGGTGGTTTGGCTTAAAATTAAATGGATTGATTTAATTTAAATTGTGAAAAAAAAACCCTTAATTAAATCCGAAGCAACTATTGAGTTATAATTTAAAAATGTTAACAACTTTATGCTTAAAAATATTTTTAATTCCTAAAAAATATACTGATGTTGTTTAATAATTCAAAAAGTTTCACCACAACCAATACTTTCATATTGCTCACTTTAAGTTTAAATACTTTTTCAACCGATAAATCTTTTAAACCGATAAATTTTTTAAAAAGAAAATTGTAACAAATTATAAGCTCAAAGCAACTTAGATGATTAACCTCAGTAATATTATTTCAAAGACTTGAGATTAAACATTGATGTCATATATGAGAATGAAAACTTTCATAGTCCTCGACTCCTGACACGAGTTTCAGTAGATATGGTGATTGACTTTAGTTATGTTATCTTAATGAACTTAAGATCGGGTAGAGATGTTAAAATGAGTTTCAACCCACGGGTTCAAGCCGGATTAGATTGAGAAAAATTTAATTTTTTTAAAAGTGGGTTGAATTGAACCCGGCTTACTTAACTCACGAGTTAAACAGTTCAAACCGGGTTGAAGGTGGATTGACCCACTTAACTTACCAACATTTTTTTACAATTTTTTTTAAAATAAATTTTATTATAATTATTTACTACTCCTAATTATATAGGTTCACAATTTCATATTTTTTAAAGCTAGAATGCTGTTCAATAATATTTGAATAGATTGAATGTTTAATTAATTTAATTGTCAAGTTATATGCATTGATACTTTAATATTTAACTGTTATCTTTATACTAAATCACTCAAACAACCATCTTATGAACAAATTTTTCTAAATTAGCATGATAAAAATATGTAATTTTTTCATTTATATCTTGTTGAATAGCATAATAGAAACCAATGGCGAAACTTGGACAAAAAATCTAAGGTGCCTATTTAAAATTTTTATATATAATTTATTAATTAAAAAAAACATTTTACTTTTCTATTTAAATCATTTTTATACCTCGGTTCACACTTTTCAATTTTTAATCTTTCTAATTGATTGAATTCACGTAAAAATGGATATTCTAATTTCTATTTCAATTCAAGATTATTCAACTAATTTATTATATGCGGTGAAAAACATAAAACCTCAACATTTTATAATATAAGGTTATACTAATTTGAGAAAAATATAATTAGGATTCATGTCAATCTCATAAAAAAACCCCTAAAATCAAATTAGTTTTCATACTAGTTTAGAAAAAACTTAATTTAAGAGAAGTATCATAATGAGAGAACCATAAATCTAACTTACATAAATTGGATACTGATTCACGAGATCTTGCGAGTATGCGTTATTCAATCTCTCTATTCTCCAATATTCATTTATCAATTTGTCTTTCTTTTTACTTTTACACTTTATTAATGGTTTACTGTGAAAAAACTTTATGACCATATACAAAGTCCATCAAATTAATTTTCATTTTCTTTTTAAATATATAAATAATGTATATATATATATATATAACTTAATAAAAATAATATATAAATATATAAATATAAATTTAAAAAATACATATAAATATATATATAAAAATTAAAATTAAGAATCATGGGGAGCCATGGCTCCCCTTGGTCATAAGGAAGGTTCGCCGTTGATAGAAACTGTGTAATATTAGCCATGTTTTCTTTGACTATATGGACACATTTTTGAAAATAATTCATCATATATTGGTGGTGAGCATGATGAAGACATTAGTTCTTGATTTTACTATGATTTTCATCTCATAGGTTGCTTTAAAAATTATTTAAATATTTTAATACCTAAATGTAAATAAATAAATAATTATTTTTCTTTTTATGTGGGTTGGTGAACCAACCCACTTAACCCACTAACCCGTTGTAGGTTGATCCGGGTTACAAAATTTTTGGTTCACTATAAAGTGAGCCAAGTTGAGCTCACTCATTCTTAACCCGGCTCGTGGTGAGCCAATCCATGTGAGCTGAGTTGGCTAACTTTGACATGTCTAATATTGGGATATTGACGTCGTATGTGGAGACTTGGATGTGGAGATTAATCCTAACGGTATTATCTCAACAGACTTAAGGACAGAACATTGACACCATATGTGAGAATGAAAACTCTCCTAGTCCTAGACTCGTGACAAGAGTTCCGGTGGATGCCATAATTGACCTTAGTGATGTTATCTTAAGAAACTTGAAGTTGAAACATTGACTTTATTTGTGGAACAAAAACTCTCTTAACCTTCTATTGAAGATTTGGTTTTTTAGGTCAATAGTTTCATATAACTTAGAAGTCAAAATCAAGAACAATTTAAATATATCATCCTCTTCCAATATCTTTTAACACAAAATAAACAAACTATTCCAAAGACTAAAATAATAATATTTTTGGAGATTAAAACAAAAATAAAAATGTGATAACAAAAGAGCTCTACAAAGATAATAAATCATATATATATATATATATATATATATATATATATATATATATATATATATATATTATAGTAAAATTTAAATGGTAAGTGTTCCACTCAAGATAGCAAGATTAGTGAATTCAATAGAGGCTTTTTGTTCCTACATCTTACAATTTGTTTTCTTTTAGAATGTGTTTTCATTGAAAGGTGCATGATTTTTCTGAAGAAGAAAAAAATGGTATTTTTGGGAAACTAAATTTATATATGTATTATTTAAATTAAATTACAGATAAATATTTTGTCAAGTCCAGCAAAAGGATTTTTAACTAAATTGTTATTAGTGTCTTATTTTTAAATGAAAGAAAGAAAACGGACATATTTTATTAAAGATATAAGAAATTGTTTTTACAAGGAAGTGAGTATTTTGAAGGAATAAGCTTTTAGTTTTTTAAAATTGAAGATGCACACCATAAAAAAAAAACAATAAAGTAAATATTTAGGAGCTTGTTTTGGACACTATAAAAGCACATGTTTTGAATAGAATAGGAGGTTGTCGGAGGCAGAGCAGAACAGTGGAAGTGGCGATGGAGCACCACTTAGATCCTTCCATGCCTTCTTCCCGCCATTTACTTTCTTCAATCATAGCTATGGAACCTTCTCACTGTGTCATCTCCCATGCCAGGTTTCTCTTTCCCTCACTCCTTCTCCTTTGTATTTCGGCAACACTTCAAAAAAGAGTGACAGAGCTAGATTTGCAGGGCGTGTGGTGGAGGCTCAATCACCGAACAAGTTCAGCAATTCATTTGGGACCATTGCCTTTCCACTCCTGTAATCTTTAATTCTGTACTCTGTTTCTTGGGCTGATGAACTTTTGTTTAAATACTTGTAAAAGAAAAAGAAAAACAAGAAGTGAAAAAGAATTTAACTAAACCAAACTAATTTTCGTCTCTGAGCTTGATTGATCTGATAGAATGATAAATGCAGGGTGATTTACATGCTCCTTACCTGAAGAATTTTCTCAAGAAACTTATTAATCAAGTTGAGTCAGACCATGGCTTTGTGTTGGATAATTTATACGAACTCTATGCTCACTACATGGCATCGTTTAAGGTTTTGTTACATCCATTACTTTCTCCAAGTTTCCTTTTTTTTTCTTCTGGTTGGAAAGCTATGTTTTTTTTCTTCTTGATTTTCTTTCCTTTTTGCTAGGATGATAGTTTGGGGAAGAGAGATGCAAGAATCTGCAAAAGAATTTCATTTCTTTTTCCTGAGGGTAAATCTTGATTGTGGTTATGTTTCTTCATTTATTCTTATGATTTTGTTTCATTCAGATTTCCTTTGTCTGGTGAATTGGAATGGCTAGGTTGTTCTGAACTACAAAGTTGTCCACGCTCGAGGGCAGTGGTTTTTTCGTTGCAGTGTTCTCTAAACATGCTTGAAGGTGATACTGGGTATGCTTATATTTCATGTCATAAAAGACTATGCATATAGAGTGCAACATTTAAACGCTGTTATGTGATGTTTTTTGTCAATGCAGAAGTTCTTCTAAATGATAAACCAGTGTTCTTGCTCCTTGAGAATTCAACTTGTGTTGAGTTCAGCAATACCATTCATTTGGGCATTTGTTGTATCTATCTACATATTCTTATATCATAATTCTTCTATCAATATTCATATGCCACGTGTATGTTTGTGGAATCCGCATTAATTCTTACAAGTTGATTTTGGTTCGGTTATGCAGATGCTCAATATGGCCATCAAGTCTGTTTTTGTCCGAGTTAATACTTTCTCATCCAGAATTATTTTCTAAGAAATCATGCTTTGAGGTCAGTTCTATGTTTGAGTTTGTTAAATCCAGTAGCAACAATAATGTTTTTCTAGTCATGAGATATCTTGCATGTGATGATGAGATAATTATGTGATTATCTTCACTTATCAGAGAGGCTCTAAGATGTAATTCTGCTCTAACTATGTAGTTTCTAACTTTTTGTCATTTCATTTGTTACATTAAGATTAGCTCTCATCTGTTCTTACCTTGGTGCATTTTTTATAAATTTGAAATAGATTGGTTCAGGAGTTGGCCTAGTTGGATTATGTCTGGCCCATGTGAAAGCCTCCCAGGTATGGCCAATTATACTTGGTGATTCATGCATGAACATTTTCAATGATGACATTTTTGTTATTAAAGTATGGTGTTTTAGCTAGAACACTGAAATTTAAACCACAAAATGGTGCTGGTTTGTTTAGTTATTATATGGATAATATAATATTAGGTGGTATTTGTAGTTGAATTTAGTCAACTGGAAGCTTGTTATTGTCTCTCAACAGGTGATGTTAAGTGATGGTGACCTATCAACTTTAGCTAACATGAAGTTTAATTTGGAGTTGAACCACCTGAATGCTGAGGCTAATATGACAGAAAGAAACAAAGATTCAAACATGGTGAGTCTGAATTTGCATATGCTGTGCCTTGTACTTTTCTTTCATGTATTGAAAATTTAATCCTCACAGCATCTTCTCTCAGGTTTTTGCATATGATACTGAGCTATTTGCTAAACTGATATATAAATACCAATTTTCAGTATTTGTATATATTGATTTTCTACTTATCTTCTTGCAGAGTGTTGATGTGCTTATCTTGAGTTTCATACATGTTTGTCCATAGAAGATTAGTCTATAAAATTTCTTTTTTAAGTTTTATTTTGTCCTTTCTGTTGCAGTCTATTTTTGTGTTGATAAATGGTAATAAAAGCTGAAACCAAAATTGTCTGGATCTGCATTCTTTTGAAAACCTTTTTCTCAAGTACTGGATTTTTGCAAGTGTAAGATAGAAGAGAATATAAACTGTATTATACGTTGCCAAGTTTCTGTATTATGAACTGATCCATGCACCTCACTCAGGTAAAATGCTTGTATCTGCCGTGGGAATCTGCATCAGAAAGTGAACTTCAAGATACCATACCAGATGTTGTGTGAGAGTTCAACTCAAGTTTCTACTCAATCACTGAACTTAATTTCTCATCCTGTTTCTTTAAATTTGTTCAGAATTCAAATGCCATTCCATAATATATTACTATTTCAGTTTGGGTGCAGATGTGATATATGATCCAGCTTGTTTACCTCATCTTGTTCGATTACTTGCCATTCTTTTGAATCAGATGAATTCGAGTTTCTGCACACAGCATTCAAGTTGCAAGAGCCTCTCTCCAAACACTAAACTTGGAAATGGTGAACAAAATCACGAAAATGATATTGAAATATATAATGGTGGTAGTAACAGTAGCATGTCAAAGGAAGCACCAGTGGCTTATATTGCATATGTTATCAGGAACATTGAAACTTTCAACTATTTTCTGAGCTTAGGGACACAGGCTAATCTTCATATTGAGGATCTTACTGATTCATTGAAGCCATTGAATCTCCTCTGCTACATGCAATCATACAATCAAACCAGTGTAAGACTATTGCGTATCACTTCCAGTAATATACAGTAACCATTATTTGACTTTCACATGTTATGTTTTCTTTTTTTTTTAACTTGTAAGGTCATAAGATATGGTGAAGTGACAGAAATATATTATGCCTAGGCATAAGTAGTTTGTGAGAGACTTGGTGAAGATAGATAACTGATCAAATTATACTTTGTAGTGGATTTCGATATGAATATAATTTTAGATGGTAATGATGATAATTCATTTTAATAGATATACAATGAGTACAAATTTTATCCTTATAAGTCGGTGGTTTTGTAAGATTAAATTAGAATCAATGTTTAGTTTGTAAAATAGTATTAAAATTTATCCTAACGAGATAACCTACTATATCATCAAACTATCCAACCATCTACATATATTTAGTCCATGCTTGAAGTGTATTAGTAAAGATCTATAGATATATTCTTTGAATTGGTAAAGTGTATTATTTTTGGTTTAATACATGCGAGTACTAATATATTCTTTTAATATCTATAGATATTCACGGTACTCAAAAGTATTTACAAAAAAAATACTAAAATATTTAATAATATATGTTAATTCTAAATTCAAATAAAATATAATATATAACATTCATAAATTTTAAAAAAAGTTTAAATAATTTATTTAAATAGTATTGAATGATAATTTATAAAGAAATGAAGATTTTTTAAAATTAGTTGATAAAAAATAACCTATTCAAAATTGATGTGTTAATATTTTAATTCTGTTCTTTAATTTTTTTATATGTAAAGTACAGTATAGCGGGTACATGTATCTACAATTAGGGATACTATGACACTCGTACTTGTTCTATTTATATGCGGGTATGAAAAATACCTATATCCGTTACTTATACTGTGGTATCCATTTACAATATCTATTTCCTATCCATTATCGATTTTATACGTGAGTACGGATTATTTTGATCTTCCTAATTATATTTATACGTTAAAAAAATAAAAAAAAATACTTTTACATTTGTTTGGTTCAAAAAAAGGAAGAAATAAATAATTTTACATTTAATATTATTTTCAGTGTCATTTATTATTATTATTATTATTATTATTATGATAACAAAAAATAAAAAAAATATTATTATAATAACTATTGAAATAAATAATTATTCAAAAAAATAATTTTGTTATTAATTTATAGATTATTTTTTTTTTATGATTATAAAATAAATATAGTAGTAAACTGCTAAGAGGATGGGAAGAAAATAAAAGAAATTGAATCATGCATATTTATTTCGTGTCTTACTTTTTTAAATATTTTTTCATGCTCTTTTCCCGTGGATTGAGAACATAAAAGCTATTTGAACATAATAATTGATCATAAAAATAATAATAAATAAAAGAAAGTAGGTAAGGACATGTTTGGGGGATGGGAATCGGACAATATAGTGGATAACACGTCTGCGCAACGAATTAAGTGACAAGCAATGATTTTGTGAAAAGGAATTCTCATTGCTTGTCCAAAAGTTGTGACAACCTAATTTTATTGTTTGGTAGCAAAAAGTAATCGCAAGCTCTGATATTTGATTACTTCAAATTTCAGAAAACCTCTAATCAGACCAAAAGCTTTTTTCTTTTGGTTAAAAGGTGTCAACTTTAATCTTTGTTTTTCATATGAATGAATGTTAAATAATTTTCTAATTATTTTATTTTATGGGTGGATTATAATTGTTGTATACTAAAAAAGGGTAGTAAAATAATAATTAGTAATAAACTCTTTTTAGCCTCTCTTGTTCAAAATCTAGGCGTTACTTTATATGGCATTGTGATCAAAATCTAAACACTTTTCGTCTTCTCTATGCAATTGCAAGTTTTAGCAACTATGACAGTAAAAGACAAAAAGCCAAACAAAATGCATCTCTCATGTGTCAACCTCATGCAGCTAAGTTGTAAAATATTAATTACCAGACCATAGTACTTTTCTAATTACCATGTTTCTTTGGCCTCTAAAGTCGCCTTAAAATTTAACGTAACTCTTTGAGATTCCACGGAATTTGTTGGTTACTGTTCCGAGATTTGGACCCATCTTTTTATATTCTGTTGTATTGTGATTCTCATAAAGAAAAGTGGCAATCCACTCGATTCCATCACCACTGTTACTGATAATATTCTAATCAAGTTGAATCAGAAAGAAAGGCTTAGCTTTGCATGGTGAAATCAGAGATGGCGGAGAGTGAAGTGGAGGTGATTCACTCATGGTCTGCTCCAAGATCCCTCAGTACCAGTCTCATGTATTCTTTTGCTCAGGTCTCTCTCTCTCTCGCACTCACCTTTTTTCTTGCCAATGTATTTTGTTGGGTGCAAACAAGGAGTTAAAATATTGCATAATTTGACCTTTCTATTTTGAAATTTCTCATCATGAGTGATTTTAGCAGACTTTGTATGATAAGAAAACGATATTGTTGTTTGATGATGTTTTTGTTTGATGATGATGATGATGTTGTTGTTGTTATCATTCTTTTGATTTGGTCAGTTTCAACAAATGTGTACCTAGTATTCTGCTGATAGGTTAATCATTCCATTAATTGATTGAAACCTTGGTCTGCTATTGATGATTACTCGAGAATCCTGTTTCTGATGAAGGCGTGTTCATTTGTGCTACCCAGAGGGATGACATAGAAGTGCTTGATGAGCCTCTTTATGCAAATTTCCTCAGAGTAACAGGTCTTGATAGACCGTACAGGGAGGAGCTACTCTCAAAAATGGTAAATCTCTCACAAAATGCCTTCCTTCATTACCTTTCCTCTAATGGTTCCTGTGTATTTGTCTCTTGTAGTATCCTCTTTCCATGCTTCATTTTGAAAAATGTTGGTGTTTCAAATGTAACAGGAATCTGATGGAAATAAGGTCACTAGTGACATAATTTTTGGTCCAGGAAGGAAGAAATATAGATTCTGCAAGGTAAAGAACGTATCTTTTGATATATGCATTCATTGATCCAAAAAACCCCATACTAAATAGTTTATCTTGAGCCTTAGCTATGTGTTACCAAAACCAAGTTTGTTTTCTTCTCCTTCATTATTTATCTTTTGCTGTTTTCAGCATATATCAAAGCAACGGTTACAAGGTTTGACTGGTGATCTAATGAAGAAAGGAAAACACTTCATTCTGATAAGAAATCCTCTTGATATATTGGTAAAATGTCTTTCATTTATTACTTATTTGTCACTAAAATAACTTGCCAGTTCTGCATATTTTTGTCATATGCATAAGGTTTGGCTTGTGAAAAACCCTATGAGCTTTGTGTTTCATTAATAATGCCTAAAGGGTGTTACAAATATTTTATCAATTTTTATGACATTTCTTGGTTTTTTATGTCTATTACTACTGCGTGATAGTTCTTGTGTGATTCACTCAATTGTGTATGTTCAGCCATCCTTTGATAAGGTTGTCCCTCCATCTTTCTATGAGTTGGGTTTGGCAGAACTAGTTTGTATATACAATGAACTTCGTGAGATTGGAAAGGCACCACCTGTTATTGATGCTGCAGAACTTCAACAAGATCCTGAGGTATTATCTGAGCTTTGTGAACATGCTTGATTGGTTTTTGTTTATTTGAGCACTAGATAGATAATAATATTTACAAACTAACTTAAAATATGTTTTTAAACATTACTTTTTGATTATCTTGCATTAGTCTTGTGATCTTGTTGATTTTCAGGCTACCCTACGCGGTCTCTGTGATGATCTGCAGATTCCTTTTCAACCTGCTATGCTCAAGTATGTAGCTTTTTGTTACCCTTTACATAAATTCTCCCAACAAAGTTAAAATCACAGCGAGGAACTCAATGGGGATGAGTTTATCACTGGAAACTTTGGTTAAGACATTGATCAAGTTACTATTTTTAGCGTTCAAACAAAACAATGTTCCTGATATTCTTATTCTGCAACAATACATTCCAGGTGGGAAGCAGGTCCAAAGGAAATAGATGGCTTGTGGGCTCCTTGGTGGTACAAGACTGTGCACAAAACTACTGGTTTTGAGAAACCTAGAAAGTATCCCCAGGTATTTTGTTGTTTCATCATGTTCTATTAGTCTTTTATAGAGAATCCATGCTGTTATTTTGTTTGAGCTATTATTAGTATTTTGAAGTTGTTTGCTCCATTACCTATTGCCATTATATTTTTTCTAACAACAGAAATTAGATTTGAAATTGGATGCTCATTATGAACCCATGTTTGTTCTTACTTTTCCCATAAAAAAATTGGATGATACAAAATTTGATTTGACCAAAAACATGACTATAGTTAAGCTGTAAAGTTTAAACTTGTCTTCTTTTCAGCCATTTCCTTTTTCTCTCTACGATTTGTTGGAGCAAAGTCTACCACTGTATAACATGCTTCGGCGTCATGTGAAGAAAAAATCATCTCTTCTGATCCCTCCTTTACCTACTCCCAATCTTCCTGTTCCTGCAAATGAGAAATTGCTTGCTTGGGTTGGTGATGAGATTGTGCCTCGTGATAGTGCTAAGGTAATTAGTTGCATGACAATTAAAGGGTATCTGCTGTATGTTTTTCATATGATAAAGCTTCAGACTTATGTGGTTGATGTACAGATTCTCATGTTTTGAAAATATTACCCTGTGATCTATCAGGTTTCTGTGTTTGATTCAGTTGTCCAAGGAGGTGACTCGGTTTGGGAGGGACTTCGGGTGTATAGTGGAAAGATATTTAAGCTTGAGGAGCATCTAGACAGGTGATGTCACAAAACTAAGAAATTGAATAGTTTTTTATATGTAATGCTATCACATTATTCCAATAATATTCTGTCTGATCAGTTGATTACATAATTGAATTAGTAATGCAATAATTGAAAAACTCATGATGTGTCCTCTTACATTTCTTGTTTCTTATAGGTTATTTGATTCAGCAAAAGCTTTAGCTTTTGAAAATGTTCCTAATCGGGATGAGGTGAGTCTTAGATGCATTCAGTTCATCTATGTAGCATGTGTCAGTTGAAACATTCAGTTCTTGTTTAGGTTACCATCATAATGAATGTTCAAAAAATTGCAGATAAAGGAAGCAATTTTCAGAACTTTGATTAGGAATGGCATGTTTGACAATTCACACATACGGCTTTCCCTAACACGAGGGAAAAAGGTTTTACTATCTCTCATTTATCATTTCAGCTAGCTAAATTATTTCTTAAGCCTAATAATTCGTCAAATTCTGTTTCATCATCACTCACATGGCAGTGCTCAGCGTTATATGGGAGCAGCTTCATAATTTTAATAATATATTAGAGTATATGAACAAAAAGCCTGTCCATATTAACCAGAAATCTCAGTTATAATAGAATGAAGCAAAGGGTTCTGCTTGTTTGATTATTCAGTGAAACTATGGTAAAGACGAAATAAATTGTATTAAAGTCCCTTTCTATGGACCATTCTTGTTTTAACTAAAGTAGAATCAATATTCTGTTTATCCAGGTTTCTTCTGGGATGAGCCCAGCATTCAATCTTTATGGTTGTACATTAATTGGTAACTTCCTATCCCATTGCCAACTAAGTAACATTGATGTTAGTATCAAATTCTTTATATTCAAGTTATTTTTTAGCTATAATAGTTCTTCTTTTAAGCTTTGATAAATCTTCACACTAGTCTTTTAGCTAAGTCAAGCAAAATCATGCAGTTTCAATAATATTTAAATGTGTGGAATCATCACTTGCATCATTGCTTTGGAAATGGTTAATCATTTTATACTATATTGGTTTCTTCTTTACATATGCAGTGCTTGCTGAATGGAAACCCCCAGTGTATGATAATACCCGTGGTATAGTTCTTGTAACTGCTACAACTCGCCGTAATTCACCAAATGTGAGTTTCTGCTTTGTATACTTGTTATCATGGTTCTCTTTCATCTTACACATTGGAGAACATTTTGATACATTTTGTTTTTACCAGAACTTGGATTCGAAGATTCATCACAATAACCTTCTCAACAACATACTTGCAAAGGTATTTTCCTGTTCTTCTCAACCAAAATGTGCTAATTAATTACTGTTGTTGGTAGTAGATGGTTTCTGTTGTAACAGTGATGGTTGTTAAGTTAATTTAACAGGGTAATCCTTATAGTAATATCATTATGGATAATGTTTATTCACTACATTACTAAATATTATCATTGACCAAGTGCAGATTGAAGGCAATAATGCAAAAGCAGATGACGCAATCATGCTTGACCAAGATGGTTATTTGTCAGAAACCAATGCAACTAACATTGTATGTCCTCAAATTTACCCTTACTGTCAAACAAGTCTTTATTTTCATTGTACTAGGTAGCAACCAACAGAGATGTTTCTTGGGGTCAAAGCTTTGCAACAAGGTTTATTTGCAACATAGACACTACAGGGTCTAATGTTTGGAACACTTCAACTCATTTAATGTTCTTCTGTCTGCAGTTTGTTGTCAAAAAAGGCCGTGTTCTGACACCTCATGCCGATTACTGTCTTCCTGGCATTACTCGCGCAACTGTAAGTTGTGTACACTAATCCTGTTGTTTTAAAACCAATTTCTGTATATAGTGACGGACCTACATGTAGTTGAGCGTGAACAAGCAGTTTCCTGATTTTGTTAAAATTAATACCAAATATCTCAAAAAAAATTATTTTGTCCTCCGTAATCTTATATATTTGTCCTCCTTAATTCTTCTCCCCTTGATTCTTTACTTTTATTGTTAAAGGTTGCTTGATTGAGACACATAATTTCTAACTGACTGCGCTGACTCAGGGTCTTAGATTCGTCATTGTCCGTATGTATTGTATATGTATTGTAGCATTTATGTTTGGCATGAAGAAGCAGATGACACCTGAATACAAGTTTCAGCTACAAGAAGTGCTTTTATTCAGCATCTGATTTTGTTTGTTAGAGTGCCATTGTGTTGGCAAATAATCACTTTTTTTGGTAGGACATGGAGTAGATTACTAGAAAAGTTTAGGTTTGTAATTTCATTCTAAGTTATGCTTATCAATGAAGTGTACTTTGGCATTGATTGACTCTTCTGGTTTGCAATTTTAGGTAATGGATCTTGTTGTGAAAGAAGAGTTAATCTTAGAGGAGCGCAGAATCAGCTTGTCAGAAGTGCATACTGCAGATGAGGTTCCCATATACAGTTTCAAATACGTTTCTGAACAAAAATTGCTATAAGATATTAGGGATTAACTTATGAGAACAAAAGATCATACACTGATACTGTAAATAGTTTTACACTATCATCTAGTCATAAACTACCATGGTAAGTTTATTTACTTCACAGTAGCTATTTTGAAATTCATGTCAAAGGTGCATTGCAATTAGATAATATATACTCTCAGTTCATTACTATTCAACTCTCAACTTTTACTGTTCTAATCATTTTCTTATTTGATAATTTTATATTAATCTATTACTTTTAGCATAAAAATAATTTGTGCAAAAAATGTACAATTATACATATATATCATCCAATTTAAGTTGAGTTATAAATAGAAGACTATCTTGCAGGTCTGGACAACTGGAACAATGGGAGAACTAAGCCCGGTAAGTGCCTATTATACCTTTTCAATCCAATCTTACAATACATTTAAAGGTTAAATATGTTTTTAGTCCCTGAACTTGAACATGAAATTAGATTTCGTTCCTGTTCCAAACTTTGATACATTTTGGCTTTCAAATTTTAAAAATGAATAGATATGGTCCCTTTAATCTGATGACATTAATTTTTTCTTTTACATGTTAAACGGTGTTTTAGGTTGACATTTGAGCTTAAACGTGTCAAATGGTGTAAACAACTTAAATATCAGAATGTAAATACCATTTAAAAATGTATCAAAGTTTAAATTTAGGAAGTAAAAACATATTTAACATTACATTTAAAGGACAAGTTTAATGGTATGAGATTAAAATTTATTGGATATTTTGTTTAGGTGGTGAAGGTTGATGGTCGCGTAATTGGCAATGGAGAAGTTGGAGCAATCACCAGAAGATTGCAAGCTGCATATAAAAATTTGACAGAAGAGGCTGGTGTACCTATACCAACCTATGTTAAAACTTGAAAAGGTTTACCATCTTTTTCTCTTTTTCTTTTCAAAAAACTTTTAGACTTCTTTGGTCTTAAAATTTTCCATAATCCTTTTTTTATCTTCATCTCTTGTAGATTGCAGTTGTAAGGGAGAGGAAAATGCTGTACATTACTAAAAGCTACATATATGGAAGCATTTTTCCCTCAGAAAAGAAAAATGGTTTTTCTGTTATTCAATAAATTAGCAAAAAACAAACTCTTTCTTTTTCTTTGGAGGGGAATTAAAAAGTTCGTGGTTCCATTAGAGCTTGTTAAGGTTGAGTTTGGTTTCAAGTTAACTTTTTTTTAATCACTGACCAGTTTACATGGTTTTAGCTAAATGATCGGATATTTTTTATTTCTTTCTAGTATTTAAACAGGATTGTCAAATAAATAAAATACGATTAAACAGAGTATTTTTTTTTATTTGTTCTCTAAATTCATATTTTTAACAGTTAAAATTGAGTGATTTGAGTATGATGTAAGTCATTTTTATATGTAAGGTTGGTTTAAAATTTTTTAACATAATATTTTTTATTCACAATTCATTGGACACAGAATAGACACAAAAATATTGTTTTGAGTAAAATGTTATTTAATTTTACTTCATTCATTTTTATTATTATTAGTAGTAGTTAGTAGTATTAGTATTAAAGACATAATCCATTTGTGGTGAAAAGTTTTTGAAATGAAGTTATAAAATTGAGTGAATTTTGATAAGTTCTTCTATTATTACTTGTAAATTTTTATTGTTAACAAGATAGTTTGATTAGTAACTGGATCTATTTTATTAGTTTATACTATCTTTTATATGCAACTGGAAAGATTGTGCCCTACTCTATAACAAGAATAGATTAAGGTACAACTTTTTAATAATTAAATTAAGTCAACATTTTTATTTAAATATATTTAGTTGAACAATGCCTAAGACATTCAAAAAACTTAAAAAGTGGAATTACTTAACTAAAAAGAAATATTAAATGTATTAAAAGCATAGGTACTGATAATACAAGTGGAGACTAGATTATACATATAAGAAATTGAAAAATGATATATTATTACAGTTTGTCCATCTCAAACTTAAGTCTTTCTTAAAAAACAAGGAATTATCTTAAAAGAAAAATTGGGTCAGCTTTCCCTATGAATTCATCAATTTTTCTATTGTCCGTTTTCAACAATTAATTCCAATTTTTATAATAATGAGAATTAATTAGAACATTTTCCAATTCGTGATTTAATTTCAATAAATACTAACACATAAAACTAATATAACAAAGACTAAAAATCTGACAGAGTGCATAGTAAAATTTACGAGGCATGATATTTTGATTTGGGTTATATATTTATGTCATATTTATGTCTGATACGTATTCATGTTCGATATTTTAAAATATTTGATTATTCTGATCACCAAAGTGGTAATACTTTCATGATGATTATTTTTTATGTTAATACTTTTAATACATATTATTTCAATTTGAATTCACACAATAACAATCATATATTTATTATATTTTTAAAGATTAATTTATATTTTTCAATATATATGTATCGCGTATTGTGTTTTATTATTTTCAAAATAAACATATCAATTATATATATATATATATATATATATATATATATATATATATATTGAAAGTCCGTACATCATAGAGTAAAATATAAACTTAATTTGTTGTTTTTTCACATTTCTTATTTTTTTATTTTTTTAAAAGAAAAAAAAAGTAAAAAAAATATATATTATTTCTACTTATTTATTACTTATTCTATTCCACTTTGGAAAAAGAAAAAACAAAGTAACTTTTTTCAGACTCACGTGACAATGAAATGTCAGTTTTATAGTATGATATTCGTCATATACGACCTTTTATTGTTTCTCAAGAATGTTTCTTATATGCAATTAATGTTTAAAATATACAAAATTTGAATAGTTATATCTCAATTTTCTTTTCAAATTTTGATAATCTAACTAATTCAAGTGTTCTTAATTTTTTTTATAATATGTATGTATAATGTTTTTTAAAACATAAAAAAATGAAAGAAAATCTTCTACTATATTTTTTATTGATTTTGATTTCATTAATTACATATTTCAATTTTTTTAATTTAATTATTAATAAATTAAGAGAAGGAATTACAATAGTTTAAATAAATATGTGTATTTTTTTATAATTAAAATTATATTAAATTATAATTTTTTTATTAATGACAATAGTAATACGTATATTTTGAATATATTATATTAGCTTGCCAAATTATTGGTTACCACTCCATACAACAATAAAGAATTCTTAAAAAAACTAATTACATTTGAATATATATTAACGTACATAAAAAAGAAATAAAGTCAGTAAAGAAGATAACTTTTTTTATTATATTTGAATGTATTATTGCAAACGTGACTTTAAATAAGTTATAATAAAGATTAGATTTGACTTTAGAAATAGACATTTGTGTTAATAATCTTTAAAAGTACATAAAAACAAATTAGATTTCACTATAAAGTATAATCCATCCATTTTAACTAACAATTATTGGAATATTTGTATACATTATAGTTTGTTCTTATAAAAGTTCTTGTTGACCTATCATCTCGTTATTCTAGATAAATTACACCTGTATAAACACTTTAATTTAATTTGAAAGAGGTTTTTATGTAAATTTAGGGTTAAATATGTTTTTGTCCCTCTTATCCATTTTTGTTAAGTTTATTTGACATTTTAAACGTAATTTATGATAATATTTGAGTTAACATTAAAGTGAATATGTGTCAAACAGTGTAAACAATTTAAATACTATCTTGAAATGCGTTTGAGACGTCAGATAAATTTAACAAAATTTGGTTAAAAAAACTAAATTCACGTAATTTTAAATATAAAAGACTAAATTGGTCAAAAATTTTAAGGAAAGACTAATTCCAAATTTTTCTGAAACTTGTAGGACAAAAACATATTTAACTTTTAATAGATCAAGTTAAATTTTAAAAATATGTTAGATGAAACCTAAAATAGAGTCCATGGAAAATAATAGATCATACCTATATCTTTAATTTGTTTAAAAGGGCGTTTTATTTTAATGTTTTGTTTGGGCTATTGTATTTACAAGTGTCCAAATAATGATTGTTAAAAAATTAAAATTTATATAATAATAAGTATAAGATGTTCGGTCCTGATAATTTATTATTATATTTTTTTATTTTAATTTTAAACGTGACAAGTAATTAGAATATTAATTGATAAAGAATGTAAGAGTAAGTATAAAAATTTCTAAAAATAAAAAAGTATAAAAGGCATTGCACTCTGTCTGTATTGCCTGCAGATAGTACAAGGATAAAAATGAAAGGAATAAGAATCTATAACCATGGCAGCTTTAATTTATGAGAGAAAGAAGAATGATTTTAAATTAATTATTCATAAAGTAAATTTTATAGGTTAAATATATATTACCATCTTTTTCTTTTCTTTGGCTTTCAATCCTGAATTTAAGTTCAATTACTTCAATTAACTATGGATATTAATAACACATAAAAAAAACTTAAAATTTTATAGATTGTTCAACTTTCTTTTTTAAATGTGAGATTTAAATTTCTCTGACATGATAAAATATTAAAAGGTGGATCTAAATATATTTCATTGAGAAAACACTTGTAAAGTAATTGAAATACAAAGAAAATGAATATATTTATTTTTCATGGATTTAATAATGCTGTCGCGTCATGGAATTAGAGCTTCGGGCCCAACTGAGTTTGGGCTACAATAATTGAACTTTTCTGAAAAGCCTCATTATTACAAAGCAAGAAAGAATGTGTTTGGGCCAGCCTCAGTTATTTTTATTCTCTTTTTGGCGTTGATTGTGATGAACATTCATTCAAATGATATCAGAATATACTACAATACAACACAACCATGTCATGCATGCACTGCACACAATCTAGTCACAATAACAACTAAGTAATCAACACCTCATTCACTCGATCTTCTCTTCTTTTTCTCTGTTCAACGTTGAATTAATTCTTCAACGTTAAACAGAAAAAAAAGAACAGAAAACTGAGTCAATGAGACGAATCAATTTTTTAAAATAGAAGTAACAATTAGTTGTTTTTTGTTTCACATGAACTTCTTATCATATTTTTTGCACCGATTTTACGTTAGAAAATCAATTCTACGATCACTTTGACACATAATCAAACACGCATTTAATAGCTTCGTTCATTCTTCAAAATTGTTTCAATTCCAAAGAAAAAGGGCATATGCTACTTTTTATGTGCTATGGTTGTTTGTTAAGAATTGATTAATGAGAAAAGAGGAAGTTTGGTGTGGACCAATTCAGTGCATAATCGCATTGAGTTCAATTATTAGTGTCTTTCTTCACTTTTGTGTCATTTCCAGTTATGGGGGTGATTGTCATGGTTCTAATAAATAGCTTTATGTCTTTTTACTTTATTGTGTTGTATTTTCTATCACACAAACAAAAGAAAGAAAGTCACTATCTTCTGTCTCTCTGATACTATGTGTGAGTATGTGTATATGTTACCAACTCTTTTTGTTTCTTTTCTATTTTCCTCAAAGCTGCAACCCAACCCTATTCTCTCTGTCTTTGTATAAAACCTTCCTCACACCACTTTTTCCATACTCAAATTTTAGTATATTACAAAAGTTAGGTATAATCACTAATTCATTCCTCTTTTTCAAATCATTCATATTTGTTTTTTTCCTCAATAAAGTTTTTATTTTTATAAAAAATACTTAATTTAGCTCATTTTATTATATTCACGCAACGTGTCAAAATTTGAGTGATGTTTATCTTAAAATTTCAATCTCGGCATGACATTTTTAAAGTAAATATGATCCAATAAGACAAACCTAAATTTGGACATGTATATTTTTTTAAACTATGCTGATGTTCAATTTCACATAAAGAACCACATTAAACATTAAGTACTTTTTACAAAAAATAATAACTTGTTGGAGTATAAAAAGTGTAAAAAGTAAATTGAATCAAAAACTTATATATAATAACTAAATTATTTATTAAACCTAAAAGTTAACAACCCTTTTACATCATCGTCTCATTTTCTATTACCAAGAGTCAATCGGTCAATTTACTCTTCAAATTAACATTCTGGCATTTGACACTTTTCAAATAAAAGAATATCCAGATTTTAATTAGGGACGTAAAAATGGATCAGGTCTGCTGGACTAGAGCCGAAGAAAAGGGCGGGTCAGGTTGAAATTTTCAGTCCGCCAACCTAATGTAACCTGACCCGCCTAACATGTCAGTTTAGCGGACCAAAACGGATTAGCTTGCCAATTTGTTTTTTTTTTTTTTATGTTTAAAATTAAAAATAATACTTTTTTATATTATATATATATAATAGATTTATAAACAAAAATTTAAAAAAAGTTAAAAAAATTAAAAAAATTAAAAAAAAAGACAGGTTAGCCCACCGGCCTACCAACCCGCTCTAAGACAAAACGAGTTACAATATCCAACCTGTTTATTGGTGGTAGGCCAGTTCGACCCGACCCATTTTTGGCAGACCGCAGGCGAGCCGGACCAAAACGAGCCGAACTGGTCTGTTTTGACACTCCTAATTTTAATATGTGATAGATCTAAAACTTCACACTTTCAAAGTATGTAAATATCAATTAATTAACAAAAGAGACGACATTAAATATTTTTTTTATAAAAATAAGATTTGATGGAGTAGAAAAATATAAAAACTAAAACAAATAAAAAACTTACATATAAAATGACAAAATTATTAATTAAACCTGAAAGTTAACAACCTTTTGCATCATCCACTTCAGTTTCTACCACCAAGAATTAATCGGTGAATAGAGTCTCCAAATTAACATTTTCTTAAGTTTAAGAGAGAGAGAAAGTCGAAAAGAAGAAAACGAGTATGTTTTATGCAACGTTGGCAGTGGTTTAAATTCCAAAAGATGCTTTGTTTGTTGATTAAAATTTGATGTTTAATGGGTTGGAATCAATGTACTGAATGTTGGGGGGAAGACAACAGGGAGAAGAAGACAAATAGGTGTTAGAGTTGGAATCTTCCAAAAGACAACCCTGGAGTTTCACGAACAACCAAAAAATTGTTATTATTATAAAATTCATATTTTGGTGGATTCAATTGCAATCTGACAATTAAAAATAGGGGACGGGACCTAACATATATTGCAAAGGACAGTAAAATCTGCAAAGGACATCATCTTATCTTTTACCCTCTTATCCTGTGCTTTTATTTCCACTCTTTTTTTTTTCCTATGAAGATAATACTCATTTTCTTCTGACACTACTCTATGCACAAAGTTCAAATGTGAATGAATTAGACTTCATGTGATCACTACATCTAGATCCTATCAAAATATCACTTCATTTTGCAGTTTCAAGAACGCTTTTTGAGACTCATTACACTTCAATTTACCAACATCAACAACAGTTTATGCATGCCTTGGTTTTTTCAGTGTCTCTTCTAACAAAATTCTATTCATTTTCCCACTGTGTAAAAAAAAGAAGAAGAAAAATTCAACCTTTAAATGTAAGCATGTAAGTTGTCAATTGTGTTGGAAACTTTATATAGTTTTTGTACTCATGTTATGATGCTAATCGAGTCCGTGGAATGTAGCTATCATCATGAGTTTATGCAATGCAGCCTCTATCATGCTAATTTTATTTTGAATTTTTTTTCGTAAAAAATATTCACAAATTTTGTTCGTAAAAAATAAAATTACAAAAAATTATTATCAATTTTTTTTCAAAATATTTTGTAGAAAATACTTTTTGCAACAAATTTTGTAAAAAATAATTATTCATGAATGAATTACCTGTCAATTAAGATTTTTAGAAAAAATAACAGAAAAAAAAAGTCTTTTATTGCAAATTTTTTTAACAAATTTACAAAATAAATCACATGTAATATGAGAATTTTTAATAGTATTATAATTAGAAAAATGATTCGATTTCTTAGAAAAATTCACTTGTGAGTTATAACATCAATGAAACTGCAGTTTAATTGACACGAGGAATCATACAATAGTGAAATGTTTGTGTTTGTGTTAGTGTTTCTGTCAAAATCTATATTAAATAGATGAAATTATCTCCGATTTAAAATTTTAAAATAATGAATGATGATTTATTTTTATATTTTATTCAACGTAAATGAAACACAAACTTAAATCACATGTATAGGTAGAGGTTGAAATATTTGTGTTTGCGTTGTGTTCAATATTCTTTTTAGAATATATGTTATATAGATGAAATCATTTTTAATCTAAAATATTAAGACAATATATTTTAAAAAAAAATATTTAATTTCATTATCTTTATTCAATATAAAATTTAAATTCGCAAGTAAACTCCATCTAAAGAAAGTTATTTAAACAAGAAGATCCTTATTATAAAATTGGAAAAATGAAGGTATGTAATGTTAGCATCATTTTGTATTTGAGTGGAGAAGGAATTTTCATTTTCACCCAACCAAAAGAAGGAAATAACAAGGTTTTAAAATTTGAGAAAACAAGATGCATTGGATTTTTTGAGTAGAGAGAGTTAAGTGCATGAAGGAAGGGAAAAGGGTTTTACCCAAACATTTATACTGTTTTTGTTGACTCAAATGATGACATTAGCAATTGCTAACACACAAATCACCCAGAATGAATGAAAACATTAACCACAAAAAGGTTTTATGCTCACTTTTCAACAATACTTCAAACTATGTTTCTAACTTTACCATTTGAGTTATTCGATGACCCCACCACAACATAACTTTCTTTTCAATTTTTTTTTTCACCTAGGAATTCGACTACGAATATAGTACAATTTGATGGGGCCATTGTTTTTTTACCTTCAATGCTCTAATCATTTGCATTTTTTCAATAGCTATTAAAAAAATTATAGAATGCATGAATTGAAGAATGATCCCTATAATATAATAACTCAAGCTACTTTTCTGTAACAGCCACCATTAATGAATTATTTTTCTTTCTCACTCTCTCTTCTTCTCCAGTCAACAGCTGTCATGATCATGCTCTGTTTTCTGAAAATTATGTCAAAGTGACATTTTTCAAAAACAATTCCTTGGCACAATAGAACAAACAACAATTCTGTATTCCTGCAAATTTTGAGTTAGGTTAAATCTAGATTTTAAGTCTAACTCTACTTCATAAAATTGGTTTATAAGATAAGAATTATATCTACTTATATATTATGAATTAGTTTTATTTTTAGTCAATGTGGAACTTTTAATACACTCTCTTACATCGAAGTATATTTATTTTGTGTGCGGAACTAAAAATTAATAGGTGGTCCATTAGTGGTCAGATAGCGGGTGAAACAGAATGTCTGAAAAATATCGTTAGGATAAACTCTAAATATCATTCTCTTGTAAATTGCATGTGAAAGATTAATATTATGGTGTATTAATTTTTTAGAATAACTTTTATACAAGAGAGAACTAGAAAGTGAAAGAAAAGAAAAGGAAAAATATGTGATAAGCAATGTTTTAATGATGTAAAAGTAAATAAATTATGGGATTTTCTTGAATTGTATTTATATTTTTATATTATTATATTGGTGTCCATTGTTTAAGAGTATAGTGTTTCTAATCTTAAAGAGTGATGTAAACAGAAATAACATAAAATTTTAAAAGATTGACGTCTCTGTATAATTTGAAAAAATTTCAAGGATTGTAAGTAAAGAAAAAATGGCACGATTTTTTTTTTTTATAAAATTAGGTTTAACTTTTATTTTGTTGTTTTTACTCACTATATGTAAAAGGACTAAAAATTATTAAAACAATTTTGTGAAAACAAAAAAAAAATTAAAGTATAGAATCTAAAAGATGAAATTTATATAACCATATAAACTCTAAATGATTAATTAAAAAAACATTAGAAGTTAAAACGGGGAGTTCCTTTATTTAACATATTATATTGAATCAAGAATCTCTCACTCTCTTTGCCATTTCATTTCATTGTGCTAGAAAGATGACCTAAAACGTCTAATAAATAGTTTTGAAACATAACAAAAATAAATCAATAAAAGGAAAAAATAAAATTGATTATGACAAAAGTGTCTATTTAATATGATAAGAGGAAAATGGTTGGATTATGACAAAAGTAAAAGGTACAAAAGTTGCTTTTTTTTAAGTTGGATAATATTATAAAGACATGTAAAAAAGACGGAAAAACAATGGAGGAATAAAAAAATGGAATTGATATCAATTGCTTTAATATTATAATTACAATAATGGAACACTAGACATCAATTTATGTGTAGATTGGTGGATTGTGTTTAGTCAGCTTCCTAATGATGATAAGGATGAAACATTATTCTTCGTTCTCTGTGAAGCATCAAAATTTCACTCAGAGGGATCAATGAACTCTGGATTTCGCCATTTCTAAATAATAACATAACAAATATACAATAATGATATACATTAAATTAATATGATATTATCTTAAAGAATTAGATTTTAAATATGTTCATATACGAGCCAATCTATCCCAGAAGGTCCTGATGTTGGTATATTTGAAATGTTCTTAAAAGATTTTTTTTCCCCAATATCAGTGAGTCTCGTATCGATTAAGAGTTGAAATCAGAGTCGAGATTAAATGTTGTTTAGGTATTTCTTTCTTCCTCATCTTCTGAAATATTTTTTTAGGACAAAATTTTACCTTTCAAAACAAACAATACCTCGATGATATAATAATTGTTACTAATTATGATTGTCGAACAAATTTGGATCAAATTGAAATATTGATATCTATTGTAAAAACCGACAAACACGAAACAGTGATAGAACTTCAAACTCCAAAATAAAAAAAAAACATTTATTTCAATACATTTAATAATTTTATGATAAAATCTCGTGCTCCAAAACGAATAATGCCTAAAATCTTATTAATAAACAAACGCATGTAAGAATCAAATGGAAAAATGGAGTGAATCTGCTAAAATCTTTGGGTATCTCTTTTATTCAAAGTTGCTTTGAGATATTCTGAATTTGGAATTGACAAATTGGGCTGTGAATGAGATTAAGATGGCCCTACAGCTATTAAAGCAAGGTAGCAGAATTGACTGAGAGCACTTAAATGTGTCTGAAGCAGAATACACTACAATCTTCTCCACACAGAGAAGAAAGAGAGAAAGATAAAAAAATAGAACTAAGCTAAAAAAAAAAAAGACAATGTGAGAAGGAATAAACCAAAAACTTCCTCCAAGGACCCCACATCGATCAAGGTGCTTCAGTAGATTAACAACAGTTGAACAGCCGTTGCAATAATTAGATACAACTTCAAAACAAAAAAAAAAATAAAGCAAAGAAGAAACAAATATGATAAGGTCTTGATCAGGTTAAAAAAAAACAAAAATTGGACTAAATTAGCTCAACTTCAGATCTTAATTCACCATTCACTCCTGTTGAATCCTGTTCAGCATCTGGTATACAGCTGCAGCTATCTCATCCACTGATCCCAGCTTGCAATCTTCTTCCACCTTCAACAACATTTTCAAAACTTCAGCACTTACACAGAGAGACATATGTACCATGTACCATGTACCATGTATCATAATGTTTTTTTTTATGTTGTTCATTTGAAGGTAAAGTTTGAGATTTTGAAAGATAGCACGAACCTTGACATTGAGAGAATAGAGGACAATTTCCTCGGTTGTGGTAACGTTAAGGTGCAAGATTGTGAGACGCATGCCATGCAAACTAGATACTATTTTCAGAAGCTGCTTTGGTCGTTTCTTGGATCTTATTTTGAGATTTGCATGGGTCTCTACCATTGTGACTTCTATGTCAGCAATGGCAGACTGAACCTCTCCCTTTTGCTCACTCATGGCTGCTGCAGAGTTATCACAGCCACCACTGGCACTTGTTGAGTACTGAGGAAATGAGAAAAACTCCGAAAAGGGTACTTCAGCTTTCCCCTCTTTCTCTTTCTGAGCACCAAGAAATTGCAGCCTCTGCTCAAGCTCCTTCACAAAGTTTATAGCACCCCCAATAATCGACGCTTGATCACCCTGCATTCAAACCAAAACACAAACAGTTTCATCAAAAACACAAACAGTTTCGATGCAAACTTAAAGGCACCAAATTGAAGAGTTCCCTTTCGAGAAAGTGAAAAGCAGAAGGATCTTTTGGTACCCTTTGGACGTAAGATTCAGGCATTAGAGCGCGAAGAACAGAGAGGTACTCGTTCATCTGCTTCCTTCTGTTGCGTTCTACAGCAATGTGGGTCATTCTCTGGTTCTCAATCTCTTCCTTATTCTTCCTGCTTTTGGTTCTGCGTCTTTTGGTACGAGCTGGGGTGGAAACTGAAGAATCTAAGTTGTTCTGCGCGTTGCTGGTTTCTGAAGAAGGAGGGTTTGATGCATCCATGGTGTGAGGCAACAGAGATGGAGGAGAAGAGTTCCATTCTCCATAGGAGTAATTCTCTGTTTGGTTGTCACAAAAAGTGACAGAAGCTTGGTCTTCTTTTTGAAGGGTGAAATCTGCATAACCCCAGTTTGCTGCAGCAGCAGCTTCTAACAAGTTGTTGTAGCTGTAGAGGTCTTTGATTGCAGAGCCAAACGGGTCCTGAGGTTGGGGATACACTACTGCTTCTAGAGCCATGCCTCTCTCTCCCTCAGATAAACACATGCACAAAATTTTGATGTGACAAGAACAAGGTGAAGAAGAAGATGGAGATGGAAAATACCAAGTTGCATGCTATTGAAGAGTGTTTTTGAGCTTTTAAAGGTGAAGAAGGTGAAGACACAAAAAAATGGACAGTGCTTTGCACGTGAAATAGAGAGAACACCACCTATGTGTTAGGATTTTACAGTAGCCAAAAAACAAGAACAAAATAGGAGCAGACACTACTCTTTTCTCTGATGCATATTTTACTATTAATTAAAACTATTGACTCAAAAAAATAAATAAAAAAGTTAACTTTTTAATAAATTTCAGAGACAATGACAGAGATAAATTTAGAATGATGTATTAAATAATGTGTATTCTTTGGTGTTGAAGTACAAACAATAAATACCTATGTGTATCATATATATACAGGAGTGAACACAAATTTGAACAAGAATAGGAACAATAAAGAATTTTTTTGGACAGCATGGAACAATAAGGATTAGAGTTTAGACTTCAGATAACTTGAGTACAATAACTCAGATATTATTTCAGAAACTTGGCTCTCCAATTATAAGGTGAACAGTATACAGGAAATAATAATAATTATTATATATATATATATATATATATATATATATATATATATATATATATTTATTTTTT